>Ga0208547_1002318_pt1 | contig 10256 bp, 7 predicted proteins | sample DEB08_DNA_5_FD_185501 | JGI IMG/M metagenome (GOLD analysis project Ga0208547, IMG submission 185501) | Aqueous microbial communities from the Delaware River and Bay under freshwater to marine salinity gradient to study organic matter... | ecosystem: Environmental > Aquatic > Marine > Coastal ... | reverse complement strand
CATACTAAATCAGGTGAAAACCCTACGCCTGTGACAGAATTTGTATCTCCAGTAGCCGCACCATTACCCCGATACAGAACAGTATTGAACGCCTCAACCTCTGTATCGTCTTGGAACGTCAGGTAAACTCCGTTATCACCCATTATGAAGTCTGTGGCTGTGACGTTCTTCGGAACCCACACACCGTTCTTGGTTTCACCGAAAGCATCAGCGTCATGGGCTGTACCGTCAATAATAAATAGCTCTGCTAATTGGAAGTCAGGCGAACTTGAATTGATGTATCCAATCTTAACTTCAGTACCACTTTTGGTTAAAGAAGTAACTTGGTTTGTTACAGGTGCTGTTGTATAGGATGAACTGCTCTGCTGAACACCGTTTACATAAAGCGTTGATTCTTCAGACCCGCTTTCGGAGTTATATTTCCAAACACAATGATACCAAGCAGAAGGATCACGCAAGGACGCATCGGTCATTCTCGTCCCTTGATTGGATGATTGCTCACCCGGACTAATCACCCACTGGTCACCGGGGCTTGTAACACCGTCACCCCACTGCGAGTGAAACTGATTGCCTGTACCGCTATACGCAAAAATAAAACGGGGTGCAGGATCAAGTGCGCTCCCTGCAATCTCATTCTTCTTAATCCAAAAGCTGAGTGTACATTTCTTACCATCAGTAGCAGTACCATTGGTGTAAGAAATATATGAAGAATCGCCAGAGTTAAACCGTAGCGATCCTTCAATGGTCTTGGGGTAGAATCCTCTTACCGAAGCCCTTTTAGCTGTGGCATTCAATATACTCATTAGGTACCTTCAGTCAAAGCAGGCGTTGTTGACAAATACACATTCGTTCCATCAGGACAATAGTATGACATTAAATATGTACCAGCAACATTGATCGTAGTCAGATCACCTGCGGCCATGAACACATCAGCACCAACCGAAATAACCTGTGGTGTTGTATTGACCAATAGAATATTACCAGACTGTCCAGCAGTCTCATTTGTAAAACTAATTGTAATAGAACCAGTTGGTGTACAAGTGAAATCATTACTTGAATTGAGATCAAATGAACCATCATTCTCAGCAGTCACATCACCAGTTGCTTTACCAGTGATATCTACTCCTGTGGAGGTTGTAACAAATTTGGCCGACCCGTCATAAAAGAGTTTGGACGCACCATTATTGACAAATTCAGCGTACCTTTCGCTACCTGTACCGTTCTCAAGAAGGATGTTGGCACCCCAGACATATAAGTCTCCGCCTGTATTTTCTTGAATGTAAGCGTTTGTTCCATTGGAATAAACCTGTAACTCAGACCCCACACCAAAGATGGCCTTGTCGTTATCGCCGAATATTGCATCGTTACCGGTAAGATCTAAATTATCACCTGACGGTAACTCTTTGACCGTCGAGGTATCTGAATCTACAATGAGTGGAAAACGATTAGCCATTAGCTAACTCCTACTGTAATATTTCCTGTGCGAGCAGTCACTGTAAATGATCCATTCGCAATTGTTACGTTAACGTTTGTTGTTCTTGTTCCAACCGGTAATCTTGTTGGGACTGCACCTGATGCCAATTTAGCTGAGGTTACTGATCCATCAGCCAAGTCTGCCTCTACAATCTCACCATCAGCAATCTGAAGTGATCCGACTGTACTGCTTTGTAGTGAACCTGATCCAAGTCTACTTAATGGCATCCTATCCTCCGAAAATCAGTGCATTCAATAATGCACCCTCGTCAATTAAAGCACTAATACCAGTTCCAGCAACAGTTACGTTTGTTGTATTAATATTGCCATAAACTGCTGCACCAGAATCTGTTGTTTCAAATTTTAAACTATTGTTATTATATAACTTAACACCATTGCCATATCTAAAATCAGCATAGGTATATAAGAAATCCTGTGATGTCAGGAAAATATCACTATCAGCAGCGATATACATCTGACCAGCACCAGTGCTTCGAATAATACCATTTGCAGCAGTCAATGTAATCTCTGCAAAGTTAACCGAATCATTTGCTAATTTAGCATTCGTAATACTATTATCAGCAATATTTGCTGTGGTAACCAATGGTCTTGATACTGCTGGATCTCTATGAATGACATAAACATTATTTGTGCCAGCAGGCGGCGCCGAGTCAAATGTTAATGTTGTACCAGCAACTGTATATGAAACAGTAGGTTCCTGCTGGACATTCTCAACAAATACCTCGATAGCATTTGTAACAGCATCAACAGACAATGTAAATGTTGTTGCAGAATCAGTACCACTAAAGGTATCCTTCAGTGTTTCTACAAAAACATCGTTGCCTGGATTGTTACCTAAATATGCCACAACCTATCCTTAAGTAATGTCTAGATGAGACAAAGTGACATCAGCTGATGCCGCAGTATCACTTGTAACAGTAATTTTATCACCTGGTTCCATCACAACCTTTTGATCACCACCAACTACAACAAGTGATGAACCAACAGGTACTGGAGCATTTTTAACCAAAAATACTTTATCCTCAGCACCAGATGTTCGACCAGTTCCATCAAGTTCAACCGAAACAAGAATCTGACTTGTTGCTCTATTCGACACAGACAAACCGATTACCGTCACCTCTGTCGATGACGGGCATACAAGTACATCTGTCGGTGATGTCCCGATACCGGCCGAAGTTTCAGATAAAAATGAGTTTGCCATTTAATCTACCTTTTAATTAATTTATTTATCCCAGTGCTATGGCAAAGGCCAGAGCTGATGGATCTGTTTCAACAAATGTGACCCGAGCCGAAACATAAGCTGAGTCAACAATATCCTGTACAAAGTTGGAATCCCTAATACGATCCCTAGCCTGAATATAAGCAGTATCAACAATATCCGTAATAAATGCCGAATCTCTAAAAATATCAACCTGACGAGCTTGTACCCAAGCAGAATCTACCAATTCACCATTTAACGTAAGATTAGTAAACGTACCAGAATCAGCAACAACTTCACCGGTTACAGTAATACCAGTAGCTAATGTTTCTAACTTAACACTATTATCATAGTATAAAGCCACTTTACCATTATTATATGCTCGAATATAATATTCACTAGATGGAGTTTCAAATCTAATATTTCCACCCTGTATTACTAGATCTCCAAGACCACCTTCAGTAATGAAAGAGTTGGTACCATTATTATAGATTTGAAGATCACTAGCATTACCAAAACTTGCTACACCATTGTCTGGAAGAGATATATTTGTTACTGTTGCAGAATCAGCAACAACTTCACCGGTTACGTCGATGCCTGTGGCGGTTGTGGCTAGTTTTAAATTACCCCCTTGGTGATAAAGTTCTGCCGCACCAAATGGATCTAACCTAGCTGATACAGTTCCGTTACCACCACCATCAATTTGAACATAGGCACCATTTGATCTTAGATATAAATTACCAGTCCCGCCATCTTGTACAAAACTATGACTACCATTATGATAAATTTCCAAATCACCATCAGTACCAAAACTTAGTGTTTCATTATCTAAATAATTAACGGTCTTAATATATGCAGAATCAATTAATGCAAGTGTCTCGGCCGAATCCAGATATGTTGTATCAATTAGACCTGTAACATATGTCTGATCAATGACGCCAGTAACTGTTGTACTGTCAAGATAATTAGCATCATTTGTGAATGAACTGACATTTGTAGGAACACCAGTTAACGAACTGTATGCATAATCTTGTCTGGCCTGGATATAAGCTGAATCAACAAGATCAATAACCTCACTAGAATCAAGTAATTGATCAAAGTTTAATTGTCTTGCCTGAACATATGCACTATCAACAAGAGATAGAATATCTGAATCAACTCTAACTGATGTATAGTAAAGATTAGTGCCTTCCGATAGATTACTTGTTGACGAAGCCGCAAGACTTACAGCAAAGTCAGAATCATGTCTTACCGTTGTATAATAAAGGTTTACTGAACCCTCAGATAAATTATCTGTGGTTTTGGTTGCTAATCTTATATCAAAATCGGAATCACTTCTAACAGTTGTGTAATAAAGGTTTACGGAACCTTCAGTTAGGTTATCAGTTGTTCTATCTGTGAATCCTTGAGCTACATCTGAATCAACTCTTACCTTCGTGTAATAAAGATTACTACCTTCAGTCAAGTCAGATGTTGTATTATCATCAAAGTCAGAATCGAATCGTGCTGTGGTGTAATAAAGGTTACTACCTTCTGCTAGATCGCTAGTGGTTCTGTCAGTAAAACCTTGAGCGACATCTGAATCAACTCGTGCCTTGGTATAGTATAAGTTACTACCTTCGGATAAATCAGTAGTTGATTTAGCAACAAATGCTGCATCAATATCTGAATCAGTCCGAACCTTAGTATAATAGAGGTTTGATCCTTCGGTTAAATTTGATGTAGTATTATCACCAAAGTCGGAATCAAAACGTATAGTAGTATAGTAAAGGTTACTACCTTCACTGAGGTCTGAAGTTGATTTTGTATTAAAATCAGAATCAAATCCTTGATAGATACCAGTCAGTGTTGTTGCTGTTAATGCACCAATCTGTAATGGAGCAAAAGCATATGATGGGTGATTAACATCTATATCTAGATCTGAATCTGGTTCTGGGGTATATTCATGGAATAATTTCCATCTACCGTCAGTTGCGTCACGGAAGAAACCAGTATGCGCATATGATCCAATATCGTTATAGTTGGCAGCAAAACCAACGTCAACATATTGTGTCGGTGAACCAGCTGATTCCAACTGATTCAGATAAATCATATTATCATCAACAGATAAGTTTTCTGTATTAATGATAGTTTGCGTACCGTTAACCTGTAGATTACCAGTAATAACTACATTATTGGATACATTCAGATTATTCAGAAATACTGTCGATGTTGAATCAATATCAAAAACACCAGTACTTGAATTATATGTTAATCCATTTGCCCCAACCGAGAAATGAGCTCTTGCTTCACTTGCTGATGGTCCAGTATAGGTAATAATTCCGGTCGCCGGTGCATAACTTAGTGATCCATCACCACCTGCATCAGTAACAGAAATTGCATTCTTGGCATCTGAATCGGCCCGAGCAGATGTATAATAGAGATTACTGCCTTCAGACAAATCACTAGTTGACTTGGCGACAAATGCAGCATCAATGTCAGAATCTGTTCTTACTTTGGTATAATAGAGATTACTACCTTCGGCAAGATTTGTTGTTGACTTTGTGGCAAGTCTTACATCAAAATCGGAATCGGCTCTGGCTGTTGTATAATAAAGATTTGAACCTTCGGTCAAATCGGACGTAGTATTGTCGCCAAAGTCTGAGTCAAATCTTGCAGTGGTATAATATAGGTTACTGCCTTCGGTTAAATCTGATGTTGTGTTATCACCGAAATCGGAATCAAATCTGGCAGTCGTATAATAAAGATTGCTACCTTCGGTGATATTATCTGTACTAAAGTATGCTGCCAATTCTGCAGAGTCAATATTAATTGTATTATCAGCAGTATTATAGTTAATACCGATACCACCATTCAATGCGGCATCAAGGTCAGAATCAAAATTAGCAGATGTGTAAATGTCCTCTACATCAATATTAAATTGACCAGTGGCAGAATCATATGATAAATCACCTGCAGCAGAGAAATAACCACGAATAGTCTGGGTTGAAATATTATCACCAAGTGCAGAATCAAATCTTGCACGGGTATAATAGAGATTGGAACCTTCAGCTAATGCATCGGTTGTACGATCACTAAACCCTTGAGCTACATCCGAATCAGTCCGAACCTTAGTATAATAAAGATTGGAACCTTCCGTTAAGTTACTGGTGGTATTATCACCAAAGTCCGAATCAAATCGTGCCGTGGTGTAATAAAGATTTGAACCTTCGGTAATATTGTTAGTAGAGAAATAAGCAGCAAGTTCCGCTGAATCAATATTGATTGTATTATCAGCAGTATTGTAATTAATACCAATGCCACCGGATATTGCATCGTCAAGATCTGAATCAAAGTTTGCAGAAGTATAGACTTGTTCTACATCAAATTCAAATCGACCGGTTGCAGAGTCATAAGTTAAGTCCCCACCGGCACTAAAGTATCCACGAATGGTTTGAGTTGATATAGTATCACCCAAGGCGGAATCAAATCTACCTCTGGTATAATAAAGGTTACCGCCTTCGGTAATATTGTCAGTACTGAAATAAGAAGCAAGTTCTGCCGAATCAATACTGAGAGTATTTGTTGCCGAATTATAAGCAATACCAATGCCGTCAAGTGCTGCAGCATCTAATGATGTATTAAAGTCAGAATCAAAGTTGGCTTGTGTATAGACATCCTCGACATCAAACTGGAATACACCAGTAGCAGAATCATATGAAAGATCACCGGCAGCACTAAAATATCCACGGATAGTATCGATCGACGTGGTATCACCTAGGGCAGAATCAAATCTGCCACGAGTATAGTAGAGGTTGTTGCCCTCGGTTAAATCTGTTGTCGTTACCGCATCTGTTTCAAGAGCAAGATTCAGATCACTATCAAAGTTTGCTTTAGTATAAACTTGTTCTACATCAAATGTAAACTGACCTGTTGCTGAATCATAAGTCAGGTCACCAGAAGCAGAGAAATAACCACGGATGGTTTGTCTGGATGATGTTCTGGCCAGGTCTGAATCAAAGCCAAGATAAACACCAGTCAGTGTTGCGGCAGTCAGATCATCATTTACATTAAGATTTGTTCCGACTAATAAATTGGTGCCAACAGATAATGCGGCCTTAAATCTAGATGAATCTTCAATAAGTAATTCATGCTGACCAATAATAGCTTTATCAAAGACCCACTGATCATCAGAATAAGTAATATTGGCAACACCACCACCAACTGTAATGCCTGCGCCGTCAGCAGCAATTGGATTATTTGCACCATCAGCAATAACAATATTCTTATCATCAATAACTAACGTTGTTGAATTAATTGTAGTTGTAGTACCATCAACTTGTAATCCACCAGCAATAATAACAGTACCCGTATTATCACCAATACCAGATGGGTCAATCGTAATTATTGATTTACCAGTAATAGATCCATTGGTATGGATATTACCACCAACCGTCAGGTTACCATCAATGGATACATTATTATCAAATGCCGCTGAATCGGTAACACTAAACTGACCAGTACCATAAATTGTGCCACCAACTACCAGATCATTTTTAACCGATAGGTTATCATCAATCCGTGAACTGTCAGATGCAAATAGTGATCCGAAAATAATTGGAGCAGGATTACCAGAGCTATCTCTTATCGTAAGAGATGTACTCTCGTCTTGGACCTTTAATCCACCAATGTAAATTGTGTTACCAGAAAGATAAAGGTCACGGAATCTTAAATTACTATCACCAAGGTCATACAGTGCATCTGTATCAGGGCGAATAGATGTTGAAATGGAATCCAATGCCGACATAACACGAGCATCGGTATAGAAGAGGTTTGAACCACCTTCTGTAATGTAATTTGTATTTAAATTAATTTCACCAGCAAATGACAACTGACCTTGTGAGTCAACTGTAAAGTATGGGAAATTAGAATCTGAACCGTAGGTACCAGTAGTTACGCCTGTTGCATCAAGAGAAATGGTAAGTGCATCAGAATCGCGGCTATATGTCCTTGAAAGGCCACCAGTAAAATCTAACCGTGAGGAAACATAAACACCTTGGTCTGAATCATAAACAAAGATATCAAAATCTTGCTTACCAGCTACATTAAAACCGGTCAGATTATCGACAGAAAATGCACCAGATGTAACACGACGAACTGGTGTACCGACAACAATTTTCTTTACAATGGTTTTTGATTTAACAGTAGTCGATATTGTTTCTGACATTCCTACCTCGTGACAGATGGAGCAACTTGTGCTCGGCCTTCAAGGACACGCTCAATTATAATATTGTCATCACTATCAGTAAAAGAGATTTCAACATCAAATACATAGCGCCCTTTTGATAAGGCATCTGTCTGGGTATTAGTCAGAGAGAGTGTAATGATACCATCAGTGGATGGGTTGACTATGATCGCGTTAAAATCAGTGGTTTCATCACTGTCACTATTATAATTCTTTTTGAGTTTTGCCGCGACCGAATGACTTGTGAGGTCTTTTTTGGAACCATCTGCATTAATCAGATGTAATTCTAGTGCAAGGTCTGCACCTTGGTCGATGTTAAATTCTTCGTAAGCGGCCATGAAAATTCCCGTTTCTTTGTCGGACGTGCGAAACGCCCCTGCCATGATTTATTTATACATATATTGATTACAACTATTTTGGTATGGGATAATTATGCAAAAATGTTCATGGAAATCTGGTTACGCAGATACTATTGTCAATGAGACAAATGGTGTCTATATTGATGATGTCATGGATCTTCAATCAGGTAATGCTTGTCTGACTCTTGGCTATTCACAAGATGATTTACATGACCATGTGGCATCTGAAATGAAGAAAATATCATATATTAAAACATCCAAGGGAGAGTATACAAAAAACACTAAGAAGATGGCAAAACATCTTTGTGATACATCTGGGTTTAAATTAGTTACCTGGGGTATCTCTGGTTCATCTGCTATCGAAGCAGCAATCCAAATGGTCGACACATATTATGAAGAACAAGGACGAATTATTGCATTGACTCCAACTTATCACGGTGCAACATATCTGTGTAAAGAACTTGGGCAATATTTTGGGCCTGGTTATTCTGATAGAGTCTTATCCGTTCCGACCCCATTATGGTCACATCCAGATGATAGAGACTTTGCTGAATCAACGACTCTGGTAAAACTTGAATCATTGAATATGAGAAATGTCCGAGCATTGATTATTGATACAATGCCTTGGTCAAATGGTGTATTACCTTGGTCAGATCATTTCTGGTCTGAAATCAGAAAGTTCTGTAACGACTATAATATTCTAATGATTGCGGATGATATTGCAAACTGTTGGGGACGTCAAGGACATTGGCACGGTTGGGAAAAGTATTCCGAAAAACCAGATATCTCTTGTCTCGGCAAAGCACTAACCGCAGGATTCTATCCATTATCTGCTACGATTGCAAATGAAAAAGTAGCAAAGATGATTGAGGATAAACCATTTCTATATGGTCACACTTGGCAACCATCAATGGCCGGTATCTATGCTATGGACTGGACAACCGATACGGTATCACATTACTTTAATAAAATTGACTATATTGAAGATCGACTTAAAACTCTTGGTCAATTACTATTAACCGAAACGGCCATTGATATATACAGAGTCGCCGGAACCTTTATGGGTTTTGATACTAGTAAAACATTTGACTATTGGACAATGAAACATCACGGTTTGGCATTCGGCAAGTGTAATAATAGAACATATTTTATTAATGTTCCATTGATTGTCGATGACGAATATTTTAATAATGCATTTAAATTAATGAAAGGATTTTTATGTGGCAACCACTGACCATAACTGATCGTCTCAAAGATATGTCTGATGATGAAATTAAGGATGCATTCAGACGGTGTGTCGAAGAAACGGTTGTTGTTTTTAAAGATCAAGACCTATCACCAGAGGACGAACTGAGAGTCTGTTCTGTTGTAGGTAATATCCAACCAACTCTGGCAGAACGATCAAAAGACATATCAGAGATTCAAGGCATTATCCGTGTGACTGGTCAAAAGAATGAACGTGGTCAGCCAGGATTATTCGGGCATAAATCTGCTCTTGACTGGCATGCAAACCAACCTAGTAATGAGGAACGACATCCTTTAATCTGGCTTTATGGTGTCCAAGGAACAAAAGGATCACGGACCAGTTATATCAATATGATTGATGCTTATAATGATCTAGATGAAAAACTAAAATTCATGGCAGATTATGTCTATTTTTATTGTGGTTATAAAAAGGGAACATATTCCGAATCAGAGTTTCATAAAGAGCACGTCAGTGATGTGAAACGAAAATTAGTCCACACGAACGAAGCAATTAAAACTGGATTATTCTTTCCTTATTTACAGATTATGGAATGGCATGGACCCGATATTAAAGACGAATTAATCGAGCATGTAATACAAGATAAATATACTTACCACCATGACTGGGATGATGGTGATGTGGTTATTGCAGAACAATGGTTGAGTATCCACAAACGTTGGCCGTTTGAAAAAATGGAAGAAAGAATCCTTCACCGAATAGCACTGGATCACTCAT
>Ga0208547_1002314_pt1 | contig 10270 bp, 9 predicted proteins | sample DEB08_DNA_5_FD_185501 | JGI IMG/M metagenome (GOLD analysis project Ga0208547, IMG submission 185501) | Aqueous microbial communities from the Delaware River and Bay under freshwater to marine salinity gradient to study organic matter... | ecosystem: Environmental > Aquatic > Marine > Coastal ... | reverse complement strand
GACGTCGAGCGCGCGGAGGAACCCGGCGACGCGGTCGCGGCCGACGCCGCCGAGCATCCCCTCGGGGCCGAGGTGGACCGAGGCGTACGGGTGCAGCTGGAACACGAGCAGGTCGGTGTGCTCGGCCGAGGTCGGCGCCCGCGGCAGCTCGAGCGCCGTGACCAGCGCCGGCGACGTCGCGTCCGGCCCGGCCGCGACCGCGGCGAGCGCGCGGAGCAGACCGCTCCGCGGCGCGGCGCTCACGGTCGGCGGCCGCTCATCGGCCGACGCTCACGCCCGTCGGCCGACCGGCCCGTCGATGCGGAAGGCGTCGGCGGTCGGCTTCAGCGGCCGGATCAGCCACCGCGGGCGGCGCTCGCCGTTCGGCGAGACCAGCCGGGCGTTCCGCGTACGACCGAGCCAGTCGCGGTAGACGGCCCGCGAGCGCTCGGTGTCGACGTGGACGTCCCCGGCCCGGTCGCCGTCCTGCGCGCGGACGACCCGGACGGCCTGGTGCCAGCAGTGCATCCCCGAGACCGGGTCCGGGTGCACGCCGAACGTCATGTTCTGGTGCACGCCGACGTCGGTCCACCAGATGCGCGACGTGTCGGGGTCCGAGCTCTCGAACGCGCCGTGGGACTCCTCGGGCCGCATCGTCCACCGCGAGCCGTCACGCTCGAGCGCGACCGTCGTCGAGTTCAGGCGGTGCGTGTTCTCGTGCCCGGCGAGGCGCCACCGGCCCATGTGGTGCGAGCAGGCGACGACGCCGGGCCGGATGCCCTCGGTGACCCAGGCCTTCACCACGAAGTACCCGAGCTCGGTCTCGACCCGGACGAGGTCCCCGGTGATGACGCCGAGCGTGGCGGCGTGCGACGGGTGGATCCAGAGCGGGTTCGAGTGGGACAGCTCGTCCAGCCACTTCGAGTTGGCGCTGCGCGTGTGGATCTGGGTCACCAGGCGGAAGGTCGAGATCAGCGGGACCTGCCCCTCCTCCATCCGGGCCGGGTGGACGTGGCTGCGGATGTAGGTCGGGATCGCGTGCTCGCCCCAGCCCCAGTCGACCAGCGTGCGCGAGTAGAACTCGAGCAGCCCGGACGGGGTCGGGAAGCCGCGCTTCACGGTGCCGTCGATCTCGACGCCGACCGCGCGCCGCCCCTCGGCGTCCGGGTCCGGCGCGCCGGTCGGGGCCATGTTCACCACCGCGGGGGCGGGGTCACGGGCGTAGACGCGACCGAACTCGTCGGTGACGCGGTCGGTCGCGTACTGCGCCGGGTCGACGTCGGACTCGTGCAGGGGCCCGATGCCCTTCTGGATCTCGTACGAGCCGTACCGCCGCATGTACGCGAGCGGGGTCAGCCCCTCCTCGGCCGCCCGCTCGGGCAGACCGGGGACCGAGTTCTCGAACATCCAGCCGTAGTACTCGTCGACGCCGAGCTTCGTGCCGGGCTCGGCCCGCGACTCGAAGTACTGGCGGATGCCGAGCGAGCCGTCGGGGTCGATGCGCCACGACAGCTCGATCCAGAACTCGTTCTCCTCCCAGACCTCGCCGGGGTTGACCTGGCGCGTGTCGGTGATCGTCTCGCCGAGCCGCTCGCGGGCGGCCCGGAGGACCGGCTGGCGGAAGGTGATCCACTGCGCGTCGTACTGCTCGTAGCTGGTCACGTCGTGGCGCTCGCTGGACAGCCCCATCGGGAGCACGAGGTCCGCGAAGTACGCGGTCTCGTTCCAGGTCGGCGTCAGCGCGGCGTGCAGCCCGACCTTCTGGTGGTCGGTCAGCATCTCGATCCAGCTGAACCCGTCGGGGTTCGTCCAGACCGGGTTGTAGACGCGGGTGAAGTAGACGTCGAGGACGCCGCGGCCCTCCTCGACGAAGTGGGGCAGCAGGAACGACAGCTCGTTCTGCGCGATCGGGTACTCGAGCGGGTAGGTCAGCTCGTTCCAGGCCGCCGGGTGGTGCGGCACGTGGATCGGGCGCGCGACGAACTTGTTCCAGGCGTTCGGGTAGGTCCCGCCCGGGACGGCGATCGCGCCCATCAGCGCGGAGAGCATGAACAGCGTGCGCGAGACCTGCCATCCGCCCTCGTTGCCGGCGGCGGCGGAGCGCCAGGAGTGGACGGCGAGGCGCGGCCCGGCCTCGACGACGGCGTCGTGGACGGCCCGGATCTGCGCGACGCTCACGCCGGACTCGGCCGAGGCGAACTCGTAGGTGTACTCGGCGTAGAGGCCGCGGAGGACCTCCTCGAACGCCTCGAAGGTCCGCGGCCGGTCGGGGTGCTCGGCGGCGAGGTACTGCTTCCAGTTCCACCACCGCCGCACGTACTCGCGGTCGAAGGTGCCGTCCTGGATGATCTGGCGGGCGATCGAGAGCAGGATCGCCGGCTCGCTGCCCGGGTACGGGGCCAGCCACTCGGTGGCGTGGGTCGCCGTGTTGGACAGCCGGACGTCCATCACGATCACCTTCGCGCCGGCGTGCTTCGCGTCGATGATGCGCTGGGCGTGCGGGTTGAAGTAGTGACCGGTCTCGAGGTGCGACGAGATCAGCAGGATCGTCCGCGCGTTGGCGTGGTCGGGGCTGGGACGGTCGATGCCGCTCCAGAACTGGAACCCGGTCCGCCCGCCCGACGAGCAGACGTTCGTGTGCGAGTTGTGCCCGTCGACGCCCCAGGCCGCCATCACGCGCTCCGTGAACCCGTCCTCGCCGGGACGGCCCACGTGGTACATCACCTCGTTGTGCCGGTCGGTCGTGATCGCCGCGCGGATGCGCAGCGCCAGCTCGTCCAGCGCCTCGTCCCAGGAGATGCGCTCCCAGCCGCCGGCCCCGCGCTCGCCGACGCGGCGCATCGGGTGGAGGATGCGGTCCGGGTCGGTGATCTGGTTCTGGACGGCGGGGCCCTTCGCGCAGTTGCGACCGCGCGAACCGGGCGACTCGGGGTTCCCCTCGAACTTCCGGACCTGCAGCGTCTCCCGGTCGACGTACGCCAGCAGCCCGCAGGCGGACTCGCAGTTGAAGCACGTCGTCGGGACCAGCATGAACCGCTTCTCGACCCGCTGCGGCCAGGCCTTCGCGTCGAGCTCGACCCAGTCGTCCCACCGCTCCTTGGGCGGGAACATCGCGAGGTGGCTGCGCGACGGGCCCTGGTAGAAGGTCTCGCCGCGGGCCTCGGTCGCGGACCGGGCGGCGTCGACCCGCTCGGCGAGGCGGTCCAGCTGCGTCATCTCGGCTCCTCGGTGCGGCGGCGCGGCACGCGCGCGGTGCGGCGGGTCAGGCGAGCGGGACGGACTGGCCGGCCTGGACGTAGGCGTGCTCGAACGCCCACAGCCCGACCAGCGCGGAGAGCGCCGCCGGCAGCGCCAGCACCGGCGCCACCGGGGCGAGCAGCCCGACGGCGCCGAGGACGACCCCGGCCCGGAACGGTGTCGCGAACCGACCGCTCGTCAGGTTGTGCGCGGCGGTCCGTGCGTGCGCGGTCGGATGCGGCAGGGTCACCTCGCCCAGGATCATCAGCAGGTGCACGGCCGACGCGATCGCGACCGTCCAGGCCAGCGCGTCGACGACGTCCGGCTCGAGCCACAGCGCCACCGGCACCAGCGCCGCGGCACCGGCCATCACGGCCTGGACCGCGAGGTGCGGGGGCAGCAGCGGGTTCTGCCAGAGGTCGCGGGCCTTCGCCTGGGCGAACAGGAACGCGGTGTAGACGCCGGTCATGATCCCGGCCGGCACGCCGAGGAGCGCCAGCAGGTGCAGTCCCTCCCCCGCGTCGCCGCGCAGCAGCACGCCGGCGAGGAAGTGCCCGGCCAGCACGACCGCGTACAGCGACAGGATGACGGCGCCCTTCGCCAGCCAGCTGCGCCACTGCGGTCGGGTGAGGATGTAGAAGAACCGCGTCGGGTGCTCGAGGTCCCAGATCAGGACCGCGCCGGTGATCGCGAGGAACGCGCCGGCGATGACCGGCGTCGCGAGGGTCCAGAGGTCCGACCCGGCGTCGAGGAGACCGAGGGTGATGAGGAGCGCGACGACGGGGTAGACCCCGGCCGCGATCGACTTGGTCCACGTGTACAGCCCGACCCGCCAGTCCCACGGCACCGAGTGGCCGACGTCGTACGCGATGACGGCCGCGGCCGACGAGCTGCCGGGCCAGCCGGGCTCGTGGCCGGAGTTGATGGTGTGACCGTCCTCGGGGGCCTGCATCGCCCAGGCGAAGATGTCGCCGGTCGGACGCTCGGCCGCGAGCGGGTCCAGCGTCGCCTGGTGGGCGCCGCGGTAGTACAGCTTCGGCTTGGTGTCCTTCTCGGGACGACGGACCTGGACCGGCTCGCGGCCGACCATGTGCGCGACCTTCGAGTCCGGGTCGTTCACGTCGCCGACGAAGATGGCCTCGACGGGGCAGACGACGACGCAGGCCGGCTCGAGGTTCATGTCGATGCGGTGCGCGCAGAAGTTGCACTTCTCGGCCGAGTGGTCCTCGGGGTTGATGAAGATCGCGTCGTAGGGGCAGGCCGCGATGCAGGCCTTGCATCCGATGCAGGCCTGCTTGTCGAAGTCGACGATGCCGTCCTCGCGCGTGAACATCGCGGCGGTCGGGCAGGCCGCGACGCAGGGCGCGTCGACGCACTGGTTGCACCGCGTGACCTGGAACGAGCGCCGGACCTCGGGGAACAGCCCGACGTCGACGGACTTCACGTAGGTGCGGGAGACGCCGAGCGGGACCTCGTTCTCGGACTTGCACGCCGTCGTGCAGGCGTGGCACCCGATGCACCGCTCCTGGTCGATGATCTTCGCCATCCGGACCGGCCGGTCGGCGTCGGTCGCGGCGCCGGCGAACGGCAGCGGTGTGCGGAGCTCGGTCACGGGGCCTCCCTCGTCCTCCCCCGGTCCCCATGGTCACACGCGGGGGGCGGTGCGGTCAAGTGCTTGCGCAGGCCCGCGAGCGCGGGCCCTGCCGCGGCGGCGCCCGAGCCGGGTCGGGACGTCACCCGGCGAGCATCCGCTGGCGGCGGCCGAGCTCGGCCCGCAGGATCCCGCGGAGCGCCCCGATCGTGTCGATCAGCTCCGGGTAGCGCAGCGAGTAGATGACGTTCGGTCCCTCGCGCTCGCCGTCGACCAGCCCCCGCTCGCGGAGCACCGCGAGGTGCTGCGAGACGTTCGCGACGGTCGCCCCCGCCAGCTCGGCCAGCCGGCCGACCGAGGCCGGGCCGGCCGCGAGCACGTGGAGGATGACCAGGCGCTTGGGGTCGTTCAGGGCCCGGCAGAGGGTCGCCGTCAGCTCGGTCAGCTCGGCCCGGAGGGCGTCGTCGACGGGTTCCACGGGCCTCCCTCCACGGTCCGGCGCCGCGGCACCGTAGCGCCGCCGGGCCCCACGGGTCCTTGCCTTGACACGGACCCGCCGAGCGGGGACCATGACGCCGCTTGCGCGCTTGCGCGAGCGGGGGTGGGAGCCCCCGTCGGGGGATGTGGGTCGCACGGCGGCCCGGGAGGTCAGGGAGATGTCGGAGAGCGGCGTATCGACCAAGCCCGAGGACGGCATGGTCATCGTGTGCTGGTCGGGCGAGATCGACAAGGTCTGGCCGCAGATGATCCTCGGCACCACCGGCGCCGCGTACGGCATGGACGTGACGCTGTTCTGCACGTTCTGGGGCCTGTTCACCCTGAAGCGCCCCGAGGTCGGCATCACGGGGGACAACTGGATGACCAAGATGCTCGGCGCGTTCAACAACGAGCGGCTCAGCCACCTCAACTTCGGCGGCGCCGGCCCGAAGATGATGCGGAGCATCGCCGACCGGCACAAGGTCGCCCCGCCCGAGGAGCTCCTCGCCACCGCCATGGAGCTGGGCGTCCGCCTGGCGCCGTGCCAGATGACGATGGACCTGATGGGCCTGAAGCGCGAGGACCTGATCGACGGCATCGAGGAGCCGCTCGGCGCGGCCGCCGCGGTCTCCCGCATGCAGAACGCGAAGATCAACCTCTTCATCTGACCCGCACCCACGGCCGCGCCGAGCGGTGCGGCGGATCCGAAGGAGCACCCATGTCCGACGTCGCGAAGACCCTCGACGCCAGCGGGCTCGCCTGCCCGATGCCCGTCGTCCGCACCCGCCAGGCCATCGATCAGATCGAGAGCGGTCAGATCCTCGAGGTCATCTCGACGGACCGCGGCTCGCTCCAGGACATCCCGGCCTGGGCGGAGTCGACCGGGAACGAGCTGGTCGAGAAGGAGGACGCGGGGGACCGCTTCACCTTCCGCATCCGCAAGGCCTGACCCGACCGCACGTCACGGCCGCACGTCGAGGAGCCGCACCGATGATCGAGGTCATCACGCTCGAGACCCCGTCGCTCGGGGACCGCAGCTACGTCGCGCACGACGGCTCGAGGGCCGTCGTGGTCGATCCCCAGCGGGACATCGACCGGGTCCTCGACGTGCTGCACGAGCGGGGGCTCGACGTCACGCACGTCCTCGAGACGCACGTCCACAACGACTACGTCACCGGCGGCCTCGCGCTGGCCCGGATGACGGACGCGGTGTACGCGCTGAACGCCGACGACGCGCTGGCCTTCGACTTCCACGGCCTGCACGACGGCGACCTGCTCGAGAGCGGCCCGATGCGGGTCCGGGCGCTGCTGACCCCGGGCCACACCCCGACGCACCTGTCCTACGTGCTCTCGGACGCCGAGGGGAACGACCTCGGCGTGTTCACCGGCGGCTCGATGCTGTTCGGCACGGTCGGCCGGCCGGACCTGATCGGGCCGCACATGACCGCCGAGCTGGCGGCGAAGCAGTACCACTCGGTGCGGCGCATCGCCGACGAGGTCCAGGACGCCGCCCAGGTCCACCCGACGCACGGCTTCGGCAGCCACTGCTCGGCGACCCAGGCCACGAAGCCGTCCTCGACGATCGCGGCCGAGCGGACCGACAACCCGGCGCTGGTCAAGTCCGAGCAGGAGTTCCTCGACGAGCTGTTCGCCGGGCTGACCCCCTACCCGACCTACTACCGGTACATGGGCCCGGCGAACGCGGCCGGCCCCGCCGCGTTCGACCCGACGCCGCCCGACGAGTTCGACCTGGACCGGGTCGTCGCGCTGCTCCGCGAGGGCGCCTGGGTCATCGACCTGCGCAACCGCAAGGACTTCGCGGCGTCGTTCCTGGCCGGCGCGGTCAACGCCGAGCTCCGCAACGACCTCCCGAACTACCTCGGCTGGATCGTGCCGTTCGAGGAGCACCTCGTGCTGGTCGGCGACGACGCCGAGGTCCTGGCCGAGGCCCAGCGGATGCTGGCCCGGATCGGGTACGACCGGCTGCAGGGCCGCATGATCGCGGCGCCGGGGACGTTCGCCGGGCACGAGCTCGAGCGGACCATCCGGGTCGTGCGGTTCGACGGCCTCGAGGGCGTCGCCCCCGAGGACCGGACCGTGCTCGACGTGCGGGACACGTGGGAGTACGTCACGGGCCACCACCGGGACGCGCTCCACATCCCGTACCACGAGCTGCCCGAGCGGGTCGACGAGGTGCCGCGCGGCCGGACGGTCTGGATCTACTGCGCGACCGGGGCCCGGGCGACCATCGCGGCCTCGTTCATGGTCCGCAGCGGGTACGACGTCGTCCTGATCGACGACTTCTGCCTCCCGGGGGACGTGCCGGGCGAGACCCTGGTCGGCGCCGGCGCCTGACCGCGGTCCTCCCCCCGACGCTCACCGCCGAACGGTAGTTGCGCCTGCAAGGACCCCCGGTACGCTGGGCCGTCCCCACCCCGGAGGCCCGCCGTGCCCGCCGTCACCGTCGACGACCTGCTGACCCTGCCGCGCGTGCCGCGGCCCGACGTCGCGGTCGCCCGTCCCCGACCGGTCCGGTCGATCACGACCGCCCCGCGCGGGTTCGAGGGCGAGGGGTTCCCGGTCCGCCGCGCCTTCCACGGCGTGGACCTGACCGACCTCGACCCCTTCATCCACCTCGACCAGATGGGCGAGGTCGAGTACGCACCGGGCGAGCCGAAGGGCACGCCGTGGCATCCCCACCGCGGCTTCGAGACCGTGACCTACATGCTGGACGGGACGCTCCGGCACCAGGACAGCCACGGCGGCGGCGGGCTGATCACCGACGGCGACACGCAGTGGATGACCGCCGGCTCGGGCCTGCTGCACATCGAGGCCCCGCCGGAGGAGGTCGTCATGAAGGGCGGCCTGTTCCACGGCTTCCAGCTCTGGGTGAACCTGCCCCGGTCGAAGAAGTGGTCCGCCCCCCGGTACCAGGACCTCGGTGCCGGTGACGTGCGGCTGCTGACCTCGCACGACGGCGGGGCCCTCCTGCGGCTGATCGCGGGCGACCTGGGCGGCGTGACCGGACCCGGCGCGACGCACACGCCGATCGTGCTGGTCCACGCCACCGTCGAACCCGGCGCCGCGGTCACGCTGCCGTGGCGGCGCGACTTCAACGCGCTGGTCTACACGCTGGCCGGCCGCGGCACCGTCGGGGCCGAGCGCCGCGCCGTCGAGATGGGCCAGCTGGCCGTGCTCGGCGCCGGGGACACCGTCGAGCTCGCGGCCCACCCGTCGCAGGAGACGCGGGCGCCGAAGCTCGACGTGCTGCTGCTGGGCGGGCTGCCGATCCGTGAGCCGGTCGCCTGGTACGGGCCGTTCGTGATGAACACCCGGGCCGAGCTGCAGCAGGCGTTCGACGACTTCAACGCCGGGAAGCTCGGCCGCATCCCCGCCCTCCACGAGGGTGGGAACGTCGTCCCCGACGGGGCCTGACCCCCGCCGTCCGGACACGCGACCGGGGGGCCGGCCGCAGCCGACCCCCCGGTGCGGTGGGAGGGGCGAGCCCTCTCGGCGCTCAGGCGAGCGCCGGGGACCGGCTCAGCCGCAGCACGACCCACCCGAGCCCGGCGACCGCCGCACCCATGACGATCGCGAACAGGCTCAGCGCGTAGGCCATCAGGCCGAGGTTCAGGACGGTGATCAGCGAGGTCGCGTCGATCCAGCTGGCGCGGGCCGCGTTCGGGACCATCACCTGCTCGCCGCTCTCGTCGAGGACCGTGTTCCCGTCGGCGTCGACCGCGGGGACGGTCCGGGGCATCTCCGAGTAGCGCAGGCCCTCGGTCCGGTTCAGCTGGTGCGTCTCGATGATCGAGGCCTGCGACCACAGCGACAGCGGACCGTCGACGGTCGCACCGGCGATCGGCGCGTCGTCCGGGGTGGTGATGTTCTCCTTCGCGGCGGTCTGCCACGTGTAGACCATCCCGACGAGGCCGCCGAGAACGGAGCCGAGGCCGACGACGACGGCCAGCACGGCCGCGATCACGAACGAGCGGGAGGCGGTCGCCGCCGCGGTGGCGGTCCCCGTCCGCTCCGGGGTCATGGTGCTCATCTTCCCTGTCCCTTCTCGCGGCCCCTCGGCCGCCGGGTGCTCGCGACCCGACGGGGTGCCTGGTCGCTTCGGGAGGGAGTCTCGTCCGCGGGGCGTCGCGGGGGGCCGGGCGGAGGGCACCGGTCCGCGGGACCTCGGCGGCGGGCGGACGGGCCGGAGGTCCCTGCCGTGACCGGGACCTCCGGCGGTCAGGCGACCGTGACGCCGAGCAGCGAACCGACGAGGAACCCGAGGACCCCCGCGCCACCGCCGACCACGAGCATCCGCAGACCCGAGCGCAGCGGGTCGGCCCCGGTCAGGCGGGTCAGCAGCGCCCCGGCGAGGAACAGCGACCCCACGCTGAGGACCGAGCTCGACGCGACGGCGGCGAGGTCCGTCAGCAGCACGAACGGCAGCAGCGGGACGGCGCCGCCGAGGACGAACAGCCCGGCGTTCGCGAGGGCGGCCCGGACCGGGTCGGCCGCCCGGCGGGGCCGGACCCCGCGGGCCTCGAGCAGCTCGCGCTGGAAGCGGACGCTGACGTACTCGCCGGCCCCCATCGAGAGGGCGCCCGAGACCATGCCGGCGACCCCGGCGATCAGGACGGCCTCGGGACTGATGCGCGCCCCGGCGACGCCCATCACCAGCCCGAAGGTGCTGACGATGCCGTCCTGGACGCCGAACACCGCGGCCCGGAGCGTGTTCGCGAACCCCTCGTGGGCGTCGTCCGACATCATCAGACCTCGTCCACCGGGCCGGGGCTGGGATGGAGCTGGAGAGGGGATTCGAACCCCTGACCTGCCGCTTACGAGGCGGCTGCTCTACCGACTGAGCTACTCCAGCGAGCCGCCGGAAGGTAGCCGCGGCCCCCGGGCCGGCCCGCGGCCGTAGGCTCGGCGCGCGACGCGCCGGGCCGGGGGGCCGGCGCCGCGGGGGGGACCGTGCGACCGTTCGAC
>Ga0208547_1002312_pt1 | contig 10277 bp, 20 predicted proteins | sample DEB08_DNA_5_FD_185501 | JGI IMG/M metagenome (GOLD analysis project Ga0208547, IMG submission 185501) | Aqueous microbial communities from the Delaware River and Bay under freshwater to marine salinity gradient to study organic matter... | ecosystem: Environmental > Aquatic > Marine > Coastal ... | reverse complement strand
CAACAATGCCGAGTTCAAGGCTCGCGCCTACGAGGTGAAGGCTGAGTTCACGACTAAGGAAAACAACCAGCAGATCGCGGTAGATCAGTTGCGGATTGATAGCGACATGCCTAGCCGCACAACCCGTGGCACAGGCACTAGCAGCGCAAGCGCCGACGTGAGCATCACCTACGCCAACAAGTTCGCGGCGACCCCAGTGATCGGCATCACGGCGTTCAACATGGCCACAGGCGATTACTACACAGCTTCAAACAGCAGCGCAACTGGATTTGACATCAGCTTCTACAATTCGGGAGGCACCCGTGTGGTGCGCAATTTTGACTGGACCGCTACGGGGTACGGGAAGGGCTAATGGCTCAAGCTGACGGCACGATCCAGAACGACACGGGCAGTAATGTCCGCAGCGACCTAAACAATAATTTTGCGGCTTGCTTTAGCAACAACAGCGGTTCATCTGCACCTAGCACCACTTATGCCTACATGTGGTGGGCAGACACTTCTAACGGTCTGTTGAAGCTGAGGAATGGTGGTAATACGGATTGGATCACTGTTGGCTCGCTGACGACTACCAACCTTGCCCTTGCGCCCCAAGCAAGCCCGACTTTTACCGGCAATGTCACCATTCCGGCTGGGACGGTCAGCCTGCCGAGCCTGCGGTTCACGGGTGACAACGACACGGGGCTTTACAGCGCAGCAGCTAACACGGTCAACGTGACGGCTGGCGGCACACTGAGCCACGCTTTCACCAGCACTTACAGCACGGCGAATGTTCCGATCCGTGTGCCTGACGGGACGGCTGCAGCGCCCAGCATCACGAACACCGGCGACGAAAACACCGGCATTTTCTTTGGTGCGGCTGATGAGGTTTCAATCAGCACGGGCGGCACTGAGCGGGCGCAGTTTGATAGCAACGGTCTGAGCGTTCTGTCCCAAAAGCCGGTTCGCTACTACGACGCTGATAACAGCCACTACGTCGAACTGAAGGCAGCCAGCACCGTTAGCGCAAACGTCACGCTGACTTTGCCAACGTCTGACGGTGACGCTGATCAGTACCTGAAGACTGACGGCAGCGGCAACATGAGTTGGGCGAGTGTGTCCACTCCGGCTGGTGTGCCGACTGGCTCTGTTTTCACGATGGCAACCACCACGGTGCCCAGTGGCTATCTGGAGTGTGATGGCGCAGCAGTCAGTCGCACCACTTACGCCGATCTGTTCGCGGCAATCGGCACCACCTGGGGCGCAGGTAACGGCAGTTCAACTTTCAACGTTCCTGACCTCCGTGGCGAGTTTGTCCGTGGCTGGGATAACGGCAGAGGCATAGACAGCAGCCGCACTTTTGCCAGCAGCCAAGACGATCAACTGCAGGAGCACACTCACACGCTTGCCTACAACAGCCGCAATGTTGGCGATCCTCCAAACCCAATCACGATTGGAGATGTTGGTGGATCTGGATCTAGCAAGCAAACAAGTTCCAGTGGCACAACTGGCGACTTCGGTTCTGAGACTCGTCCGCGCAACATCGCCATGATGTACGTCATCAAGACCTAATTGCCAGCAGGCCTACAATCGGGGTACTGACTATGTTCTGACCCGCTGTGGCTGACCGCAAGATTTCAGACCTGACGGCGCTTACCACGCCCGCAACAGGTGACCTGATTCCCATTGTGGACATCAGCGAAGCCGCCGCAGCGGATAAAAACAAGAGCATCACCGTTGGCGAACTGCTGCGTGGTGCACCGGATGGCACGGCTGCTGCCCCTGGCTTTGCGTTTGAGTCAGACGGCGGAAATGGGATGTTCCTGGGCGGGACGGATATTCTTGCCTTTTCTACTGGTGGAAGCCAGGCAGTAACGATTGACGCCTCACAGCGCTTGGGTGTGGGGACTTCGAGTCCGGGTAGTATTTTAGATATTCGCCAAACTCAAACTGGTGCAGAAACTAAGGTAAGCGTTTTTAACACGGATACAGCAAACACTACGACTCAAACCGCAAGTATCGGTCTAGCTCCCGATTCTCGTGGTGGCGCGTTTGCCGGTATTGAAGCAATTAAGGTTAATGCTGACTTTAGTACTAATGCTGGCAGGGATGTTGCACTTGCTTTAAACACAACCCTTAATAATGCTAAGAATCAAGCCGTCTACATTACGCACGCAGGCAACGTAGGGATTGGCACTACGAGTCCTCAATCTGGTGGAAAACTGACCGTTAATGGCGGTTTGTTCACTACTGGCTCTTTGACCGCATCCGCCACAGATGCAGGTGCAGTTGATTTTGTCGATGATGGTCGTGGGACGCGGATTATTTCCTACGGACCTGATGGAAGCACAAAAACAGCAATTTCATTTAGCCAAGGTGTAGGCGGCGGTTCTGCTAGTGAAGTTGGCCGCTGGGATTCAAGTGGCCGACTTTTAGTTGGCACGACTTCTAGTTCTGCCGCTGCTTCTAGCGTGATGCAGGGCAATAGCAGTGGACCACAATTTGGAGGCACACTAATTCTTGCTCGTGGCTCAGCATCTATTGCAGATGGCACTGCGATGGGTATCTTAAATTTTTCAGATAATGGTCACGTTGCAGCTGCTCAAATTAACGCTACGCGTGATGGCGGAACCTGGACTTCTGGTTCTAGTCAGCCAACACGCCTAGTGTTCTCCACTACCCCGGATGGTGGCTCTAGTCCCTCTGAGGTAATGCGGATTACCAGTGGACAAAGTGTACGAATAGGTCAATTTGGTTCTTCTCAACCCGCTTCTGATGACGTCAGGGGTTGTGCAATTGATGCTACTGGATTTATATCGGCATGTAATACAGGTGGTAGAGCAATCGAAGCTGGCCGCACAGAAAATGATGCTGTTAGTCGTGAAGTGCTGAGGTGGTTCAGAGGTGGAAGTCTCGTACAAACAATTACGACAACTGCCACAACTGTTAGTTATCCAACAGGATCTGACTATCGCCTTAAAGAGAATGTTGTTGATATGACTGGCGCGATTGATCGCGTAAAACAACTTTCACCTAAACGTTTTAATTTTATCGTTGAACCAGGTGTAGAGAAAGACGGATTCATTGCCCACGAGCTGGAAACAGTGGTTCCTCAAGCCGTTGTTGGGGAAAAAGATCAAGTTGACGAAGACGGCAATCCTGTTTGGCAAGGGGTTGATCATTCGTTCATGGTGCCCTTGCTTACAGGTGCGCTGCAAGAAGCAATCGCCAAGATAGAGATTCTTGAGCAGCGTCTAAGTGATGCTGGCATTGCCTAGTAGTCCTACTCGTTAATCACCTAGGCGGGCAACCGGCCATTCCCAACAGGTTGCACCACCCTTAAAGTCAAACAGACCTGGCTACTACCATGCCCGCCGCTACCCCGAAAACGACCTTTACCTGGAGCATCAACACTCTCGAAAGGGAATTATCGGACGGCTACGTTTTCGTGGCTCACTATTCGGTGAACGCTGTTAGCAGCACCCTTGACCCCGAAGGCAATCCTTACAGCCAAGGCGCCTACGGCTCTGTGGGTCTGGAGCGTCCTGAAGGTGATCTGATTCCCTTTGACGAACTGACCCAGGAAGAGGTCATCGGTTGGGTCAAGGAAAAGCTTGGCGGTGACGAAAAGGTTGCCGAAATCGAAGCCGCTTTGCAGGCACGCCTGAATGAGGTGATGAGCCCGACCAAGATCAACGGAGTGCCCTGGTAATGGCGGTCAAGTCGAAGACTGCACTGGGGCGGATTGAACACCGCCCTGGAAAGCCAAAGAAAACCCGTCAAGGTGCGGGTCAACACTCAAAAGCCAGCCACGGTAGGAAGAAGTATCGCGGCCAAGGCAGGTAAATGGATCGGCATACCCGCAACAACTGGCACATCATCAAACAAGTGCTGGAAGACGCGGGTAAGACCGATTCTTACTTCTACAAACGTGCAGTGATCATCTGCCGTGGCGGAAAGGATCCTTTTGAGGATGGAACCGCTCCTAATCCCAAGCATTAACATCCCACCGCCTCCGCCTTTGCCTGCTCCTGTGTTGGAGTTGCCAAGGGCGGAGCTTCCTTCTTATACGCCGCTTGTTATTCCACCAGCAGCTACCGCTGGCACGCCACCTGTTCCACTGCCGCAGACCGCAAAGCCCGACGAGCCTGAACGCGAGACTCAACAAAATCTGCGACAGCTAGTAAAGGAAGCATTACGCCAAGCAGAGGTAACACCATCAGTGCGGCGGGTCGAACCATCAATCCAAGCAATTCCCGAGCCATTGGCGGCGGAGGTAACTGAGGTCGTTGTACCGGGTACACAGGTGAAAATCCCTGTACCAAAAGCGGAGATCTTGAGTGCAGCAGCAACAACTAGCGTGATCAGTGTTGGCGCGACGTTGGCAGCGACTTCGATGTTTAAGCGGCTGGTTCAGATCTTCAAGCCGACGTTCAAGGCTGTGGCGAAGAAAATTCAGAAACTGCGTGGGAAGCCGGTGAAGACGTGGGCGAGACAGCGGCTATCGGAACGACATCAGCGCAGAGCGGCGCAAAGGGTGAATCGTCGCGGATCTTGAAACCAGCCTTAAAAAGTTCAGCGCATTTCAGCGCCCGCACCAAGGCGTAATCCAGCCGTTCTTTTTCTAGCTTGCGCTTGGCGAGCTCTTTGCAGAGTCGGACCATTTCGAAGTCAAGCGGCACGCTAAAGCTGACTTGTGCGCCAAAGTTTTGATTTCGGACGTACGGCTCTGGGTGAACGTCGTTGCCCAAATAAAAAGGCGTCAACACCATTGTTGAACTATTGCATTGATGCCCCGGTCCGTAGCTTTGCTGGCTGTAGCTGCCCTGATTGATTTGGACCGCTTGATTGCTGACGCTGCCCGTTGACGTAGCCACTGGATTGGCAATGGCCGTTGTTCCGCCGTCTTGCGCGTGTACGGACGGTGTACGGACAAAGATTCCGCAGACTACTGCGAGAACACCGACAGCGAGTTTGTAGTTGAACTGGTGGTGATGGTGCGGGTGATGTCCTGCTGTTCGACGATGCCCGCCGCCCTGGTGACGGTTTCTAGCTGATAAGGCTCGCCTGCTGTTGTCACGCTGTAAGTCGTGCCTGCTGCGCCAACCGCTCCTGATGGCGTGATATTGGTGCCGGAATAGCTGGTGTAATCGCCACCGTAAATTTTGATCTGGATTGTCTCGCTGATCGTCTGACTGCTGGTGGTCGTACTGGTCATGCTGCCCTGAGTGAAGTTGGGCGTGACTGACTGACCGATTGCCGGCAGCGGTAGCAATATCAGCGCCAGAAATAAAGCGCATTTCATGGCGTGGGTGGCGTCTTTCTTTTAATCGTAGAGCGCGCCGATATGGTGCTAGATCCGCTGTTGTTGCCTTTATTGGCTGCATTGACGCCAAACACTGCTGAAGACCCGCCAAATACCGTCACAAAGAACATTTCACTTTTGCTTGATACCCAGCCCATGCTCATGAATGTCAGCATCGTGGCGGACCAAATCATGATCCCAAGCGAAGCAATACGGTTGAACCGTTCAACGCAGAAAGGTTGCTTCCTGGGACTTGCCATAATGGAAGGGTAGCTAGGCGGGCTTGTGGATCCGTTCCTGACACCACTGGTCACCGCTGCGATCATTGCCGGCGTTAGTGCTCTGTGGCGCATTGATAAGCGCGCCAGTGTCATGGATACACGGATGGCACTGATCCTTGAGCAGATCACGGCGTTACGCAGCGATCACAAAGAACGTCTTGACGATCACGAGCTAAGGCTCAGGACACTGGAACATCACCTGAAATAGAACTAGGCTGCGTCAAGTTGTCCCAATAACCATGGACATGGACTTTCTGAGCCATCCCGCTTTCTGGGTGATCGTTGGCGCCGCTTCTGAAATTATCGGCATGTCGCCGCTGAAATCCAATTCGGTGATTCAGCTGCTGTTTCAAGTGCTGAACATGCTGAAGGCAAAAAAGCGCTAGGGCTGCCGGCTGATGCTCGGTGGCTGTTTCGCTTTTCGACGCGCTCAAAAATGGACGAAATGCAGCGAGTGATTGCTGCTCAGAAGTTCAAGGCAACGTTGAAACCGCGTTTGGACAATGCCGTTGAGGAATGGCACAAGTCGCAGCCGCCCAGCATTGCGCCGCCAATTATTGACTTAGACAATCTCCACATCAAAGCCCCTTGGACCAATGACGAAGGCCCCAGTTCGTCTGACTGATCTTTTCAAGTATTACAAGAATCTGCCGCATCAGCAGGCTGCATTGCATTTGCTGGAAGAGGCGATTTTCAAGGCTGATGAATCGTTGATGGGTCGTGATCAGGAATGGTTCAAGGTGTGGAGCCAATCCGGCAAACAGCCTGAGAACGATCTAGGGCCAGCCTTGGCGTTAATTCGAAAATGGGAAGGCTGCAGGCTCGAAGGTTACCTGTGCGCCGCCAATGTGCCGACCGTGGGTTATGGCCATACAGGGCCTGGCGTAACCGTTGGCATGAAGATCACCCAGGCTGACGCTGATGCCTTGTTGGCGTCTGATGTTGAGCGTTTCGCCAAGGCTGTTGATCATCAGATCAGTGTTCCGCTCACGAACAATCAGCGGTGTGCATTGATCAGCTTTGCTTTTAATGTTGGCACTGGCGCACTGCTTGAGAGCACCTTGCGTAAGCGCCTGAATAACGGCGAGAACCCACAAAAGGTGGCGATGGAAGAGCTGCCCAGGTGGAACAAAGGTGGCGGCGGTGTTCTTGAGGGTTTGGTGCGTCGGCGGCGTGATGAGCTGGACTTGTTTTTGTGCGGCACCAAGGCATTAACGGATGACACCAAGCTGACGCCTGATAAGCCTTATTACTTCAAGGTGACGCCAAATATCACCTATGGCGAGCTTTGCAACGACGAGGAAGAACGGCGTTTCCTGCATCAATATCAGTGTGATGTGATGTCAGAAGTGATTTGCCCGTTCCTTGAAAAGGTGCGTGACAAGTTCGGCGGTCCAATCATCATCACGAGTGGCCACAGACCCCCGAAGGTAAATGCACGAATTGGCGGCTCAAGTCGCTCGGAGCATTTGATGGATGCCCCAGACACGGGCGCTGTTGATTTCTATGTGGGTGGCGCTGACATCTACACAGTGCAGGCTTGGGTTGATGGGGGCTGGCCTTACAGCTTGGGCTATGGCGCAGCAAAAGGTTTCATTCACCTTGGTGTGCGCCCTGGACGGCCTAGAGTCCGCTGGGATTATTGACCTAAATGTTGCTGCCTGATCACGAGATTCGTGCGCTTTGCACTGAGCACGCTCTGATCCATCCGTTCAATCCTGAAAGGCTCAATCCTGCGTCTTATGACGTGGCGCTTGGGTCCAACATCATGATTGAAGTGGCCGAGACGCCCGAGCTGATCAGGCACAACATTTCTGGCTACACCAAGGAAGAGCCGTATTGGCTGAACCCCGGTGAATTTATCCTTGCCGAGACCGAAGAGATCTTCAATCTCCCCGACGATCCTGCGGTTGCTGCACAGTTTGTACTGAAGTCAAGCCGCGCACGCTCTGGCATTCAGCACATGCTGGCTGGGTTCTGTGATCCGGGTTGGCATGGCAGCAGGCTGACGCTTGAGCTGAAGAATGTCAGGCAGAAACACAAGGTTGCTTTGTGGCCAGGACTGTTGATTGGCCAGATGGTGTTCATGCCGCTTTCGGATAATCCCGACCGCAGCTACCGCGAGCTTGGACACTACAACAAACACGAAACCGTCATGCCCTCTTGGGAAACCCTTAAGGTTGGGACGGGTCTTACGGTTTAACGTTGGACCGGAGAACAGAGGGAGCGAGCCGCCTTCACGGGCGGTTTTTTCTTGCGTGCAAAATTAAGAAACGAAGCGAAACCAGTGGCATTGGCTACCGTTTAAGGAATCAAGCGGTTGCTTGTGATTGAGCATATTGATGGTTGGGAGTTAATCCCAAAGCACGAAGCGAAAAAGCGATTTCGCAATGCTGTCCTAGATCACTTCAACCATCATTGTGCTTACTGTTTCGAACCGCTTGGTAGATCGCCAACGCTTGATCATGTCGTGCCAAAAGCTAAAGGCGGCAACAGTGAATTGAGCAACCTTGTTGCCTGTTGCTTTGGCTGCAATATGTCAAAAGGGCATAAAGATTGGCGGGTCTGGTACAGGGGTTTGCCGTTCTGGTCAGAGGTTGGCGAAGCAAGGATTATGGACTGGATTACACAAGATATGGATCAGGGCGAAGTCATCTGATGCTGGTAAACCTGGGCCTGCCAAAGGTCTGAACTGTACCGGCACATTCCTTGATAACAAGTGCGGTAATACATTTCACCGCCGTCAGCAGGCTCTAAGACTTCGATATAGCTACCGTCTTCAAAATCAGTCCGGCTCAGAGTCTTCGGTTCCATCGTCGTACAGACTGCACAGGTTGGCAAAACGACCGCGCAAGTAACTCTTGGCCTCAGGGAAACCAAGCGAGCAGCCGTTACCCCCATTGTGGGTCAAAGTCGGTGCCCATTGGATGCAATCCCAGCAACGCTTCCCGGTAGGTTCAGGATCTTCTAAGGGTTGCAGCCGGTCGCCCTTACGGAACGCCTGATAAATGTTGTTCGCCCTGATAAAGGCTGCTCGCAGGTCAGGGGTTTTGAGATCCACCTCTATTTGCTGTTCAGGCTTTGGACCTAACCGCACACGACAGCGCCAGTTCTCAGTCAGCTTGCGCCGCTCAAGAATCAGCCTGTTGTTGAAGAGGTGGATCACAGCTCCTACTCGTCTTCGCCGTAAGAGGGCTGATGGAAGATCCGCTCAAGGTTGAACGCATCAGGCATCAGCTCATCCTCCGTTCTGGGCTCGCAATGCGGGTCATGGTGATCACGCACGATGTAGGTAATCAGTGAACCGCGCATCCTGACCTGAATTGTCCCAACACGAGGGCTATTGGCCAAGATGTTTAGAGCACGATTTTCGATCCAGTTAAGGAATGGCGCGGTGACTTTCATTGTGTTGCCCAATCCTGCATAAGATGGGCGGTCATGACGGCAATGGCAACATCAGCGTTGCGCTTAGCCACGTCGTTGTCAGTACCACCAACAGCACGAACAATGTCGTCGCGCATAGTTTCATAATCAAGGTCACGAAATCGTGGGGCCAAATACTGTTCAAACTCTTGCCAAAGGTTCGTATAGAGCCTGTTTGTCCGTCCGCTGCTTTGGTAGAGCAATTCGAGAAAATCAGCACGGCGCTGGTCAAGTTCAGTGGCTTTCAGCATGTTTTTTGGCAAGGTCAAGAGCTTCTGAATAGGTGTCACAGATTGGTCCCCACCAAACGGCGGTGCCATCCCAACACCATGGTTCATAACCGGAATGCAAACCGTAGCCGGTCCAGTCGGCGCCGTAGCAAAAATGTGTCGGGCTGTTGTACCGGCTTTGGAACGCTTTAATCGGAGGCATTGCTGACCGGGCACCTTTTGGCTTGATAGCGGATAAATGGCTGCAATGCAGCGTGCATCCGTGCCGGGTGGTCAATGATTAGGTCTTGAAAGCGATCAGACCAATACTCGTCCAAGCACTGATCAAGGATTGCCTTGATTTCGCTTGTAGAACTCGCATCCAACGGCGTAATAGGGCTCATCTATGGCCTCAGGAAAACCGAAGGAACATTCAGAGCCGTCCCATTCTGTGCAGTTTTGACAGTTGGGCTTTTTGTGCAGGAAGTCGTGCCGCACCGATTCCTTGACGCGAATTGGGATGCGTGGGATCTCAGGCGCTGTGCGTTTCCAAGTGATGCCATTGCGGATGCTTGAGATGCATTGACGAGTGACCCCGAAGCGTTCGGCAAGCACTTCGTTGTATTGATCTGATAGCAGGATTTCAATTACGTCCTGCTCAGTGAGTTTCTTGGCGAATTTCACCTAGATGGCCGGGAGTTTTACCTCTGAATGGTTGGTGGCAGTTAGCCACTTGATCTCGTGATAGAGCGGTGCCCATTCTTCAAAAGCGGCGATTTTTGCCTCTTCAAAGTTGGTGGCTAGCACCCAGTCGTAGGCGCCAGAGGAAGGCACGGTGAAGTAGAAGCGGCGGAGTTCAGAAGTCATTTGCGTTGGTCAAGGGGTCTTTTGGATAGGTAGAGCTGAGAGACGGTGAAATGCATTCCGTCTTGGAACTGGACGATGTAGGTAGGCCAAGAGAAACCTTCGGCTTTGGCGATCACCTTGTATTCCTCCTGTGGCCAGCCTTTGACGTAACAGGGCATCCCAGCGCAGAAACGCCACACCTCACGCTCAGCGCGAACGCCATTGCGATTGGGGGAC
>Ga0208547_1002311_pt1 | contig 10278 bp, 17 predicted proteins | sample DEB08_DNA_5_FD_185501 | JGI IMG/M metagenome (GOLD analysis project Ga0208547, IMG submission 185501) | Aqueous microbial communities from the Delaware River and Bay under freshwater to marine salinity gradient to study organic matter... | ecosystem: Environmental > Aquatic > Marine > Coastal ... | reverse complement strand
ATTGCTGAGCCTAAACTTAGTGAAGAACCGAAGCCGAAACAACGTAGGCGTCGGACAGTAAAGCCCAAGTTGGAGCAGGTTGATGGCGTTCGGAATCATCGCGACACCAGGAGCAGCTAATGCCAATAGCTATGTAACAGAAGCAGAAGCAGTTGATTACATTGCTCAAATGGTTAGTAACGCTGATGTGCAGCATTGGAATAGTGGTAACGATGATAGTCGGCACCGCGCTCTTGCTAGTGCTACACAGCGTCTTGATCGTGAACGATTCTTAGGCGCTAGGGCGACAGATACGCAAGCTTTGCAATGGCCTCGCACAGGTGTCAGAAAACCTGACACCTACATCAACACTTATGCCGTTGGTTTTCCTTTTAGGATTACTACGGATTATTTTACTGACACTGAAATCCCGGAACAGGTTAAGCGTGCGCAAGTAGAGCTTGCTGTATATCTGCACAATAATACAGATGGTTTAGGGCTTTCAGGTTTAGAGGATTACAAGAATGTCAAAATCGGAAGCTTAGACGTAACTCCCAATTTATATGGTGCGACTGGCGCAGATCGCATCCCGCCAATGGTTGAGCGTTACTTGATTGGCATTAGAATCAGTGGACCAGGCAACATTGCTATCAAACGGAGTTGATCATGGGATTGTATTCAATCGGTGGCGGCGACGCTGTTGCGCGTGAAGGGCTTGAAATCCCTACGCATGATTTTGTGCAAAATACTTATACGGGCAGCAACCTGACAAGGGTTGAGTTTAAGCGGAACGGTTCAGGTGGTCATGTTGTCGCTACCCTAGACATGACTTATGACGGCAGCGGCAACCTTCTCACCGTTGCACGGAGCTGATTATGGCTTATAAATACAATCCACTGCTTCCTGCTGGTCTTGATCAAGTAAGTGCAGGAGGAGGAGGCGGAACCCCTGGTGGCGCTGACACTCAAGTTCAATTCAACGACGGTGGAGCGTTCGGCGGCGACGCGGGTCTCACCTACAACAAAACGACTGACGAACTCACAGTTGCCGGTGACATCAACCTCGACGACGGCGGCACTTTTAGTACCACAGTTCAGTCTGTAACGCCAACTGCCAACCGCACAATCAGCTTCCCCGATGCAACCGGTACCGTCGCATTAGTTGCTGGGTCTAGTGGGCAGGTCACGTATAACAATGCTGGCGCACTTGCCGGCGGGAATCTTGCTTATGACTCCACTGCAGGCACCTTTGGATATGGAACTGGCCGTGGCACCGTCACGCAAGCCACCAATAAATCAACTGGCGTCACTCTTGACGCTCCTTGTGGCGCAATCACTATGAATGGTGCTGCATTGAGTGCAGATACCACGGTGAGCTTCACGCTTACAAACAGCAGCATTGCTGCAACTGATCTTGTGTTACTGAATCACGTTTCCGGCGGCACCGTTGGCTCCTATGTCGTCAACGCTCAAGCCGCTGCTGGATCAGCTGGCATCAATGTCACCAACATCTCGACTGGCTCCCTCAGCGAAGCCATTGTTATTGGCTTTGCCGTCATCAAATCCTGAAGGAGGTTTTTCTCATGACTCAATTTACGATTGACATTCCCGATGAACTGCTGCCTGCTCTTGAGGCTGAGTTCTCTTTGGTGCAAGGTAGCACCGCCGCTACGACTGCTGAAGAGTATTTTGCTGGCAGCGTAGTTGAAACCGTGCGACAACGTGCTGAACTTTATAAGGTTGGTCCTTATTACGTTGGTCCTGTTGACCCACAGTTTCGCCAAGATGGCAAGCCGTTTGGTTATGTCGAGCCCGAGCCAGTAGACAACGACACTACTGAGCCCGATGGAGGTGAAGTATGACGCTTGTTTGGCGGCCAGGGTTTCAGTTTGATGCTGATGCCTCCACTTACATCGAAGCGGTGGAGGCTGCTGACACACAGGCATTGGAAACTGGTGTCCGTTACGCCATCAATGATTTTGTCCTTGGCTGCAAGAATGATGGCATCTGGGATGCAATTAAGGCGTGTTGCATCCTTGCTGGTGCTAGGACGTTGAGTGGTGCGTTGGTTCCACTTGTAGGGGCTGCACCTACTAACAACAACTTTGTCTCTGGAGATTACAACCGGGAGACTGGGTTGCAGGGTGATGGGAGTACGAAGTATTTGGATAGCAATAGAAGTAATACGGCTGATCCAGAAGACGACAATCATTTAAGTGCGTGGTCGGCAGTTGAGGGAGGCGACGGTAATCTAATTGGAGTAGATTCCAATCATATTCAACTGGAACCAGGACTAAGTGTTTTGTACGCACGCTCTAGATCGTCAACTCCAGATAGCTTGTCAGGTTCAAGCTGGACTGGACTGGCTGGAATTAGTAGAAACAACTCTAGCGTTTTCAATTTTAGAACCAATCAGACAACAGCAACTTTTAGCAGAGGCTCAACGTCTTACACAGCAGGCAACGTGTTTGTGTTTAGGAGAAATTCAACCGGAGTCTATTCCGACGCCCGCCTCTCCTTCTACAGCATCGGTGAATCCCTAGACCTCGCCGCCCTTGACACCCGCGTGTCTAACCTTATGACAGCTATCGGAGCAGCAATACCATGACCTACACACAAGTTTCCAACACTACGACCGATGGGGAGGTGACATTATGAGCCCTATTTATGTGCCGGGGAAGGTGACGCTGGCGAAGGAGTTCACCGTCCAAGATTACATGTGGAATTTTCCGCAGCAATATGGACTGTGGTCCCCGGTCGAGATCACCACAGCGCTGTGGCTTGATGCGGCGGATGCGAGCACGATCACCGAAAGCGGTGGAGCGGTAAGTCAGTGGGATGATAAAAGTGGGAATGGTAGAGATATTAGTCAAGCATCATCTACTCAGCGCCCTACCCTTGCAACAACAGGACTGAACGGCAAACCAACACTAGATTTTGACGGCTCCAATGATTATTTGTTTAACGCTTCGGTCGGAGCTTCTGGACTATCTAATGCAACAATTATTTCCGTCTTTAAGCAAGTAACGGGAGGACCCACTGAAGATCACCAAATCAACATTGGACAAACTGGTACTACAGGCAAAGTCCGAGGTTTTTACCGTCCAGGAAACGCTACGGTGTTAGGTTTTGGAGGTTGGGCAAGAATCGCAACTTCTTCTTTTTCGTTAGATATTGGCGGCGCTCACCACATTTTTGGTTTCGCCAACACTGCGCTGTCTGGTTCAAATAATCTGCAAATTTTCAAAGACGGATCCGTTGAAACCTTGACCACTTCCGCTGCGCTATCTACAACTTTAGACGGCTTTTCAGTCGGCTCTCTGCAAGGTGCATTAGTAGGAAATTATTACTCCAATATCTCTGTTGCGGAAATTATTGTTTTATACGAAGCAATCTCTACCGTAAATCGCCAAAAACTAGAAGGCTACCTAGCCCACAAATGGGGACTCACTGCAAACCTCCCTGCTGATCACCCATACAAAACCGTAGGACCGACGCCATGACCTACACAAACCACGGCAGCGTAGTCACTGCCGTTAATGGCACTATCATTTGCAAGGCAGACGTTGTAAGCTTATCGAAACTGAAAAGACAATGACCGGTTTAAACCTTGACTTCTCCTCTGTTATTGACGAACTGCCCAGCCAAAGGCAACGAGGTGCAGATGTATCTTGGCACCGGACAAAAATCTTTCCCTGTGCAATACTATCCTGGTGTACCGACTGCAAGCAGTATTTGCCAGTGACAAGTTTTTATATTTACAAGAAACAACAAAAATCGCGTCTTGACATTTTAAATAACAAAAGGGCCAGTCATTGTCGTGAATGCTCTAATAAACGTTTTTTGCAAATTGATCCACGGTCTAAGCTTTTAAACTCAGCGAGGCAAAGGGCTACATCAAAAGGTTTAGAGTTTAGTTTAAAAATTGATGATATTGTAATTCCTGAATATTGCCCCGTGCTTGGCATCAGACTTGAAGCAAGTATTGGTGAAGGCAGGAAAAGCCTTGATCAGCTTGAGCACTCTCCCAGTCTTGATCGAGTAGATAATACAAAGGGCTATACAAAAGACAATGTTATGGTCATTTCACTCAGGGCTAATAATATTAAAAAGGATGCAACTTTAGCAGAATTAAAAGCTTTGGTAAAGTATGTAGAAGATTTTCAATCTGCCACTACCATGCCAAATTGTAGAAAGTTATCGGCATATTACCAATCTATCGCCGTATTACCAATCTATCGCCATTCGGAGGTGTTGCGATGAGCTGGATTATTACGGGGAAAGAAGCTGATCCACTGCTGCTGGATTCGTATTCAGGTGCCGCCGCTGCATACAGCCTTCGCCAACTGAGCTGGGCATATGGTGGCCCAGTTGTCCGCGTCCGCCGCGATAACGACAACGCCGAACAAGACTTCACCGCCACAGAGGTGAGTGACGGCACGCTTGCTGCGTGGGTTGGTGCTGGGAATGATGGTTTTGTACGGACGTGGTACGACCAGAGTGGCAATGGATATGACTTTGTGCAGACAATTTTATCTAATCAACCTACATTAGTCTCTAGTGGAGCTTTGGTTTTAATTTCCGGCAAGCCAGGAATACAAACAGTCCTGGATGACACCCCCAATGCCATAGGGTTAACAGTTGACTCGTTTCCCGTTTCTCAGCCGTTCACTGTTTTCGCTGCTGCCAATAGGGCTACAACGGATAATAGGCAGGTTCTTTTAGCGACAGACGACGTTGTAACTCGGCTTGCGCTAAACGGAATCACGTCTGCAATTCAATCCGGAGCCGGAGCTGACGTAGTTTACGCAACTATTACTACAGGAAAGCAACTTCATTACGGATTTTACAGCGGAGCAAACTCTGAATTTGCGCAAAACGGAGCAATTGCAACAACCGGAAACGCTGGGACCAATTCATTTGCTGACTTAAAATTCAGCAAGACTTCAGGCGGCAGTAATGTTTATGGATGGATTGGCCAGATATTTGAAGCAATAATTTACCCCTCCGACCAATCCACCAACCGCGCCGCCATCGAAGCCAACATCAACGCCCACTACAGCATCTTCTAGCTCGCCCTCGTAGTGTCCCCGACTAGCATGTAGCCATGGCATTCACTGAAGACCTAACCGTATTCCTCGACACCGCTGAGTTTGCGGTGCCGCCTCCTAGATGCCCGCGTCACCACACTTATGTCCGACATTGGAGCAGCAATACCTTAACCCGCCCTCGTAGTTAGCGTGTAGCCCTAACCCACTCAACATCTATTTCGGATTTTATTTTGACAGCAACGTTGGTAACGTCTAAGCTAAACCCATTAAACTGTTAAAAACGCTCCAAACATCATGACGCTTGCAGGCCCATTGCGCAGGGTTGCATCAAAACTCATGAATAAGTTTGGCAGTGATGTCACTATCCGCTCTGTGACAACTGGGGCTTACGATCCAGTGACCGGCACTGCAGCAGAAACTACAACTGATATTGGTGTAAACGGAACACTGGAAGATGTAAACCTCAGCGAGGTTAATGAGCTGATTCAGGCTAGTGACAAGCGATTGCTGATAGCAGCACTTGACTTAAATGGGACAACCATCACCACAGCTGATCGCGTCATCATTGAAAGCATTACTTATCAAGTAATATCAATCAATACGATTGAACAGGACAACCAGCCTATTACTCATGAATTGATACTGAGGGCTTGATTATGGCACGCATTATTAAACTAAATCAGATCGCTGAGTTTATGGGCGATCAGGTTGATCAGCTTGTGCGTGCGATGACGCTTGAAGCTGAAGGTCGCTTAAAAGAAGAAACGCCTGTTGACACTGGAAGGTTGCGCGGCAATTGGCAAACAAAAATCGAACCAAAGCTAGGCACGATCAGCAACAATCTTCCATATGCTGAGCCCGTGATGTATGGCACAAACTTGCCTGCATCTTGGGGCGGCAAGTACCGCACGCGGCAGGGTACAAAACCAGGCTTTCCTGAACTGATTGCTAAAGAACTTGAAGCCTATGCACGGGCAGAATATGAGCGTATTAAACGGAAGAGCTGATGGCAGCCGTAAACCTGAACACTGTTCGAGCAACAATTGAAAGCAGGCTTGCAATTGAACTTGCAAGTTCTCCGGCTATTCCTGTTGTGTTTCACAATATGGATTACAAGCCTGCGGTCAATGCATCATGGGTTCAATGTCTAGTAAGTTTCGGCCAAAACGAATACTTGAGCCAAGGTTTGACAACTGACTCTCAAAATCGCGTTGTTGGCCTATTGCTTTTGAACATTTTTACCCCACAAGGCGAAGGCCCTGGCGCCAACTATGTGATAGCTAAGCGTGTGCGAGACCTTTACAATAGAGTTATCGTGTCGGAGGTTTACTTCGATGCAGCCAACGGCCCATCAGTATTGGCTACGCCTGTACCCGAGGGCTATTTTCAAACTCAGGTCCGTGTGACCTTTGAATTCATCGAGGAACTCTGACCATGGCCACCATTCGAGGTGAACAAGGCTCCGTCCAATTTGATGCTGCAGGTTCAGCTAATGCTACTGTCGTTGGCACTCGTAGCTGGAGTCTGACTACTACGAAAGAAACGCTTGACACTTCAGTTCATGGCGACACTTTCCGTAGTTTTGTCGGCAGCATGATTTCTGGCAGCGGTACTGTCGAGCTGGTTTACGATCCTGATGCAACCGGCCAAGCTGGTTTTCTTGAGGATGTGTTGACCACGGCAGATCCTGCAGACGCAACCTTTGAGCTGTTTACGACTGGTAGCGTTTCCGGTACTGATTCGATCAGTTTTGCTGGCATCGTTACTGACATGGAGATTAGCTCCAACGTTGGTGATCTTGTGGTTGTTAGCTGCAGCTTTATTACCAGTGGAACTATTACAGGCAACCTTGAATAATTAAGGATGCTGGACTAAGCTTTGGGGCATCATGCTTTGTCGTTGAATGCCAGCTCCTAAATCTCGAACAGTCGATTTGCTGGTTGAGGCGTTTGACCTTAACCAGCGTCGCAAATTTGAGCTTAAGAACGCAGCAGGCGAAGTCGTAATTGAGCTGTATTTTAAGCCGATCACTCGGGCTGATCGCAAGAAAGCGCAGACGATGGCGCAAAGCGAAGAAGCTCTAGACATTAGCACTTACATGCTTTGTCAAATGGCGGAGCTAAAGGATGGTGAAAAAGCTTTTGCCATGGCGGATGCACCCAAGCTGCAGCGACAGCTACCTGAGTCAGTGTTAAATGAGGTTGAGTTGTTTTTGTTTGGCCTTGGTGGTGAAGAAAGCCTGAAGGAAGCAAAAAACGATTAGAGCAGGACAGTTGGCTCTTTTTTGAGTTTCATCTGGCCTGCGAGCTTGGCATGACAGTAAGCAAGCTCCGCACCGAACTTACGGATGCAGAGTTTGTGCATTTTGCTGCTTACTACGAGTTGAAGGGTGAACGTGAGAAGGATGCGATGGATCGCGCAAAGCGAGGTCATCGATAAACTGAACGTATTGCAGAGCGTGCCGTGGCAGTATCCAACGTTGAGCTTAAGGTTGATGGCCGCAGCGCGACAAGAGAACTTAATCGTGTCAATGCGGCGGTTGGAAAGCTACAGGGTGCTGTCGGCGGTTTGGTTGCAGGTTTTACCGCTGTTCAGACTTTCAAATTTGTATTTGCTAAAACAGCGGAGCTAGAAACACAAACAAAAAGCCTCAAGGTGCTGACGGGCTCCTTGGAGAATGCAAAAAGCATTATTAAAGAGCTGCAAGACTTTGGCGCAGTTACACCGTTCACAAGTGCAGAGTTAATTGAGACTTCTAAGCGTTTGAAGGCGTTTGGTGTCGAAACAAGCAAGCTTGTAGACACAACAAAAAGGTTGGGTGATATCGCCGGTGCGACGGGAGCTGACCTTAGTGGAATTGCGACTGCTTACGGCCAAATCCAAGCAAAAGGCAAGCTGCAAACAGAAGAATTGCTGCAATTGCAAGAGCGTGGCGTCGATCTTGCTGGCGTATTGAAAAAAGAATATGGTCTGACTGGTGAGGAATTTAGCAAAGCATTGCAAAAGGGCCAAATCAGTGCTGAAGCTGCTGAATTTGCACTGAAGAAACTTACTGACGCTGGTGGTCAATATGCAGACGGCGCAATTGCTCAATCCGACACTTTGTCTGGAAAATTTAGCACGCTGCAGGATAACATCGACCAACTTGCAAGAACAATCGGCCAGGTTTTGTCTCCTGTAATTAAAGGGGTGTTTGATCAGGCAATTCAGGCGTTAGGTGCCATAAACCAATTGCTTGCAAGTGGTCGCGCTGGAGCATTCAACCGAAAAATTGGCGGCATTAGCTCGGCAATCACTTTTGGACTTACATCGCAGGCAGTCGATGATATCGAAAAGTTTTTAGGTCAAATTTCTTCTCAAAAAAACAAAGCAGGAATTCAACAGAATATTCAGGCTTTGACACAGCTAAGCAACGTTTTGCAAAGGATTGGGGCAGAGGATCCAAACGCCGGAAGAGCGGTGGCCTTGCAAGGGCGAATTATGAAAATGCAAAGTCAAAATTTGCAAGCTTTAAAAGATTTACCTAAAAACCAGTTAAAAGAAATAACACTGCCTTCGCTAACGCCTAGCAACGCTACCTCTCGTGCAAGCAAAGCAGCAAAAGAACGTGTTGACATGTCTGAAGCAATGTTTACTTTAGAACAAAAACGACAATCACTAGCTTTTAGCAATAATGAATTGTTGAAAATTGAGCTTGACCGGCAGATTGAGGTTCAGCGAATTATGGAATCAAATATGTTGCCTCGTGAAAGAACGATTGCATTGCAAGAATCAACCAATCAAGCTCTTAAGCGTGGCGCTCAAGTCTTAAAGCCAATGATTGAAGGAGTTGCAGAATTGCAGCAAGGCGCAAAAGACGCCGGCACGGCTTTTGCTGAATTGTTTATTAAAGCAGACAACAAAAAACTTGCAGAACAAGCTGCAAAAATGGATCAGCTTTACCGTTCAATTGGCGATTCAATTCAGACTGGCATTGTTGATTCGCTAACGGCTGCTGTAGAAGGTACGAAATCGCTTGCTGAAGTAGCCTCTGACACGCTAAGAAGCCTTGCCAATATCATGTTGAAATTCGGTTTGCAGACGTTCCTGGGCGGTCTTGGTGGTGATGATGGCGTTGGATTCTTTAGTAAGCTCTTTGGTGGTGGCAGAGCCTCTGGAGGCACCGTAAAAGGAGGTACGTCCTACCTTGTTGGTGAACGTGGCCCTGAATTATTTACGCCTGGTCGTACTGGCAGCATTGCGCCAAACAACTCCATGGGTGGCGCTAACGTAACAGTAAACGTAGATGCTTCTGGCTCACGTGCTCAAGGTGACAATGCAAACGCATCACAACTTGGCAAAGCAATCGGTGCAGCTGTTCAAGCTGAATTGATTAAACAACAGCGACCCGGAGGCTTGTTAGCACGCTAATGGCTACTTTCCCTTCAATCACGCCAACGTACGACGCGCAAAAATCTAGTCGCCCAAATGTTCGTACGACTAGATTCGGTGACGGCTATGAGCAGCGCGTATCCTTTGGGCTGAATCAAAATCCAAAAGAGTGGTCGTTAGTTTTTGTTGTGTCGGAAACGGATGCTGACACAATTGAGACGTTCCTTGATGCGCGTGCTGCTGATAACGCTGCTTTTGATTGGACGCCGCCTGGGACAGTAACACCCTACAAATGGATTTGTTCTGAATGGTCAAAATCAATTCCGTACCTGAATCGAGCTACGATACAAGCAACATTCCGCCAAGTATTTGAGCCATGAGCACTATTGTCACCAGGGCTGGCAAAGGCTCACCACTCACTCACACCGAAGTTGATGCCAACTTCACCAACCTCAATACAGACAAGGCTGGCTACGTTGCGGGCGAAGGTGGCACAGTCACGCAGGCCACCAGCAAAAGCACAGGTGTCACGCTTAGCAAAAAGTGCGGTCAAATCACAATGAACGCAGCGGCACTTGCTGCTGATACAACCGTGACTTTCACGCTGACCAACACCGAGGTCGTTGCTACCGACATCATTGTCCTTAACCATGTCAGCGGAGGCACCGCTGGATCGTATCTGCTGAACGCTCAAGCTGGATCAGGTTCTGCGAGCATTAATGTCCGCAACATTACTGGTGGATCATTGTCAGAAGCAATCGTAATCGGCTTTGCCATTATCAAAGCTGTAGTTAGCTGAACATGGCTTACGTTGTCTCCGGTTACTGGGATGTCGGTTATACCGACACTGAATCTAGTGCGGCGATAACTGGTGAGCT
>Ga0208547_1002310_pt1 | contig 10281 bp, 18 predicted proteins | sample DEB08_DNA_5_FD_185501 | JGI IMG/M metagenome (GOLD analysis project Ga0208547, IMG submission 185501) | Aqueous microbial communities from the Delaware River and Bay under freshwater to marine salinity gradient to study organic matter... | ecosystem: Environmental > Aquatic > Marine > Coastal ... | reverse complement strand
GTCAAGTGTATTTGTCGTCTTTGGTTTAACTTCAGTCGCACTTACAACAAGGTCTTGTACTGGACCAACAACTGTAATTGGTCCACCTTCTGCTGAAGTACCATCGTGCGTGTGACCTGTTGATGAGTTGAATGCCGCTTCAATAGCATCATACTCATTGTCCAAGTCAGATGCGTTCACAATATTCCCATCAGCTATATTGTTAGCTACGTCTGCTCGTGTGTAACCTGTACCCATTTTAACCTACCTTCTGTCGTTTATACCATATTCTACTGTTAATGCATCCAGTGAGAATGGTGGGTCACTATTGTCTGAACTAAACTGAAATGAAACAGCAAACCCAGAACCTATTATTTGTCCTTCAAAAAGTTTTTGCAACTTACTACCATACGAAATTGTTCCATATGTACCTGTACCGTAAAATCCTACAACACCTGTAGTGTTTGCAAAATTAATTGTTGCTGGTTGTATAACGTCCTGCCCATCAAAGTCTAACTTCAAACTAACATCAAAGTTTACACTTCCTTGTGGGTCAGTATACAAAAACAACTTATAAAATGTCTTACGTACACGTGGGTCTTGAATTGGCAGATGAGGTGTGGCAAATGTAGTTTGAATATTGCTGCCATCAAAACTGTTGCCTGACTCCATCTGATACAAGTAGCCATCATCATTAGCAAAGAAAACTACTTCAGTTGTGGCATTGTAATTACTGTCAGCCACATATGCTCTTATACCACGTGTCTCTGCAAAACCTGTTCCTGAACCCCCTTGTTCAGCAAACTGTGTAGCAATGATACCTTGAGCATTTTCTTGTTTAATATTGTTATTATACCCAAGTAATCTGTATTGTGACTTTTCACGAATTATTGTGCTAGTATAAGATGTATTAGCAGCAATAAAGTTTGTCATGTTTTTTTGAATTGGTTTAGATATTGCCGCCAATCCAAAGTCACCAATTCGTTCAGTAGCACTTAACAGTCTTAAACCGTCTGGACCAAGAAATATAATGTCGCCACCAATTTCTTGTATTGTGTCACCTTCAATACATCCAATGTCTTCCGTAATTGGTTGTAAATTAAAATCTGCTACAGTATTACCAAGAAGCTGTTGAATGTGTCTCTCAGTAAAGATAATTAACTGCTGTCTGAATACAAACAATCCAGTAATTACACCGCCTACATCTATTGTTCCAGAACCATTAGCTACAGAAAATGAATCATCAGCATAAGGTGAGGTAAATGTAAGTGTAGTTCCTTTACCGAAAAATAGTGCTTTCTTAAACTCTACTACGTGTGTAGCACCTATAACATCTGTAGGTGCGCTATTTAATACTGTAAATGTTGAACCGTCATATAAAGCTGGAGCATTTGTTCCATCTACTATAGCAACTTTTTCAGTTCCTGTCAAGTTATATTTTGCAAATCTTGTTTTTACAGCACCTTCACGGCTAGTAGATAAAAATGTAAGTGCTGCATCATCTGCTGGGCTGCTGTCAAGTGCTGGGTCTATTGTTAGTGTAGCACTACCTGAAGTTACCGTTGCGTCAGCAGTTACTGTATATACAAGGTCAACACCTGCAATTTTAAATACATCACCTGCTTGTGGCGCACTAGTTAAACCGTCTACAATAAGACTTGTGCCTGTTTGACTGCCACCATCTACTAGTACCGTACCATAATTAGGTACATTTATATGTGTATAACCGCTACCTGTTGTAGAAAAAACGTCATCATTTTTTGCTACAATAGCTTGGTCTTCCCAGCTTGCTACACCTAATGCTAAATAGTTAGATGTCGTACTTGTAAATGTTACACTTGCTGCATTTGCTGGACTAGAATCTAAACTTGTAGTCAGTGTTAGTGTAGCACGATTATTCGTACCATCAAATGTAACACCAGCTGATGCTATTGTATATGTACCAGTTACGCCACTAATTGTAAGAGTGTCACCATCTTCTGGTGTGGTATGTATATTACCAATTACAAGTGTTGTACCAGTTTGACTACCACCATGTACAACTGGCGCACCATATGGTGGTATTAAATTGCTATCATACTTATCATATCCTTCAATCCTTCTGTAACCACCTTCAATAGAAGGTTCAAAGTTACGAAGAATACGTGCAGAACCCGGTGCGTTAACCCCTTGCTGTAAAGGGCTTAAATTTGTTATCAGACCACCACGAAACTCTACAGGATAAGTTTGCCATCTATCTACCATAATATTATCCTAAAGGCAGTCTAGCAAAACCAATCCTACCACCGCCACCAGTGTTTTGTGGAATCATGTAAGAACGCACATAGTGGTAACGATTAATAATCATTGAACGCATATGCTTAATGCCTTCTTCAAACTTTTCTTTTGCTACCAATGAGTCTTGCGTATTTCCACGGAAAAGATAAGCATAATGCATAGCACCATCAGTAACTACATGTTTAAATCGTTCTGGAATAACTGGAACGTCATCATACAATTCAAGGTCAACTGGTATACGATAATATTCATATACTAATGAATATGCTTTATCTGGTGCAGGAGTCATAATGTATTCAAGAGAAGGTGTATGCACAACTCTACTTGGAACACCTTGACCGTTTGTATCAGATGAGTATTCTTGTTCTACGTGTTTTTCAAGATACTCTTCATATGCAAGTGTAGGAAGTTTTACTGTAGCATTTCCAAGTGTACTATTTTCTTTAATACGAAAAGTGTCAAAGTCAATTACTTTACAATCAGCAGGAAAAGGATAGCGAGATACACCAGCTGTAAGTGTATCTTCTTGCTCTACATGATTAAAAGGCCATTCATACTCTGACTGATTAATATAGCGTAAAGAAGCATTGATAGCATCTTTGGCATGAGCATAAAAACCAGTAGCTGTACTAAAATTAGCTGACGTAAGTTCAACCTCATTTAAACGGCGATTGACTTCATTCACTAAACCTAGAAAGTTATATGCCATTTATTTCTCTCTAATTGCAATTTTAATAGTGCGTTCTGCTGTACTGCCTGTGCTATCTGTCATACGGCAAGTAAATGTGTATTCTCTATTTGTTACACCACTTCCTATATTAATAGTAGCTACAGTTGTTGTATTAGATTGTGATATATTTTGAATACTGTCCGTAACTGTACCACCTGATGCAGTTGTTAAGTCTTGCCCAGATGCAAGTGCAGTTTTACCAATCTCATCTGTTTGCACAAACCATGCAACTGAACTAATTGTTGCAGAGTCAAGAAAACGTGACCAATCTACACTATAATCAAGCGTCTCATCTGGGTCTTTGACAGGCCAACGATATGACATTAATATAACTCCGTTACATACACAGTGCGTTCAGCAGACGTTGTTTGTCTTTCTACATACACTTTTCTATTTTCAAACTTAATAAGCACCATTCTGTCACTTGGAGTTGTACCACGAGGAATATACACTTTCCTACTTTCAAATGGTATATCAACTGTTCTTTCTGCGGCAGTAGACATTATGCTGCTCTTGATATTTTAACTGTTCTAGCACGACTATATTGATTTGCTACAGCTTGGAAATTAAATACTACAGCAGTTTTTGTAATTGTTCCCAGTGCTGTTGTGCCTTGTACGCCTGTTAGTGCATGTGTATTGCTAAACGTAAAGTTATCGCCAACTGCGCCTGTAGCACTTACACTGTTTAATACTTCAGTGGGCTTTTCTTCAAGTGCATTAACAGTGCCTGTTGCTTGAACACCTGTCAGTGTAACTGTGTTGCTATGCTCAAGTGTTCCTATAGAACCTGTTGCACTTACACTGCCAAGTATTTCGGTAATATTAACTTGAACAATGTTTACAGAGCCTGTAGCACTTACACTACCTAAAACCTCTGTTGGCTTTTCTTCTACAGTGTTTACAGCACCTGTGCCTTGAACACCTGTAAGTGTAACAGTATTGCTAATCGCTAGTGTGCCGATTGCACCTGTAGCACTAACGCTACCCAGTATCTCTGTTACATTTACCTGAACGCCGTTAGCTGTTGTTGTAGCAGATACACTATCCAGCCGTTCAGAAATGTCAACTTCAAAACCACCTGCAACTACATTTGCAATTGTGCCTGTTGCAGTTACTCCAGAAATACCAGCAGCAGTATTTATTTGTGGAGCAGTTACAAAACCTGTAGCACTTACGCTGTTAAGAACTTCTGTAGGTTTTTCTTCTACAGTATTTACTGCGCCTGTAGCTTGTACACCTGTAAGTGTAACTGTATTGCTTATAGCAACTGTACCAATACTACCTGTTGCACTTACGTTGTTCAGGATTTCTGTTATGTTTACCTGAACAGTATTAACAGCACCAGTAGCGGTGGCTTGGTCAAGGTTGCTTACAATAACCTTGCCATACCTAGCTGTTCCGTAGACACCTACTCCGTAAACAGCAGCATTTACGGTAACAGCCATAATGTTTCCTTACGCGATACGAATTACAGCGTTGCTTGCATCAGCGGTAGGAAATTCAATTGTCAAGTCACCAGCAGTAGCACTTACTGTGCCACCAAAATCAATGACAGCAATTGCCTTGTTCCCCTGCCCAGCGTTGTAAATAATACAACCATCAGCAGAAAGAGTAACATCAGCAAATACTTCATCTGTAAAATCAACAATAGCGGTAGAACCATCAAGCGAAATAGTTGCGCCATCAAGTACTTGACCGCCAGCGGAATAACCAGTACCAGATGCTTCATCAGAGTTACCAGTTACATCAGAATAATTAGTTGTACTGGCATTATATGTGCCAGTCGGTGTAGCTTTAATTAAAGCAAGTTTCAAAGAATCGGTATCCAAATCATGGACACCGCCAAGAAGTTCTTGTTTAAAGCTATTGCACATTGCGGTTGTGATTGCCATCAATCTTCTCCGTTAAGCGGTTAAATAGAGGTCTCGTAATACTCTTCGAGAGATATTGAGATATTCACGGCACTGTTTGCACTAGCAAGGCCGCGAATCTTGTCATCCCTGATAAGATACAGGGGATAGTCTGTTATCTGTAGTAAAGAATTAGGTGGCAGTTCGACAGTTTCAGCGAGTGTGTGGTACGTTGTTGTTGCTGCTTCGTACCAGTCGAGGCTAAAAGTTACCGTACTACCCGACGCATTGTTGATATAGATACTGTTCACATCGGCACTGAACCGACCGGGAACTGTATAGATGTCTTGGTTCGATGTTGTCAGTTCGAGAGCAAGGGTTCGTTTTTTACGTTCGAGCATCCTTACACTCCGTTGGTCAAATCATAAAAGATAAGTGAGCCAATAGCTGAACCTGAAGGTGTACCTGTTACGGCAGTACGAATACCAACCGTCATAATATCGCTTGTGCCACCTATTGTTCTGCCAAGCTGCAAACTAAACTTGTAACCTGTTGGTGCGTCAACGCCACTACCAGCCTGTACAGTATTCGTAATATAGTCTAGTTGTACAACTTCACCACCTGTCATTGCGGTAGCACTTACATCATAATCCACATTGGTAAATGTGCTGGTATCCCAAGATGGGCTTGTTAATGTGGCATTACGAACAAGTGTTATAATGTAATCTTGTCCAGTAGTAGGCAAGACTTTAACAATTTGTGGAAGTACAACAGCATCAAGAGAACTACTATTCAAACGGACGGATACTAAAGGTAAGGTTGTTAGACCGATACTTGAAAGCGTAGTAGTTCGTTGTGCAGCCAATTCGTTTACATCTTGTTGATAGCCGCCTTCGCTGATGACTGTGCTACAAATTTGTTTCATTGTAGCGGCAGAACCTATAGTATCTGTTGCGGTAATCTCGTAACGTATCGGCAAGATAGCTGTCTTCATATATACTGAAGTCAAGTTATTAGCGTTGTGGAATTTGTGACAAATTATGTTCTTGCCGTCAATTACAAAACCTACACGAACTGTGCCTACACCAAGCCACTCGTAGTCAATTAAAAGAATCTGTGTTTTTGTTTCATCTAGTGTATATCCACTAGGACCAGTACCATCAAGTTTATCTACATTCCAGTTAGCTTGTGTCACATACCGTGCATCACTTGCACTGCCACTTGTTGATGTACGAATAACAAAGCGTAAATCTGTTTCATTTTGTTCAAAGTAGACACCATCATTAGCACCAAAGTATCCTACACGTTGGCGTAAATTAGCCTGTGATTCAGCCATTGCAAAGGTAGCAAGGGTAAGCAGTGATTTTCCCGGCTGGTATGGAAATACACGTTTTGTTTGACGTATAACTTCACCAGTAGCAGTACCTACCGTCATAGAGTTACTACTTTCGTTAGGTAAATGAGCAAATGCTCCACTGCCTGTTGAACTGGTATCAAACTGTGGGTCAGCCTGAAAACGGTTCTGACTATCAAACAAAGTGTAGGGTTGACTTATACGCAGTCTACCAAATGCATCAACTGTATGGTCAGCAAATGCAACATCATTACCAGTAGTACCAAATATTACCTTACTTGGATATGAGGTGATGGACATGTTAGCTTACTTTTCTATGACGACGTACTTTTTTAGCGATCTTTTTTGGTTGCTTTGCGACTTGTTTACCAGCCTTAGTTGCTTTTCTTTTAGCACGGGTGGTGGCTGCGTATTCCTTTGCCGAAAGGGCTTTAATAGCTGATGCCGGAAGATAACGTTCGCCTGTTGCTTTTGGTCCTTGCGTGGATGGTTTTCCACTCTTGGTTCTCCACTTTTGCTTTGTCCAAGCTTTTAAGCTACGTTGTGATTTTTTAAGAGGCATCGTTCAAGTCTAGCACCTGCTTGTGCTTTTTCCAAAACCAGTTACCAATAGACGTAAAGGGCTTGCCGCAATACAGCAAACCCCAGCCGACGTATTTAATCAAACAGCGACGGAAGCGTGTCACATTCGTCTTCCATCCAGTCGAGGGCACACAAGCTATAATGCGCTGCAGACCAGTCTTTAACAGCCTTATCCATAGCAAGTAGGTCATTTTTAGCGTTTTTAAAAACATATTCTGCTGTCTTCTTTTTTGATTCGTAAGTGTGGCGGAGAGCATCTACTGCAACTTGATCCATGTGTTTCTCCTTCGAACTAATTATAAACTAAAAATTCAATTTAGTCAAGTTATTTCGGAAGGAAGATAATGAAGGCAAAGAACAGAGCCATACCTATTGCTACGACTAAACCGACCAACATGGAATTCTTCAAGCCTTCCATCATTTCATCGTGGGCACGTTGGGCTTCAATCTTGGCTTTGCGTTCTGCTTCTTTTGCTTCTTGTATGCGTCGTGCACGTTCATCGACGATGCTTTGCCACGTTCCCGGACCGAACCGCATATCAATCATGGTTCGCATTTCTTGAATTTTTTCTTGGGCGAGTCGTGCATCGATGACTTCTTGTGCAACCGACTTGATTCCGAATTGATCACCTATGCTATTGCCAGATTTTTTAGCCCGTTGTTGCTGGACCTGCTTTTCGCCAGTCAGCAGGTTGTCAATGTGACCTGCAATCTCTCCTACGTCTTTTGCTGTTCCAATTGCAGACTTGATGCCATCTACGGCACTCTTCACCAGTGCGATACCCGCAAGGGTTTCTGCTATCATTCGGTTGCCTCATTTGTTCGTTGGTTTGCATATGGCTGTCATTTTTGATGTGCCACCGTCGGGGTTGGGAACCGACCTTTGCTGTGACAATCTATTTGCAAAGTACAAACACCTGTCGATGTCTGCAAATCGTTGGGTTTGGTTGATTACTTGTGTATTCATATATACAACAAGTATAAATTCAATCACGGTATCCGCCGCCAGCAGCCTTGTACGCTTTTGCTAACATCTGGGCTTTACGGGCTGACCACTGCCCCGGCTTACCGCCTTTACCACCAGCTTTAATCTGGTTGAACAGTCGCTTTCTCAGGGCTGGCTTAGTATAGTTGCCAGCTTCATTAACTCTACTTTTGCTCTTCGTTTTAGACTGCGACGGTTTGCTAGTTTTTCTAACCCTGCCACCTTTCGCTTTCTCTTCAACACCCTTGATCTTGCCAGCATTGGCTGTTGCGTAGAAGACTTGTTCACCCTTCTTACCCCCGTAGGTTTGTTTCATCGAAGACATGATCTTTTGGCCTTTAGCTGTTAGGGGCATCACCTTGTCTCTGAACTACGATATGCACCACGAGGTTTTTGTGTGCGTCCACCGTATGCTTTTTGTGTTGTACGGTAGTCTGCGTAATCTTTTGCGCTGTCAAAATAATCAGGAAGTTCCATGCCTTGCTCTTTGTACACGTCTTTAATTTGACCTATGTTATTTTCGTAGTATTTTTTGTGCATACGATAAGGTGCATCAGAAGGAAATGGTTTAGCTATACCCTTAACCTCTTCTGGTTCCTTTTCTCTTTTTGTGCTAACTTGACTTAGCCCTGAACTGTACATAGTTGCCATTTAAAATTCTCCCGCTTTCATAGCGTCTGAAAGTTTCTTGGCCCGTCCGCCGACTTGCCGTGCCCACTTCGAATCCATCATTTCAAATCCGGCAACTTCAAAATTGCCTTCGTGAATTGCGTTCCACATCTTTTTGAACTTACACAGGCGGGGTACACCCATGTTAAAGGCCATGTCCATCAGAATGAGTTGACGAACAGCATCTAAGTTTTCTACACACGGATGAACCCGACACAGTTCGTCTTCTACAATCTTGATGTCGTTCATTGCAAGGAACCGTGCATCAGCCTCAGTAATGCCGTGCTGGTATACAGTTTTAATGTTTGGGATATCTAAGTAAGCAAGTTCTTCTTTGCTGATACCTCTGTCTTTTAAGTTACGACCGATACCGATTGTGTCGATACCAAGTGTATCCTGATAGACTTCAAGGATCATACCTTCATGCTCAATTAGTTTATCTAAAAAGTGAGATGTATTGTATTTCATGTTCCAATAGCCCCTACGATTTGACAGGTGTAGTCAACTGTCTTCCACCCGCCATCTGCAGGGATAGATTCGTGCAACGCCTTAAACTCAAGACACTCTGGTTCATTTTCGAACCACTGAATAGTTTGTTTGAAACAGGCATCTTCTTGCGTACACACGGTTAACATAAGGGACCAGATAATTGCTTTCATTTTTGTTCGTGTCCCATCCAAACAGCAAAGGCACCAGTCATGGCACCTATCACTGTAGAAACAAACGCTGTCTGCTGAGTGGTAGCTTCAGCCCCTAGAGCCATGAACCACTGTACCACCTGATAACTCATCACCGTCATTGCCAGCATCATAAGGCGTGGCAGTATTTTCCACGCTAGGATTTTTTCCATTGTGTAGGTCATTTTTTACCAAAGAATTTTGTAGCTGAACGTACGCCAAAAGAAGCCGCAACGATGACTCCAAGTGAATATTGATACCATTCAGGCATTTTGTTGAGTTGTGCAAATCCATTAGCTACAATCTCTTCCATACCCGGAATAAATGCAAGGATTAGTGGGATACTAAAAAGTATGGTTAGCCATTCATCTTTCCACGAAGATGAACTGCCCTTTGCCATCTCTAAGTCCCAATCGATTTCGCCTGTCGCTTTTTTTTGCATAACGATAGCTTCAGCTTCGGCTCTAGCTACGTTAGTCTTTGCTTGGGCTTTCTTTTCTTCAACCTTGCCGTTTAACCAAGTTCCAGCTAGGTCGGCTATCGGTCCTATTAGAAGATTTAGCATTTCCACCGCTTTCGTGCTTGACGCAACCGACTATTAGGGTTGGCTGCTGCTTTAGGAAATTGTTTCATCTGTCCGGCAGAACGTGCACAGAAAGACTTGCGACGCTTGGCATCTTTGCTTCCCGGCTTCACTTTTCCAGTAACAGCAGTCTTTAGTTTGCTGCCGGGATTTTTCTTTCTGTATTCTTTTACACCTTTTGCAGTCATTCCCGCACCAGACTTGGTAGGGCGATAGTTTGCACCTTTACCTGTAGTTGTCTTACGTATCGGTGTTTCTTTTTTACGTGGCATAGTGGGTTTACCCCCGGCAGGGATTACTGCTTATATCATAAAATTAATAAGGTGTCAAGGGGGCAAAGTTACCCCTGCCCCCCGACAGTTTAGTTAGGCAAATGCTGCAGCAGTTGGAGCAGAACCCATTGGAACCATAACTGCGAACACGCGAACCTTGCCAGCAAAGTTTGCAGTGTCAGCAGACAGGTCGATGGTGTCTGCAGAGGTATACAGCCAAGAAGCTGTACCAATCTCAATTGCACCAGCAGTGTTGCCGTCTACGTCAGTGACGAAACGGTCAACAGTTGTGTCACCCAAGTCGAGTACAGAACCTGCGCC
>Ga0208547_1002307_pt1 | contig 10284 bp, 12 predicted proteins | sample DEB08_DNA_5_FD_185501 | JGI IMG/M metagenome (GOLD analysis project Ga0208547, IMG submission 185501) | Aqueous microbial communities from the Delaware River and Bay under freshwater to marine salinity gradient to study organic matter... | ecosystem: Environmental > Aquatic > Marine > Coastal ... | reverse complement strand
TGGAGATGTTAGACTACGAGAAGATAGTAAGGCAAAAGGACGTTGGGAGACCAATCATGGTGGGGAATATTTTGCAGCGGGGGTAGGCGGTTCTATCACAGGACGAGGGGCGGACTTACTTATTATCGATGATCCACACACGGAACAAGATTCACTATCAGATAGTGCAATGGAGAGAACTTATGATTGGTATCTCTCTGGACCAAGACAACGTTTACAACCGGGAGGCTCGATTGTTTTAGTAATGACAAGATGGGCAGAAGATGATTTGACCGGAAGATTAATCAAAGCAGAAAATGAACCTAAAGCAGATAAGTGGGAAAAAATTTCTTTCCCTGCAATTATTGGTGAAGAGGAAGAAGCAGTTCCTGTTTGGCCAGAGTACTGGTCTCTAGATGAACTGGAAAAGGTTAAAGCGTCTATATCGATTAGAAACTGGTCAGCTCAGTACATGCAAAACCCAACTAGTGAAGAAGGTGCAATTTTAAAAAGAGAATGGTGGCAGCCGTGGACCAAGGATCTTCCTGCGTTAAGACATGTAATTCAATCTTACGATACCGCATTCAGTAAAAAAGAAACTGCCGATTACTCAGCGATTACTACATGGGGAATATTCAAGCCTCACGAATCAGGGCCAGATGCAATTATATTAATCGATGCCATCAAAGGTAAATATGATTTTCCAGAATTAAAAATGGTAGCGCTCGACCAATATAAATATTGGCAACCAGAGACCGTGATTATTGAAGCGAAAGCCAGTGGTCAAAGTTTATTACAAGAATTTAGACGAATGGGGATTCCAGTTATGGATTACACTCCAGGACGAGGCCAGGATAAACACTCACGAGTCAACGCCTGTGCTCCAATATTCGAAGCAGGACAAGTTTATTATCCAAGAGATGAACATTGGGCTCACGAAGTTATTGAAGAATGTGCAGCATTTCCTCATGGTGAACATGATGATTATGTAGACAGTACCACACAAGCTATGTTAAGATATCGCCAAGGTTCTTTCGTAACTACTTATGCTGACGAGGATGAGGTTCAAAGTTATAAAGAACGTAAATACGTATATTATTAATTAGGAGAAAAGATATGTCTAAAAAATCAAGAAGAAGAAATCAAATGCTTGCAGCAGGTCTTGCAGCTTTTGGTGCTTCAAAACTAGGAATGCTTGGTGGTAAAACAGCAAGTGGTATTGCAGGAGATAAAATGGCTTCTGCTAGAAAATTAATGACTTCAGACAAAGCATATAGCCCAAAAAGATTTATGGAGTCACAAATTGGAAAAGCTAAGTCTGGAATCACAGAACTTAAAAGATCAGACCTACCATCTAAAAGAAATATGAAATCTATCTTTGTACAAGATGATGGTTCAATAATTAAAGGAACAACTAAGTATGCTGATAAAAAAGTTTATTCCGATGCTATGAAAAAAGCTAGAGGAGAATCTGAATCTGGATTTAAAAATTTTTTAAATAAAGTTATATTGGGTCCTAAGACACAATTAAAAAAAGGAAAAATGGTTAAGGCTAGAGGTGGCGGAATGGCGAGAATGAAACCAACTAAACTTTATTAACTTTTAATATGGCCGAAATCGATAAAGCAATTGTTGAGGAGACTGAAACTCCTGATACAGAAGAAGTAGATGTTGAGTTAGAATCTTCTGACGAAGAGGCTCCAACAATAGAAGAAACTATTTCTGCACAGGATGAGTTTTATGAAAACCTTGCAGAGGACATATCTGAGGAAGTGTTGCAACGAATGTCTAATCAATTGCTGGACGATTATAAAAAAGATAGAGTCTCAAGAAAAGATTGGGAAACTTCTTACACCAATAATTTAGATTTATTAGGAATCCGTCATGTTGAGATGACAAGACCGTTTAAAGGTTCGGCATCCGTGACTCATCCACTTTTATCCGAAGCCGTAACGCAATTTCAAGCACAAGCCTACAAAGAATTACTCCCGTCTCAAGGACCAGTAAGAACTAGAGTTCTTGGGATGGAAGATGAGCAGAAAGTAAATCAAGCACAACGAGTTCAAGATTTTATGAACTACATGATCACTGAGGAGATGGAAGAATACACTCCAGAGTTTGATCAGTTATTATTTTATTTAGCACTAGCAGGATCTGCATTTAAAAAAGTTTATTATGATGAAGTGATGCAACGAGCAGTATCTAAATTTATTCCTGCAGAAGATTTAGTTGTTCCTTATTATGCAACTGACTTAATGGATTGTGAAAGAATTACTCATGTAATCAAAATGGGTGAGAATGAAATCTTAAAAAAACAAGCTTCTGGTTTTTATAGAGACGTAGAATTAAAACCAACATCTTCGGGTCCTACAGAAATAGAAAAGAAATACCAAGAATTAGAAGGAGTGACTCCTTCTTCAGACAAACAATATTCATTTTCTATTTTAGAAATGCATGTCGATTTAAATTTAGAAGAATTTGAAATGCAAGATACAGAAAAAGCTGTAAAGATTCCATACATTGTAACGATTGATGAAGGCTCTGGAGAAGTTTTATCTATTTATCGTAACTATGACATGATGGATGAGACTAAAAAACGAAAAGAATACTTTGTTCACTTCAAATTTTTACCAGGATTAGGGTTTTATGGCTTTGGTTTAACTCATATGATTGGTGGATTAAGCAGAACTGCTACACAATCTTTAAGACAATTACTAGATGCAGGAACTTTATCGAATTTACCAGCAGGATTTAAGTCGAGAGGCTTAAGAATTAGAGATGATGACCAACCTTTTCAACCAGGAGAGTTCAGAGATGTTGATGCACCTGGGGGAAATATCAAAGATCAGTTCCAAATTTTACCATTTAAAGAACCATCAGCTACATTATACCAATTAATGGGCTTTGTTGTGGACGCTGGACAGAAATTTGCAGCGATTACTAACATGGATACTGGCAATGATCTACAAAATAGAGCTGTTGGTACCACTGTTTCTCTCTTGGAACGTGGTTCGAGAGTCATGAGTGCTATTCATAAGCGATGTTACTACTCAATGCGTAGAGAATTTAGGTTACTTGCAAAAGTTTTCGGTACTTATCTACCACCAATATACCCATATTCAGTATATGGAGCAGATCAAGCAGTTAAACAGACAGATTTTGATGATCGAGTCGATGTAATTCCAGTTGCCGACCCAAATATCATGAGTATGACGCAAAGAGTAACGTTAGCTAACGAGAATTTAAAGATTGCAATGTCAAATCCAATGATGCACAACTTAAGAGAGGCATATCGAAGAGTATATGAAGCATTGGGGACTCAAGATATCGATCAATTACTAATACCACAAGAAAAACCAATGCCAAAAGACCCTGCAACCGAGAATATGGAAGCGATTATGCAAAAACCACTTAGAGCTTTTCCAACTCAAGACCATCAAGCACATATTGCAGCTCATAGAGCATTTATGTCTACAAGGATGGTGCAGATTAACCCACAAGTTTACGCAGCATTACAATCACACATCTCTGAGCACGTTTCTATGTTAGCTCAAGGAGAAGTTGGGGCTCAAATACAAAATGATCCTATGATGCAACAGATGTTACAAGTGGATCCGCAAGGAGCAGAGATAAAAATAGCATCTATGATTGCTCAAAGAGTTGCTCAATTAACAATGGAACTGGCACAATCTGAAGCTATGGGTCAACAACAAGATCCATTAGTTGCTTTAAAACAAAGAGAACTAGATTTAAGAGCTTTGGACTTACAACGTAAGGCCGAGGAAGGTATGATGAATATGGAGATCAGAGAAAATCAGATTGAAGAACAATTAGATATTGAAAAGATGAAAGTAGAAAATAATGAAGACCAAGCAGCGGAAAGAATTAGAGTTGCTAGAGAAAAATTAGAAATACAAAAAGCTAAAATGAATGGAGCGAAAAAATAATGCCACTTACTCCTAGAGGAAAAAAAATAATGAAGTCCATGCAAGAAAGATATGGCAAGAAAAAAGGTGAGCAAGTTTTTTATGCAACTAAAAATAAAGGCAATCTTAAAGGTGTAGAGAAAGCTTATTTAGGTAAAGCAATTAAACAACCTACAGAGACTAAAAAAGAATTTCAAATGAGACATGCCTATCATACGCCATTTATGAAAAAGCCAAAAGGATTTAAAGGTGGTGGTGCCGATATGGGAGATCCAGGAAAAGCTGAAGAAAGAGCAAAGAAAGGTTATGGAAGCACAGGTGGTGTTGATAGAAGCAAAGTAGGTGAAGGTTCTCAATATGCAAAAAATGTAGCTGCTCAATCTTCTAATCAAGTTTCTAATCAAGTTTCTACTCAAAAGAAAAATACTGTACCAAGAACAACTTCTTTTAAGCAAACTTTTTTTAGTCCAACACCTTTTATGGGTTTAAATATTATGAAAAATTTAGTTTTTGATCCTCTACAAAAAAAAACTAGAACTCAAAAAGCTAAAGGAGAAACTTTATTTGGTAGAGCAAAAGATTTACCAGCAACAAGAGATTATTATAAAACTACAGGAAAACCTTTAGATGTAATGAGTCCTGAAGGAGAAAAATACATGAAAGATGCAGGTTTAATAAAACCTGTTAAACCTCCTAAAGTTGATACAGGAGGTGGAAGTGGAGGAAATTTATGTCCTGACGGAAGTTTACCCCCTTGTGTTAAACCTGCCGTAACAAAAGCACCAACAACATCAGAATCTTCTTCAAGTTTTTTAAAAGATTTTATTTTTTATCCACTTAAAAATGGAGGGGTATCTTCTGGTCCCCCACCTAAAAAAGGACCTAACTCTCAAGTACCTCCAGTAAAACTTTCTAGAGGTGGTGGAGCTGCAATAAGAGGAACAAAATTTAAAGGAGTATTTTAATGTGGTTTAAAGCAATCTCTTTAGCCGTGAAAGCTGGTTCGCATATTTATCAGAACCGTCAGAAGACTAAAATGTTAATGTCAGATGCACAAATGCATCATGCAGAAAAGATGGCTCGCGGGGAAAGTGAGTACCAGGGCAAATTATTAGAATCAAGAAATTCGGACTGGAAAGACGAGTTCATTTTATTATTACTCTCGGCTCCCATAGTAATGCTTTCTTGGGCAGTATTTTCGGATGATCCTGCAGCTATGGAGAAGATGCAATTATTTTTTGAATATTTTTCACAACTTCCTTTTTGGTACCAGACAATTTTCGTGGGCGTCATAGCTAGCGTTTACGGACTTAAGGCTACAGATTTAATTAAGAGAAAATAATGTTTAAGTGGATTAAAAATCTATTTACTAGAAAACCTAAAAAAGATCCTCATTTAGAATTATATGAAGACTTAGATTATTCTAAATTATCTAAAGGTGATTTAAAGAAATTAAAAGATAAAGGTATAATTAAATCTATTTACAAACCTTATATTTAATTGTAAAAGCCTTTCATGGCTAATAAAGTATATTACGCAAACGCAGTTTACGATCAAAAAGAAATAAAAGCAGTCAATGAAGTTTTAAAAAACCATTTAACTTTAATGGATGGTCCATTAGTTAAAGAGTTTGAAAATAAAGTTGCAAATATTTTTGGTAAAAAATATGGAGTGATGGTTAATTCTGGATCATCCGCTAATTTAATTGCATTAGCATCTTTAGATTTACCGAAAGGGGGTGAAGTGATTACACCTGCATTAACTTTTGCAACAACAGTTGCACCTATTTATCAGTGTGGACTCATTCCTCATTTTATAGATGTTGAACATGCTGAATTTATTCCAAACATAGAAGCAATCACTAGTGCAATTAATTCTAAAACAGTTGCAATTATGATTCCAAACTTATTAGGAAATGTATGTGAATGGAAAGCAATTTATAAAATTGCAAAAAAACATAAATTAAAAGTTATTGAAGATTGTGCTGATACTATTGGATATAAGTATTATAAAAGTAAAAATGGCACAACAGGTGAATATAATGATTTAGTTACTACAAGTTTTTATGCATCTCATATTATTACTGCAGGTGGACAAGGTGGAATGGTATGCACTAATAATAAAAAACTTTTAGATAAATTAAAATTACTTAGAGGTTGGGGAAGATCTTCCGCTGTATTTAATGAATCTGAAGATATAGAAAAAAGATTCAATACTAAAGTTGATGGTATTGATTATGACTCTAAATTTATATTTACTGATATTGGTTATAATTTTTTACCATCAGAAATATCTGCAGCATTTGGTTTAGAACAATTAAAAAAATTACCACAATATAAAAAAATAAGACAAAGAAATTTTGAAGCATTGAGAGAATTTTTTATGCCTTATTCAGATTATAGATGGGTAGAAAGAGTAGGATGGGGTACTCATGCAGATACACCATGGCTCGCTTATCCATTGGTTTTAGATAGTCAAGCACCTTTTACTAGAAAAGAAATGCAAATACATTTTGAAAAAAATGGTATTCAAGTTAGAACTATTTTTACTGGTAATATTACTAGACAACCTGTTATGAAAAATAAAAAATGGAAAGGTAATAAAGAATTTCCAGTAGCAGATGATGTAATGAAAAACGGCATGTTGATTGGAGCCCATCAAGGTATGTCATTAAAAGAAGTTGATAGAGTTAAAAAAGTATTTAATGATTTAGCTAGAAAATATAAATCGGAAGACAATGCCTAGAATTTGGACCCACATAGCCTGGGATAATACGGGTCAAAAAGATTTAGGAAAAGCTTATAATGCTTGCATTAGTCAACATGCAGATGAGGATTGGGTTGCTTTCTTAGATCACGATGCAATGCTTACTACAAATGATTGGTATTTACAGTTACAACATATCATTGAACACAATCCTAATTGTAAAGGTATATGCTCAAGAGTAAATAGAATGAATACCTTTGAACAAATGGTAATTGGTATAGACCCATATAACTTTGATTATAGTTATCACAGAAATTTAGGAAAATTTTTAGCAAATAAATATAAAAATGAATCTAAAACTGTAAAAAATAAAGGTCATATGTCTGGTGTATTTTTCGCTGTTAATGTTGGTGTAATGAAAAAACTTGGAGGTTGCCCTGAAACAGGACAACAATTAGGTGTAGATAATTTAACTCAAGCTAAAATTGTTGAAGCAGGTTATGAGTTTAGAGTTGCAAATGGTATATATGTTTTTCATTGGTATAGAGCAGATAAACCCTACGAACATTCAAAAAATACTTTACAACAATTAGAGGCTGCTCATTATAATTCTATTAGGTTAACATAATGCTTGATCACCATACTTTAAATAAAATTAAACTTGAGATTAATAGACAAATCACTAGTGTTAAAGAACATATTTGCTATGGGGTTGATTCGGTTGAAAAATTAATGTATGCTCGAGGCAGACTCAGCGCTTTAGAAACGCTGCTTCAGGATATTAAAAACCTGCAAAAGGAGGATAACGATGGTACAATTGATAAAACCTAAACTTACAGATTTCGGAAACGAAAAAGTAAAAGAAGAGGTTAAATCACAGATTCCAACAGATCCCAAAGGCATCAAAGAATATCTTGAAATCATACCTAACCCGGTCGGTTACAGAATGCTAGTTAGACCTTGGTCTGGCCAAGCAAAAACAAAAGGTGGTCTTCTTTTATCAGACGAAACTCAAGATAAGATTCAAATGACAACTGTCGTTGGTTTAGTCGTTAAGATGGGTGACCTTTGTTACCAGGACAAAGAAAAATTTCCAAACGGTCCTTGGTGTAAAGAAGGCGAGTTTGTCGTTTATGGCAGATACGCTGGAAGTAGATTTCAAACTAAATATGGTGAACACCGTATTCTCAATGATGACGAGATCATAGGAACTATAAACAAGCCAGAAGATATTCTCCATTTATTTTAGTAAAGGAGGATAAAAATGGCAGAAGTAAAAGACTACAGTGCAACAGCACTATTAGCCAAAGAGAAAGAAGTTGAATTAGATACAGACGGATTCAAAGATGAAGACGTTGAAGTAAAAGAGGAGACTAAAAAAGAAACTGAACCTAATTTAAATTTAGGTGAAGTTGATCTTGAATATACAGATCATTCAAAATCAAAAGAAGAGAAATCAGATAAACCTAATATAGAAGTTACTGAAGATGAACCAGTGGCTCCTAAAAAAGTTAAAGAAAAATCTGATGATGAAGACAAAGAAGAAAAACCAAACCTTAATGAATCTAGAAGAGATTATCAAAAAAGAATTGATAAACTTGTTTTCCAAAAGAAGGAAGCTGAAAGAAGAGAAAAAGCAGCTCTAGAATACGCTAAGGGAATACAAAAGAAATTTGACCAAACCTCTTTGAAGTTTAAAGAAACTGATGAACAGTATCTTAAAGAACTAGATGCAAGAGTTGATGCACAAAGAGAGCAAGTCAAAGTAGCTCTTCAACAAGCTATCGAAAGTCAAGATGCTTCTAAAATTATGGAAGCAAATGATAAGTTAACTCAACTAGCTGTCGAAAAAGAAAAGGCTAGATTAGAATTAGCTAATCGTGAAAGACTTAAAAAGCAAGAAGAAGAGCAATATAAACAACAACAAAACGTACAAGCTGAAACCTCAAACACAGCTGAATCTTCGCAATCTACACCACAAATAACGCCTAAAGCTAAGAAATGGGCAGAAGAAAATACGTGGTTTGGAAATGATGAAGTTATGACTAATGCTGCTATTACTATTCATAACAATGTTACCCAAGAGGGTATTGAAGTGGACAGTGATGAGTATTATAATGAAGTTAATTCAAGACTAAGGAAATATTTTCCAGAAAGTTTTGATGACACTAAAGACGAGCCTAAAAAGGAGAAACCGAAACCCGTCCAAACGGTTGCCTCTGCTGGTCGTAGTCAACAAGGACGCAGAACTGTGAAACTCACCAAGTCACAGGTAGCTATTGCTAATAGATTAGGGGTGCCACTAGAGGAATACGCTAGATACGTGAAGGAGGATAAATAGTATGAGTACAATTAAGAGAACTTCACGGGAGTCAGATTCAAAAGCTTCAAATGAGGCTAAGAAGACATGGACTCCACCATCCAGTTTGGATGCACCACCTGCACCGAACGGGTACGCCCATAGATGGATACGTACATCCGTTCAAGGTTTTGAAGATACAGCTAATGTATCTAAGAAGCTTAGGGAAGGTTGGGATTTTGTTAAGGCCGATACTATTACAGAAGAAATCGGAACTAATAAATATCCTTACTATACCGAAGGTAAATATCAGGGTTGTATTGGAATTGGAGGCCTTGTGCTGGCAAGGATACCGGTTGAGATACTGGAAGCTCGCGCTGCTTACTTTAATAGAGTAACGCAAGATAGAATGAACGCGGTTGACAATGATCTCATGAAGGAACAGCACCCGGATATGCCTATCAATATTGATAGACAGTCCAGAGTGACCTTTGGTGGTAGTCGCAAAAAATAAATTTGCAATATCTACCGGGTCTTAAAATAAACTGTTAAAGGAGAAACATAACTATGGCAAACGTACTTGAAAAGTTTGGTCTAAGACCATACAGAAAACTAGACGGTACACCATTAGTAGGTGCTCAAAATAGATACACAATTGCAAGCGGTCACACTACTGCAATTTTCCAAGGCGATATGGTTATTCCATTGGCTTCTGGAAATATTGATAGACATTCTGCTGGTGGTACTGTACCTATCGTGGGCGTTTTTAACGGATGTTTTTACACAGATCCAACTACTCAAAAGCCGACATACAGAAATTACTACCCAGGTAGTATTGCAGCTTCGGACATCACAGCATTTGTTGTTGATGACCCAGATGCAGTATTCCTAGTAGATTCTGACTCGACTTTTACGAGAGCAAATCTGTTTGCTAACTACGATGTTACAAACACTACTGGTGTTACACAAACAGGAATATCTAAATGTCAGTTAGATCACTCAACTGGTGATACAACTAACACTTTAGCATTAAGAGCAATTGATATTTCGCAGGATCCAGATAACTCTGATACTTCGACATCAAATGCAAACATTCTTGTTTCAATCAACAACCACTTCTATAGAAGTACAACAGGTATATTATAAGGAGTATAAATTATGGCTATATCACGATCACAACTAGTTAAAGAACTAGAGCCAGGTTTGAACGCCCTATTCGGCCTGGAGTACAATAGATACGAAAATCAGCATGCTGAAATTTTCGTAACTGAAACATCTGACAGAGCTTTTGAAGAAGAAGTAATGTTAAGCGGTTTCGCTTCTGCACCAACTAAACAAGAAGGTGCTGGAGTAGTGTTTGATACAGCAGGTGAA
>Ga0208547_1002302_pt1 | contig 10292 bp, 14 predicted proteins | sample DEB08_DNA_5_FD_185501 | JGI IMG/M metagenome (GOLD analysis project Ga0208547, IMG submission 185501) | Aqueous microbial communities from the Delaware River and Bay under freshwater to marine salinity gradient to study organic matter... | ecosystem: Environmental > Aquatic > Marine > Coastal ... | reverse complement strand
TGGACATAGAGCAGATTATCCTCCATCTAATAGAAAATTCAGTGAAGATGATTGTCAATGTGTATGTAGACAGGAGGCAAGAGACTTTTGTAGAATTATCAATGATCCAGATTACTTTGACTTGTATTACGGTCGTGTGGCTAGATATTCGTCTCCTGTAAATGAGAATTATAGAGATGATTCCGATGAAAATTCAGAATTTTTAGAACCCGATGTTGGGTATAGTAATATTTATCATCGAGATATTGAACTGGGATGTATGTGTGAAGATTGTTTAAAAGAAGAACATAAAGAAGATAAATATGAAAATAGATGTATAGAATGTGGAGTAGATATGGGGCTTGAAAATCCAAGACAATTATGTGGGAAAACATATTGTAGAAATATTACAGAAAGAGATGATGATGGCTCTATTTCTTAATTAAGCTGGGAATAAGTTCCATCAATATAATAAACATTTTTAAAACCAAGAGCTTTTAATCGTTCTGCACCAGCTCTAGCACGCTGACCCGTGTTACAATAGGTAACAATCCCAGCATTTTTTTTCAATGTGCTTGTATTTTTGGCATTTATTTCTTGAATAGGAATATGTTTGGCACCTTTATAGTGTCCAGCATCCCATTCTAATTTCGTGCGAACATCAATAACATATTTGATTTCTCCATTTTTAATTTTTTTCTTTGCTTCTTTGGCTGTAATTAAGTCTACTCCAGAAACAGAATAATACCGCGCAGCACTATAAGCTCCATAAGCAAAACTACCAATAGTAGCCCAAAAATAATATGTAGATGGATTCATGTTAAACATTTTATATATTAGGTTATGTAAAAAAATTGAAATATTTTTTCATATAATTAATAAGAATAAATAAGTATGGATAAAAGATTTCAATATCTACCTGATGTTTTAGTTGATATTATATTAGAGGATCATGGAGGAATGATTCATAGAGAGAAAATGATTGAATTAAAAACCGAACTTGAAAGAGAGGGAATAATTAAATTATTGGAAAGATCTAAATCATTTGAATTTAAAGAAACATGGGGATATAATGAAGCAGAGAGAATAATAAATTATTTTCAGAATTGTCAATGTTGTAAAAGGCATCAAGAAAAGAAACCTTCTATAAAAGAATTAGAAAAGGGATTTGTTCCTGAATATCCGACAACATTACCTAAATCTCATTTATGTGCTTGTCCATGTAGACATTATTGTAGAGAAATTTGTAGAGAAATAAATGATGAAGAAGAGGAATATGATCCTGCAATCCAGGAAATAGAGCCTTGGGAGCAAGAATACCTAGCAGGGTATTATGAGTGGTTAGGAATGGAATTTCATATTTGATCAATTACATAAATAATATTATAGTAAAAATATTTAAATACATAATGACTATATTTTTTAATGGAAAACAAGATTATTTACCAGTGTAAAAAATGCGATAAAAAATATAAAACAAAAGTTTCATTAGAAAAGCATGAAAAAAAATGTGAGGTTAAAAACCCCGAAAATAATACTGAGCAACCACCCAAAAAAGAGAATAATTATGATGTAAATATGACTTTTTTGGAGGGAAATAAAGTTGCTGTAGAAGTAAAGAAACAAAGTGACAATGAAGAGGAAGATGGAGAACAAGTATTAAAAGAAATTTTAAAGCCTAAGGTATCTCCTTCTTATCAACAAGAGATTGATAAACTTCAAGATTTAATCGAGATGTTTAAAACATTACCTATTCCTGAAAAGCCAGAAAGCAAAGATTTAACAATTAACCAACTTAAAAATATAATTGCTATTTTGATGACTCAAAGTCAAAATCTCATTAAAGAAATGAAACAAATGTCTAGACGAAATAGTTATTTTAAGAATAATATTATGTTGGCTTCTTTTGTGCTAGATAAATGTAGGAAGGAAGTTCCTGAAACCGATGAAGACTTTGAAAATATGTTTTCATAAGTAATTGAAAAAATAATATTAATAATAAAAATTAATATTATTGTTTGAGATAGGGGCAACATACTTAACCGTAATAATATCGCATGGTAGCATAATCCATTTTTTTGCCTGTTCCAGGATGTTTAAACATATGTTCTACAGCTGCTTCGATTCCTTTGGAGGCCATAACATCGGCAGCTTTTTTATTATTATTATCCATAAGGGAGTATACTTGTTTATTTACTAATTTTTCTCCAGAACCTGGAACTACTTGGGGATCGGTATTGGAGGTGGTAGTTTTCTTTGGGGATTCTTTATTAGAAGACATAAATATATATATATGTAAAAAAAATATATTTATATTACTTCAATTTTTTATTTAATAGTTTTACTTTAATAATAAATAGGTAATAATCATTTGAGCAATAGCAGTATAACACCATATAGCAGGTTGTTCATGAATATTATTGGTCAAAAGGAATCCTAAATATGGACCAGTTAAAATTAATGCTAGAATAGGTTTTAATTCTAATAAAGTAAGAGCAGGGGCTACCCACATAAAAAAATGAAGTCCTATACTTGGAGTAAACCAATTTTTACCAGGAGCTCTTAAACGAAGATTCCAAGCAACATGTTTTTCTCCAGAAAAGGCACATGTTTTTTTTCCACATAAAGGTTCATTATTTCCATCACATAACTCATTCGATTTAACAAAAAACAGGCGACTTGCTAGTAAAAGTGCAGCAAAGAAGCATAATTTTAAAATGAAGAAATTAGGTTTTTTTGTGAAGGCAAAAAGCCAAATATTAAAAAAGAATGGTTGAAAACATATATGTAGGTAACCTATTTCCGTTAATATTTTATTCCATTTATTATTACATTGATCAATGACTTTATATTGAAAATATTGTAATATTTCCATTAAAGCAAAATAAGCAATACCTATACCAGCATATTGATTTTTTGTAAAAAAAAAGGCTCCAGCAGCCAAGCCCGAAAGGCCTACATATAAACTTTGTTGTTCAGAAAAACACATACTAATATATAATGATAAATTAATTCATACATTATTGTTGGATTGGGTTAGTTTTGTCAGATTCCTCAAAACTTTTTACCCATGTTTCATATCTCTTCAATTGCTTTTCCCATTCTTCTAGCAAATAATATTGTTCAAAATTCTGCATATAGAAGTTCATAACATAAATATTACCATTGGAATGTCTATAATAATTACAATGGTAATATCCGCTACTAAAATCTCCTGCATAAATGTAGCTAGGTTCATTCGTTTTTTTTATAGTTTCAAGATTAGAAATAGAAATAGGGATTTGGTAGTTGGATAAAGCGCTTATATTAGTAGAAGGAGGATTATTATCAATATAAGAATCCAATTTGGTAATAATTTCGGTGGAAAGATTAGAATACAGTTCGCTGTTCATGGTAGGTTTTAATTGGTATAAAGTTAAATAAAACACTTCAATTTTTTTTAATTAAGGCCGAAACTGAAAAAAAGGTTTTAGTTAAGGTTTTAAAAATTCTATTCATTACTTAACTATATCTCTTAATTCCATCCAAATACAACCTAATCTATTCCCACCATATACTACCATTTTACCATCCTCTATAACATCTCTACCTTCCCATTTTCTTTTCTTTACATTTTCCAAACTGACCCTTAAGGCAGGATGAATGAGAACCCTTCCTTTACTACCATTTAACACCTCTTTAACTCTTTCATCATTTTCATACTTATATTTACAAATCTTCATTTGAATTTCATCACTCATAATATTCCAATATTTCAATTCATCCATGGTCAACATTAATCCTTTTTTTCCCCCTTTACTTTTCATTTTCCCACCATCAAAATCTCCAAACTCGCCTCCAATTTCAAATTTTCTACCATATTCTAATAACAATTTTTTTCTTTCCATCGTTCCATCTTCCATATTACTTAGAACGATATACTTACATCCATGAAAAGCACCTTCTCCACAATTATATTCTCTTCCATCTATAACAACCTTTTCCTTATGAAAGTTACTCAACACCTTACCTTCTTTACTTTTACCAAAGAACTTTAAAATGTTATGATTTGACATATTCAAGATAGCTTTTACATAATTATAATAAGAGACATTTTAAAAATAAAACACTTCAATTTTTTTAAAGTAAACGACAAACTGAAAAAAAGGAACTGTAAAAAAGGCACTAAAGATAGATTGACAATATTTATCCCCGAATATACACAGATGAATTTGGCAAAAATAGACTCAGGAATTTAGGGGGATAAAACTTACATAGTCCCTACATATGAAGGGAATATTTTGGACCTATAAATAAAATATGGTTGTTTACATTATGTAGTTGTTTGTCTACATGATGTAGTAAAGGAAAAAGGTCAAAAATATCGGTGTGTAATCGATATATGTAGGTATTTTACATTTTCACAAATTTTCAAAAGTCATTTGAGATTTTAAAAAAAACACACAAGATTTTTGTGTTGTTTTTTTATTTTTGGAAAAAGGATTGGAAAAGTTGGTGAAAAATGGGTTGTGAGCATAATGGTCTAATTTTGATTTTTAAGTGAAAAAATTTGTGACTGTAAATTTTTATATATTTTGAGTTAAAGTATTTAGAGAAATAGTATGTTGATATATTAAGCAACGAAATGGCAACATTTAGCAACGAAAACTCGCCAAAACTCGCCAAAAAATATGAGTGTAAATATTGCCTATATGTATGTAATAAAGAAAGTGATTTAATTAAACATTTTTCTACTAGAAAGCATCAAAAATCAACATTTAGCAACGGTGTTGCTAATCTCGCTTACCAACAGCCCCGTTCGGCGAGAAAATCGCCAAAAAACTCGCCAAACCAGTTTACATGTGATTGTGGGAAAAAATATACAGATAGATCTGGATTATGGAGACACAAGAAGAAGTGTTCGATACATGAAGAAGAAAAATCGCAAACGATTTGTAAAAAAGAGGACTTGGATGTAATAGATAAAGAGTTTTTGATAAAAATGCTTTTGAGTAATCAAGACATTTTAAAGACGGCATTTGAGAATATGCCAAAAATGGGGGGGAATCAAGCGAGTAATAATAATAATAGTTTTAACAATCAGACCTTTAATATTCAAATGTTTTTAAATGAGCACTGCAAGAATGCTATGAATTTGACAGATTTTATAGATACATTACCCATAACTAATGAAACATACGATCATACAGCTGAAAATGGATTGACGAAAACGATTGCAAATATGGTAGTTAATGGCTTGAACAATCTAGACATAACTGACCGACCTATTCATTGCACTGATTCTAGTAGAAAAGTCTTATATGTGAAGGAGGCAGATAAATGGGAAAAGGACAATGAATTGCTCTTGGTGCTTCAAGGGATAAGGACTATTGCGTTAAAACAAAGAACAATGATAAATAAATGGAAGGATGCAAATAAAGGGTGGGAAGGAAATGAGGATTTACAAAATAAATTAACAAGTTTAGTGTTTAATTCAATGACAGATATAGAGAATGATGAAAAGGAAACAAATAAGATAATAAAAGCAATAAGTAAGAATGTATATTTAGACAATGAAGTAAAAAAAAATTATTTAATTAATATATAATGGAAGCAAGAAGAAAAGCAAGGTCAATGAAAAGAAGTGCGTCAATGGGAAGAGCTGCAAGTCGTTCAGCAGCAAGAGGAAAAGCGAAAGCAAGAGCAATGGGAAGAGCAAAAAGAGGAGGAGAGGATGATATAGAAATGGGAAGAGAAGAACAAAAAAGACAAGATGCTGAAGAAATGAAAAGAAATGATCTTTCCTTTGCAGAAGAAGGAAGAAGTCGTTCTCCTCCTATTATGCAAGGAGACCCAGATAGTAGAGTGGATTTAATGGAAAAAGGAAGAGCGTTTAAAAAAGGAGATGATTACTATGATCCGAAAGCTTATTTAAATGTTGGTGGAAAAAGAAGAAGATCAAAGAAATTTTACAAAGGAAAGGCGTCAAAAACACGAAAGGGTAGAAAAGATTTCGTTACCCATAAAGGAGATAAGTATTTCCACAGAAAAGGACATAGACAAACAAAGAGACAAGGAAAGAGTAAGGGGTTATTTGAGCAATTATTCGGACTCTAAGTCAAGAATAATTTTAAAATTATTTAAATGAATAATGGAAGTATAATATTCTTCATTTAAAATTCTTTCAAGAAGTATATAATTATCAATAGCTCGTTCAATAGTTTGTATTTGGGAGGTAATATGGACACACTCTTTAATGTCTTTAAACCATGAGGAGACACTAATGATAGAATTATAAATGTTATGTTTTTGGCAGTATTGAATTTGGAGAACTTTAAGATGTTGTTTCATAGCGTTATGATCGATATCATTAGACATTTTTTTAAAATGGAAATGATCGGAAATATCTTTAAAAATTCTGTATTTGACAGGTAGTTCATAAAGTTTAATTTTGCGGCATTTTTTAAGAATAGAAATAGGTAAATAAGATTTAATAATATCCATAAGTTCAAATGGTAATCTATTAATTTTTTGAAGAATAGCTAAATCAGAATTAGACATAATAAAATAAAGAAATAAATTAAAATGAATATAAAAGCTTAAAAAGGAAAAAAAAGAAAATAAAATGAGAAGAAAATTACCAAGTATAGATGAAGAAGATGAATGGGAAAGGGGAGAAAGTGAAGTATGTTTTAGTAGAATGATAAAAACAATAAAATGTAGTTGGGTAACATGGATAGAATATTTGTATGGAATAGAGAGGGAAGAATAAAAAATCTATAAATAAATATATGAGTAATAAAAAACATTTAGAACATGAACATTCGATAAAAAAAGCGGCACAAGGATTTATAATATTATTTGTAATAGTGATATTTGTAATACCGTTTTTATTAAATAAATATGCTCCTTTTGCTGTATTTGTAACCTATTTTGCAAATATAGATATAATAGCAAATATATTATCAATAAATTATCCGGGACATTTTCATCATTTCTATGATCCATTTAATCAAAGAACTATTGCTCAATATTTAAGTTTTAATTTAATATCATTATTAGCATTATCCGGAATATTTATGGCAGGATTGCATGATCCTAGGATGAAAAAGGAGGAGAGATTGGCGGTGATGATAATAATGTCAATAATAACTTATACATTACCAACCCAGGGATTACCGTTTTTAAATAAGAAAATAGATAAGTTTATAGAAAGTAAAGGGGGAGAAATGATAGAGAAGAATAAAGAGGAAAAGGTATTTATAACATTAATACTATCGTTATGTTTTATAGTAGGTGAATTTTTAATAATACAATTTTTATTAAGTTTAAGAAAATCAATAATAGGGGTAAAGATAGTAAGAGCGTTATTAGTAATGACGATTTTAGGAATAGGATTATTTGCATTGAAAGATGAAATAACTATATAAAATAATAAATAATGGAAAGTTTATTATTTTAAGATTTGTCGATCATATCTTCTTTATGTAGTTTGAGTTGTTTTTCATATATTTTTTGGAAATTAATGATAATAAGTAAGAAAATAATGATATAAAAGATAGAGAAAGCAGGTTTGCCGTTAGTTTGGATAATATAAAAAAGGATTAAATTTAAAATGATGAGAGCGTCACCGGGACCAATACAGAAGAAAGGGTTACAGGAGGAGATATCGAGACCATTTATATCTAAAGTAAGAAAGGAGGAAAATAACATTTGAGTAATAAGGATGGAGATGATAAAAATGAGTAATCTGTATTTAGATAAACGAAGGAAAAGAGCAAAGAAGACGGAATTAAAAAGGATAATATCCATAGTATGATCCATAAAGTAGCCCCATTTAATAGCGCCGGTATTACGGAATCGTCCGACTGCGCCATCAAGGATGTCAGTAATGATGTGAAAGAAAACACAGATAATAATAAGATAGAACCATTTAATATTATAAATGGATTTGAAGCCGGCAAAAAGGATAAGGGAGGACCATAAGAGAGAAATAAGGGTTAAATTGTAGGTAGTGATAAAAGGGGGGAGTCTAGGAACAACAAAAGATTTAAATTTATTAAAAATAGGTTCAATGATGTTGGGTCGATCAGTAGACTTTTTATCCATTAAAATATAAAGAGAAAAAACTTAAAAACTTAAATAGAATTAATGTTTAGATATTTCCATCACATCATTTTATAAAAAATTGAAGTTAAAAGAGTTTCACTTTTAAAAGTAAAACTAAAGTGTTATTACTTTTAAAAGAACTTAAAGAGAACAAGTTATAAGAATATATAATGGGTCCAGCTCAAAAGTGTAAGAATTGCAGAGTAAAGTTTGGAGAAGGTTCAGATGAAAGAAATTATGATAATTGGCAGAGATTTGGTTTTAAATCAAGGGAAGATTTTGAAAAACATAGTTCAAGGAACCCAAAGTGTCCCTCTAATGAAAATGAAGTTAATGTAGTAATAACGGCAACACCGACCATATTAGATTATTCAAGTATAGATGAAGAAACCAAGAATGAATTACCTTTATGGCCTCCTTATAATCCTTATAAAAATGAAATAGATGAGGAAGGTTATGTTTATGAACAGGAAGATGGAGATAGATTATTACAAAAACATAAGAGACGGAAGGGAAAAACATTGTGGTTCTGTGAATCAGAGGAAGCTTCGGTTGGTTTAATTAACGGAATATTAAATAAAAATATAAACTTTTTGAGTTTGGTTGCAGAACCAGGCTCTGGTAAAACAATGGTTACCCATAGATTAATTTATGACATAATAAAATTACCATGGGAACATTCAATACGCATGAATAATATCACATTATTAACAGGTATGTCGGATAAAGATTGGTTAGAACAATTAGTAGAAAATTTAACTTTAGAAACAGAAGAATTCCTATTAAATGATATGAATAGGATACCTATAAATCATTGTGTAGTTCATCGTTCTAATTTTCATAAAAGAATAACATATATCTTGGATAATCTTGAAACTATACATGATCATATTTTTGTAATTGATGAATCTCATGTTGCTGATTCGGAAGAGATGACGATTGATAATGAATTTAGAAGATTAGGATTAACAGAAGAACGAATGAAAGAATATAATATAAAAATTATTTTAATATCAGCTACTCCAGATGTTACTTTAAATATGTTAAGACGATCAGGTTTCCATGGAATGATACAATTAAAACCTGGTATAAATTATAAAGGATTTAAATATTATTATGATAAGGGAATGATAATAAATTTTGATCAAAAATTAAATATAGAAGCTACAATTAGGAGTAGATACAAAACCCCAAAATATCATTATATAAGAGCAAGAACGAATATTGAAAAAGGACAATTTCAACAATCAATTAAAGATATTGTAGAAAAAAATAATTGGATTTTAATAGAGGATGATTCGGAAAATAACTATTATCTAACTTTTAAAAACGACAAAATTGAAAAAAAAGCCATAGATAATGGAAAAAAAGTTGTAAAGACTTATGAAGCACCTGTAAGACATACTATAATTTTAATCAAAGACAAATATAGTGCTAGTAAAAGATTAAAATTAACAGAATATACAGGTATAATAGCAGAAAAACCATCAAAAAAACAAAATACTACTTCTACATGTAATGGTTTAATACCTAGATTTTGGGGTCATGGTGATGAACTAGATTATATAAATAATGAAAAACCATTATTTATTTGTGATTTAAAAGCAGTAAAGGAATATATGAAGTTTTCTAAAGATTTTATTTATAATGGAAAAGATTATAATAGTATAAGAATAAAAAGTGATAAAAACAAAATAAAAGAAATAAAAAATACTTGCTACGGAAATTTTGCTAATCAAGAAGCGATTACTCATAAGAAGGATATTCATTTTGAATCATTTACTAATGTTGAAGAAATAGCTCCATTTTTAAGAAATTTAGATCCGGAATTGTTTGGAGGTTTACGCGATGTAACATTAGATAATTTTAATAAAAATGAAACATATGGATATCTTTCTTCAAAAAGGTTCGCTAGCACACATCCGTTTCATGATGTAAAGTTGATAGAAAAAGATTATAACGACAAATTAAAAAAAAATGGAGGAGGGTTTGGTATCAGTAATGAAGACGGAGATGGTCAAAAATATATGATATACCCTGTATATAAAGATACTGAGTCCGATCCAAATGATGTAACTTTTTGGTTACATTACTTTAAAAAAACCGATGAGGAAGAAGAAATTGGATTCTAATTGATTTAAATAAAAAATAATAATAAATATAATGAGTAAAAATTTTTTTGTTTATTTATTAGAATCCACTAATCATAATACTTATGTAGGTGC
>Ga0208547_1002297_pt1 | contig 10302 bp, 22 predicted proteins | sample DEB08_DNA_5_FD_185501 | JGI IMG/M metagenome (GOLD analysis project Ga0208547, IMG submission 185501) | Aqueous microbial communities from the Delaware River and Bay under freshwater to marine salinity gradient to study organic matter... | ecosystem: Environmental > Aquatic > Marine > Coastal ... | reverse complement strand
CCTGATATGTATCATACTAATCCTTCTCACGGTAATCGTGTTGCTATCTTTTGTGATGAGAATTGGGAGGCAGTTGCCCGTGCTCGTAATATCGTAGCAGCTTTATTTAAACCTACTATTGATGGTCGGTATACAGATTGCTTACGAGATTACGAGGAGTTATTGTTGTGAAATGGATACTAATATTCTTTATTGGAATGGCTTCTGATGAGCACGTCAATTTATATGCTTTTCCTGATTCTCCCTTTGACTCTGAGTCTGAATGTAGAGCAATAATCTATACTTATTATTCCCAACTTCAAATTAAAGTAAATCAATCCCAAGGCACTGAAGGAGTTGAGTATCCTCCCTTGTGTATAACTGAAAAACAGTGGTTTAACGTCTATGGTAATCCAACTTAATCATTGCTTCAAGGTCATACTTTTGTTATTATACTTAAAATAACAGGAGGTTACATGACCAAAGCACAGCAACGCGAATATCACGATAAATGGCTCCGTCGTATGGGAGTCCACCCTCAACAGCTTGCTTCAAAACCAAAAGCTAGAGCCAACTTTCCAAACTATAAATCTGATATTATAACTGCGCCTACTTCTGATCGTGTCGGTAATGGTTTTGTACGCGGTCAGAAACGGTATGGAGGCTCAGGTGTTCATGTTGGTCAAGCTTACAACAAGGGTAATTTGGTAGTTCTCTCAAGCAAAGAAGCTAACGACTCAGCAACAGGAAAGAGGCGATAATGAACTCAATTGAACGTGCTGAATGGAATAGTTTTGCATCACTTTATGTAAAAGAAATAGAGCAGTTCGCAAGAAAAGAGATATATCCTGATTTTAAACTTTCTTCAGTTAAGTTTGATTGGAGTCCTAAGAGGAGATCTTCTCGTGGTGGGATGTATTCTGATGGTCCTGGTATTAATATGGCTATGAATCACTTGTGTAAAGATAACTGTGGTGAAATATATCGTGTATACGAATATAAATCTTTTGACTCTGACCCTAATATCGGGGGCTTTTATACTCGTGATAAATATGCTAGACTAAAAATGGTAATAGTGCATGAAATAGCACATGCACTTCAATACTATTGTTACAAGATTAACAGGTTTAGGTGTACGCCACATGGACCCACTTGGAAAAATTTATACAAGAGATTGCGTATGCAGTTTATTAATCCAACCCTTGAAGATCAAGAAACATTAAGATCTGATTATGAGTCATTTAAAAATTCTCTACAAGGTATAAAGAGAGACCCCTTAAGCATTTATGAACGAGCAGCTTCTAAGTAGCACTTATTGCGACAGACCCTATACTGAATTACATATTGAAGAGGATGGGAGTGTCACGCCTTGTTGTGTTATGCCTTCGAATCGCTTTCCTATGGGGCACAATATAAAAGAATATCTTAATGGAGAGCCACTTAAGTTATTAAAAGATGATTTAAATTCAGGAACAAAAAGCCCAAACTGTGAGTGGTGTTGGAGTAATGAGGGTAACAATCTTAAAACACACCGAATCAAAAACCCAAGAAAACGTGTATTACAGTCAATACATATTCGTTTAAATAATGTTTGTAATTTTAAATGTCGTATGTGTAATCCTTCTTTTTCTTCTACGTGGGCTCAAGAAAATAAAAAGCATAATTACTTTAAATACCTAGATAATACTGTTGTAAAAGACAACTTTGAGCATACTTCTCACTATCTTTTTCCTCTTTTAGAAGATCAGATTAAAAAAGGTAACTTAAAACTGCTTAGTATTTCAGGTGGGGAACCTTTAATTTCTGATTCTCATTTTAAGCTTTTAGATTTTTTAATATCAAACAAGTTAACAGACTTAAGTTTATCCTATTCTACTAATCTTTCAAATTTAGATTATAAAAATATAGACTTATTAGAACTTTGGTCAAAATTCAGTAATGTCAGTTTAGAGGCAAGTATTGATGGTTGGGGACAACATGCTGAGTATTCTAGAACAGGATTATCTATTGATACCTTTAAGGATAACTTTGTAAGAGCGTTTAAGTATATTGATGCTATAAATTGTGTTGTAAATATTTATAGTGTTTGGACACTTCCTTATATTGAAAAGTTCAGAAAACATGGAATAAATATTGTTTATTCTCCATGTTATCGACCTCCTCATTGTAATCCTCAAATTCTTTTTCAAGAAGATAAAAATAAATTAAAAATACTTTACGAGCCATATCCTGAATTAACAAGGATTTATAATAATTTTATAAACACTGATTTAGAAATAGGCTGTTATGTTGATAGTGAGTTTTTATCTATTGATTGGATGCGACGTAAAATGCTTAGTTATAATTTATTACTTGATTCTTATAGAGATACCAATTTTCTTGAGGTGTTTCCTATGTATACCAAATATGAAAGTTGATTAGAGAAAATTTATGTTATTACTAGCAAATGGATGTTCTCATACCGCAGGTGCTGAAATTGAAAAACCTCGTCAAGGACATTGTTACGAAAAAGCATGGCCTAAATTACTAGCAGATAAACTTAACTATGATCACATTAATTTATCTGAGTCTGGAGCTTCTTGTGACAGAGTATATCGTACTACCTTACATCAGCTACATGTGTTAAGAAGATATTCAGAAAGTGATCCGTCTAAGATATTTTGTATAGTAATGTGGCCTGGCATGTGGAGAACTGAGATGTTCCAAAAAGAGCCAAATGAGCCCGGCTTTTTTGATAGAGGATGGATGCCTATGGTAGTTGGTAATGAAGAAAGTTATAAAAAACAAACATCTAAATTAGGACTACTAAACTATAAATCTTGGGTTTCTAGAGCTACATTAACTTCTGAGTCTACTAATTATTTTAAAAATGTAATTGGTTTACAAAATATACTAGTAAGAAACAAGATAAAATATCTTTTTCTTAACTCGTGTGTGACAATTGGTGACGTAAATCAACATGAATATATATATGAAGTTTATAAAAAAAGATTTTTTGGTTTTATGAATGGTCAATTAAGTTATACTAATATACTACAACAAAACAATTTTGAGTTTGGAGAAAACTCTGAGTATGCACATTATGGAGAAGATGCTCAAGAGTGGTGGGCAGACTTCTTATTTGACTACTTAAACAAAAATAAATTACTTTAATCTTGCTTCTTGATTAATTGTTTGTTACTCTATAAAAGACTCGGAAGAGTCACAGAGGGGAACGGAAACACAGGTACAGTTAAAGACTTACCTGTGTTTCTTTTTGTTTGCACAGTAGTCTTTTTTCTTGTATTATAGGTAAAATTATGGAGAAAAGGATGAGCGAGTATTATGTTCGTAAAGGAAAATATGCGCCAGAAGTGGCAAAATTTAATGAATCTAGCCAACCAATTGATGTTTATTCCTTCACTAGCCGAGGCTGTAGTTGTCCTGCTCGTACTCGCAAGTGCAAACATTCTCGTATGGTAGATGAGTGGGAATCTAGAGGTCGTCCTGTGGGTTTAGTATTTAATGACTCAGCAGAGGTAGTATGGCAATGGAAATTGTAGTCTCTTCTGAAGGTTCTGAGTGGTTTCTTGAGACGTGTAAACGTGAATGGGGTGAGTGGAAAGTTCTTAATAACTATAGCAATAAAACAAAAATTAAAGAGTTAATAGTTCTACCAGGTCATTCTTTATCATGGCAGAAGCACGAATATCGTAATGAGTTATGGTTTATCAGAGAAGGTACAGCTACAGTTCACTACTCTATGGACACACAAGGAGAAATAGTTTATGTTAAAAGGCTTAAGAAACATCAAAACTTTATCCTTTATGCAGATAGGTGGCATCAACTCTCAAACGAGGGCGAAAACATTTTATCAGTTATTGAAATTCAGTATGGTTCCAATTGTGCTGAGTCTGACATTGTGCGGAAACCCCGCGCCAGCTCAACAGTTGAATGATCATGATATTGAAATTACTTGTCTAGCTCAGAACATCTATTGGGAAGCTAGAAATCAATCAGTTTTAGGACAATATGCAGTTGCTTATGTAACTGTCAATCGTGTAAATGACACTAGGTTTCCAAATACTATATGTGAAGTGGTTCAGCAAGGTCCAAAACGTAAGTCTTGGAAATTTCCATTTAACTTAGTACCAATTAAAAATCGTTGTCATTTTTCTTGGTTCTGTGATGGATTGTCTGATGAATGGCCTGATTATGACACCACTGCCATAAATTTAGCGTATGATATAGCGTATGACGTAATATATCACGAAAAGCAGTTTGATGTGACTCTTGGTGCTACACACTATCATGCAGATTATGTACAACCAGATTGGGCAGAAACAAAGGAGAAAACTGTTGAGATCGACGATCATATATTTTATAAATGGAATTGACCTAGTTGTTCCTCCTAATCTGTATTTAGCATATCTTTGGTATGTTACTAGAGCAGTATGGTGGGGATTCTTCTTTGCTTTTATATTTGCTGGAATGTATAATTCTTTAATTCTCCTACTATCTGTAGTAATTGGTGATTTTAAATTTTTTACTGATTTAATTGAAGTGAAAGAGTTTATGGAAGATTCTGAGTAAATTTACTCTTGCTCTTTACCCAAAAATTTTATATTATATTGTTGTAGATGCCCGATTGGGGTCTACTTAATCTTTCTTGCATAAAAATGGAGAAAAACATGACTGGAACTTTCGCTATTCCTCGGAAAGCCTTCCTTGGCTTTGATCATATTTTTGATGAACTTGAGAGGATTTCAACACACGCTAATGACTCTTATCCACCACACAACGTGGTTAAAAATGATGAGAAAAAATATACTGTAGAACTTGCTGTTGCAGGATTTAAACGTGAAGACTTGACTATTGAAGTCAAAGACCATGTATTGACTGTCACAGGTGATCGCGGTCCACGCAGACCTGAAACTCAATACGTTCACAGAGGTATTTCAACTCGTAAATTTGTTAAGAGTTATAGACTTAGCGAATACACCGAAGTCACTGGAGCTGACCTAGTTGACGGTATTCTAGCTATCAATCTTGAAGTAGTAGTACCCGACGAACAACTTCCTAAACTGATAAAAATCGGTTCTTGACGGAAGGGTTAGTGTCTCATTGCAAATTATTTACAATGGGAGAACGTGATGTCCTTTTTACGAAAACTTTACAAAAAGCTTAAACCTTTGGACTGCGATGCAATTTTGCGTTATGCTGAGGTTGAGTATGGACCACATGCAGCTCATTACATTCTCTCACGAGTTAAGGCAGGGGCAACTCTGGACGAAATAAGGAGAGAAATGCGATGAGTAAAGTCGTTCATTCTGTATGGACATTTTTTGAAACGGTCGGTCGTGCACGAGCCGCCCACCAATTAGCTCTTATGGGTTACCATGAAGAGGCCAAAGAGGTGATGCTTCGTGATTAAGTTATTCAAACTTTTACTGACCCGTAACAGTATGACTGCTATTGAGCGTTATCTAGCTGATTCTACTGATTTAGTAGAGTTAGAAAGACGCCAACGCGAACTGGCACGCAGAGGTATTTACTAATGTGGCCTTATACTGACGAAGAAAATGACTATCTAAGCTAAAAAGACGGGAGCAATCCCGTCTTTTCAATCATAAAGGAGTCTCAATGACTAAAAATTTAATTATTGCAGCTACAATTGCTGCATTTACAACCCCTGCAGCAGCGCAGACACTTCCAGCAATGCCAGAAGTAGTTTGGCCTGAGTTTGAACTTTCTGTTGGTGCAGAGAGAGCACTTGAAGCTGAAGTTAATACTCTGTACTCTTCCGTTGGGATTGGTGCAATTACTCTTGGAACTACTATGGAAGACACAGCAGCTGACACAGGTGCTTTTGAAATCAGCAAGTACGAGTTTGACGTAGTTCAGCCACTTGGTTCACATGTTTCACTCTACGTTAAAAACGATTTTAACGATGAGTTTAAGCATACTGAAACAGTTGTTGGTGGTAAAATTAGCTTCTAAGTTAAGTTTACATACTAAACACTAAAGGAGTTGCTTCGGCAGCTCCTTTCTTGCTTTGTGGTGTGTAGTTTGTTACAATACAAAAAAATAGGAGAAAATAATGAATAAGTACAAACCTGATTTACAGTTAGACCAACCTGGAGATGGTCGTATTCGTCAATCTCTTACAACTTTTTATAAACGTAGTGATGGCGTAATTGTTGAAGATACTGTTGAAAGAGTATTTTTCAAAAAAGATTATGTTGATTCTCATTCTTCAAAACCACTAGGAGTAATAAATGAATAAAATTGATCTTTCAAAAGAATTTAATTCAGTGAATGCTGATATAAACATTAAGTGTGCTGGTAATGGGTGGGTACTAGATATTTCTGGTAGAAGCTCAGATGATGAGTGGAAAAGCACCACTATTCTTTGTGATAGCCTTGACGTAGTAATGAGCTACTTGACAGAACATTCTCAGATGAAAATGGACTAAATGGCTTCTCTTTACTGTTATGAAGGAGATTTACCAGTAAAAAACCTTTATACCTTAAATCCTACATGGTTTGAGGAAAGATGTAAGCAGGTGTTGGAAAAAAAAGATTTTCTTCAGCACCATGCTGCTCTTTGGTTTGAAAAGTTTCAAAAACCGTCTTGGGTAGTAATGGATAGATTTACTTTCTTTACTACTCATGGTGGCTCTCGCTTGCTTGTAGCATATTTAAGAGGCGATGAGACTATAAGAGCTAGAATTTTATGTCAGTACCATAAACCGCCTAAAGATTTTGTTAAATATGCTCCTGAAGTTTTAGACCATAAGATTGTTTGGGAAGATTATGATTCTGAGTTTATGTCTTGGGCAGAAGAAAACATTGAGTTTAAAAAAGGTATCATTGTAAATAGAAATATACTCGTCTATAGAGATAATTGTCTAGAGTATAGTGGTCCAAAATTGAAAGTAACTAAAGAGATACTAGAAGATGTTGCACACTGGAATAGGGACAAGGTATATTGGACTCATGGAGATAACTAAGGAAGGCGATTGGTGGTATGTCAAAAAAGTATTTCATCAATCTGAAGCACATAGTCTGCAAGCTAAAATTAGAGGCACTGTAATACCTAATTGTGCTAAAGGCAAGAGAGACCAGGCAGCTCGTAGAACCTTTGTCACTCAAGACTCTTTTCACAAATACCTTTTTTATAGTATTGATAAAGAACTAAGAGATTACTTTAAAGATTACATAAAGTCTTCAGATCGCATGAGAATAGAGCTTTGTTGTGATAGTGTAGGTATGTGGATTGATCCTCACTATGATATTCCAGAGAAGTCTTTTACTATGCAAATATATTTAGGTTGGGATAACGTTGGAACCACTCTTCATCTAGAGGAAGATATAGATGTACCCTGGATAGGAAATTGTGGATACGCTATTGTACGGGATATTCCAGTGCTTCATAGTTTAAAACGAGTAGGCAGAAATAGGCACTCAGTTCTAATCAACTATGTTGATGATTCTTGGAAAGACACTTCTCAGTTGCTTTATGGATAAACTTTTGTTAATATACAGTATAATTTAATGGAGGGGCATATGCACATTAACGGCGAACGATATGATCAAGAACATATCATACACTTAATTCGTGAGATAGATCATCTCAAAACTGAACTACAACCACATGATACTGGACACATTCATACCACAATTGCCACTCTTGAACGGCGCGTTCAAGATTTGATGGCTAAACACAAAGACTAAGAGAGCGAGCGTGGCGGAATAGGTAGACGCAACGGACTTAAAATTCGTTGACCGTATGGTCGTGCTGGTTCGATTCCAGTCGCTCGTACCAAATAACGGAGGCTTATTATGAGAAAAGCACTAAGACTTCATAAAAGTTTATTTGCTCGTAAAAAGAGAAAAAAGGTTAAGAGCATAATCATTGAAAGAACTCAAAACTTTTTCTCAAAGATGCGAAAACGTAGGAAGAAGAAATAACACTGTGAGTATGACACCACAAGAGATATTTGAATACAAACAAAGATGGATGCCTGGCTACTCTGTTAGACTTCATTCTGATCTAAGAAGTCAGGCTAAAGACTATTGTAAGATTCAGATGATAAAGCATCAGTGGAATATTAGTGAGTATACTGATGTGTATGAAGATACTTTTTACTTTGAGCATCGTATAGATGCACAATCTTTTGAAGCACACTGGGAATCAAGGTTTGTTAATCAATGATTTGGATTTACGGCGATTCTTTTGCTTGTCAACCGACTGAGTATAATCATTTAAAGAGTATGAATCATCGCTGGCCATATATGGTGGCAAAGCACTTATCAGAAAAAGAAAATAATTTTGGAGTAAGCGGTAGTTCGAATGAGTATAGCTTTTATCTCATGTCACAGTCTTTTGAACAGTGGAAAAAGCAAGACACTGTGATCTTTTGTGAAACTCATCTATCTCGAAAGTGGTGGTTTAAGGACAAGCCTATGTGCTCTACCTACAACAACATAATGCGTAGACAAGACATTGATGAAAGAGATAAAAAATGGGTTGCAAGATGGTTCTCAGACTTTTATAATTTAGAGATTGAGTTACAACATTTAAAATCATTTTATCATCAACTAAATGATTGGTGTAGAGATTTAGATATTCAATGCTATGTTTTAAGAGGTTTTAACAGACCACCTATAAAAGAGCTATCTCATATTAACTTTTCTAAAGGGTTTATTTTAAACGATCTATGTTTTAGAGAGTATGAAAATCCGCCTGACCCTTCAGAACCAGATAGTAGAATTGGACATTTTTCTACAGAAAATCATGTCTTAATAGCGTATCGAGTTCTAACAGCGATTAATAATAAAGAATCAATTGATATGAGTAAACCGTTAAAAGAAAATTTATATAGGGGTATGGTGTAGTGATAACATGACGGGCTCCAAACCCGCAGACTGAGGTTTGATTCCTTGTACCCCTGCCAAAAGGAGGAACTATGCTTGAACTTGTAATAGCTGGAATGATGACTTGTAATATTGCAGGACAAACAATCTTAGAGAACGGTGACAGGCAGTGTAAGTATCGTTGTCAAGATAAGTCAATCGAGTATGCTTCGACTAACCCTGAATATCAATGCCCTAACGTATTACACGTCGATAAACCAAAGGAGCCAATATGGAAAAAGAAATTAAACAAGTCCTCATGAGTAAAGACAGAACACGTCGCGCTGAAATCTTTGAAAAGAACGGCGTGTGGCACGTTAACATGATTATCGGTGGGCAGTTGATTGAGTGTCGTCCGATGGTTTCAAACGGAACTGTTCATTCGTTACGGTATGCAGAAGATGCAGCAGAAAACTGGTGTATAGGAATCATAGAGTAGTATGATTTGGTACTTTCGCAAGAACCATGATTTAGACTATGAAGCAGATAGCTTTCTGCGAGCAGCAGGAGGTGTTCTTGATGTGGTTGTTGTATCTCCTGCAGAAGTAGATATAATTGTAACACGGTCTGATAGAAGATCTATTAGATTAAACAATGAAGTTGTTGATCTACCAAAATTAGTTCTTTCACGAACTGGGTCAGGAACAGGTTATCATGCCTTATCTGTTTTAAGACACTTAGAACAGTTAGGAGTTCCTGTAATAAATTCTTCACAGTCTATTGAGATTGCAAAAGATAAATTACACTCAACACAGCTACTTGCTAATTGTGGTATATCTACTCCTCGTACAATGTTAGCAAGGTTTCCTGTTAAAACAGAAGTAATCAAAAAAACCATTGGATTTCCTTGTGTTATTAAAGTTCTTTCAGGGTCATATGGTAAAGGTATTCATCTAGTATCAAGCGAAAAAGCACTTCAAGAGTTAATGGAATTTGTAGATTCACTATCATCACCTTTGAATATTATAATTCAAGAGTATATCGACACAGCACCTGGTCAAGATCTCAGAGTTTTTTGTGTAGGCGATAGAGTGTTAGGAGCTATGAAACGAGCATCCACAGACGGCGATTTTAGAGCGAATATAACTAGAGGCGGAATTGGTGAGCCTTATTTGGTTAACTCAGAGATTAAAGAAATAGCTTTAGAGACTATGAAGTGTTTAGGTTTGACCATTGGGGGTATTGACCTGCTATTTCATAAACAGTCTTTCAAAGTGTGTGAAGCTAATTCTGCCCCTGGGTGGATTGGGTTTGAGGAGGCTACTGGAATTAATGTAGCTAGAGAACTAGTAGATTATTGTGCGGGTATAGTATAAGGGCTATTATGTCTGGTTTCCACCCAGAGGATCGGAGTTCGAATCTCCGTACCCGCTCCAAGCTGGAGTAGCTCAACTGGAAGAGCAACTGATTTGTACTCAGTAGGTT
>Ga0208547_1002292_pt1 | contig 10318 bp, 9 predicted proteins | sample DEB08_DNA_5_FD_185501 | JGI IMG/M metagenome (GOLD analysis project Ga0208547, IMG submission 185501) | Aqueous microbial communities from the Delaware River and Bay under freshwater to marine salinity gradient to study organic matter... | ecosystem: Environmental > Aquatic > Marine > Coastal ... | reverse complement strand
ATCTGCACCAACTAATTTAGGCAGCCCAGCATTGGACTGAGTAATTAAATAAATACCTTGAATTCTATTTTCACTCATTTCTTTTGCGATAACGCGAATTTCATCGGTACCTCTACCGCAGTTTGCGCCAATAATTTTTACACCCATTTTGGAGATTTCACTAATGGCTTGGGAGGGCTTCACGCCCATCATGGTTCTTAGATTTGTGTCAAAGCTCAACATAACAATTATTGGAATCTCCGGATCAATTTCTTGAACCGCCTGAACCGCTGCTTGAACTTCACTGACATCGCTCATCGTTTCAATTAATATGCCGTCGGCCCCTCCGGCCAATAAAGCTTTTATTTGCTCTGTAAATATTTCTTTTGCGCCAGCTACAGTTAAAGTGCCCATCGGCTCCATTAATTCACCCGTTGGTCCAACATCACCCATAACGAATACATCAGGGTATTTTGAGGAAACTTTTTTAGCTATCTCACTTGCTGCTTTATTTAGTTCAAACAGACGATCTTCTAAACTGTGCATTTGCAACCGGGGAGCAGATCCCCCAAAAGTATTAGTAGTCAAAAAATTAGCGCCTGCTTTGGCATATTTATCAAAAATCTCTTCGAGGATCCCAGGCTTTTCTACATTCCATAATTCCGGAGCACCACCGTCAGTTAGGCCTTTTTCTTGAAGCAAAGTCCCCATGGCTCCATCACCAATTAAAGTCTTTCCAGAGTCAAGTAACTCAAAAATTCTGTGCATGATTCCTCACTTATAAATTGTTAATAATTTCGTTAAGTTTTTCTTCAGTAAATTCAGCCTCTAATTCGGCAACTAGTTTTTCACCGATTTGAGATAATTCGCCCTCACTTGGTAGCCATGGCCCCTTGTTCCATCCTGCTAGATATGAGTCTGAATCAGTTTCGCCAAGCCTCATGGCGGCTTCATCAATTGCCTCTTGAAATCGACTCGGCAAAATCCCTTTTATTGTCTGTTCAGCGTCTTTGACTACTAGCATTGATGGAATATTTCGCCAGTAAGTTATTTGATATTCAGCCACAAGCAAAGGCTATCAGTCAAAACTCATTGAGTTAACTTTTGACTCAACCATATAGAGTCCTCTTTGTTAAAACTATGTCTTATATAAAAATCACGCACCCGTTCATTAGCTAATTCAGTTTCTAAAAAGATGATTTTGGCACCGTTATCTTTAGCTGTGGCAACCACCTTTTCTAATAGCAGGGCACCCCAGCCTTGGTTGCGTTTTCTTACGTAAATTTCATCAAGCAAAGCCTCCCGCCCACCTGACTCCAAGCTCCAACCCCAAGTTAAGACTGCATAGCCCTTTAATTCACCTTTAACTTCAAGAATTATTACCCTGCCTAGTTCGGCGTCTTCTAAGAGCGGGCCTAGAGATATCTCAATTCTTGCATCGTCAAACTCATGATTATCAACTTCACAAAATTCTTTAATGAGAGGAATTAAATCTTGATAATCTTCTGAAGTTGCAAGTCGTAGCGTGACCAATTAAATACTTCTTATTCTTTATTCAGGATTGTTAAAAGACTTAAAAGCTGCCAATGCGCGTGGACCATAAACCGTTCCTGGGCCACCCATCATTTGAATGCAAACTCCGATAACTTCGGCAATTTCTTGCTCGCTGGCCTTAAGTTTGACTAAGTTCCGTGCATGTGATGCGATACAACCATCACAGTGGGCGCCAACCGCTAAGGCAAATGCGATAAATTCTTTGGTTTTTGCATCCACCGCGCCAGGCGTTTGAGCTGCTTTAGCTAAATGGGCAAAAGCACTATAAACATCCGGAATTAAATCACGCAGTTCTCGCCCAAGGGGGACTACAGCATTAAAAACATCTTTACCGTGAGTATGGTGCTCTGACATTTAAACTCTCCTCTTTCAAGGATTTAAGTATTTCAAAATATTAACTAGGTTATAGCAAGATTTGAGTAATTTCTAACACCCCTAAATCGCGCGTTAATTGGGCTTTTTGTTTAGAGTAAGACCTAATGAAAATCTTTATTAATGACTCTAGCGCCGATCCGACATTTGCTGCCTTCAAAGAATCACTAACAAATGTTGGGTTCGATTTTGATTCCGATTCGTCTGAAGTTGAACTTTACTACCTGGAATCTAAGCAAGCTGATATAAAAATTTCTGACTCAAAACCAAGTTTAATTTTTGGCCCAGGAATTGTAGATTATCTAAAAAAGCAAAAAGAAATAGATTTCAAATCAGTTATCCCTGAACACGAATTACGAGTTCGTCCTCAGTTACTAAATCAACGACATCGTAATGATTTTTATCTTAAGGATGAATTAATTATCTTTAATCTTTTATCAGAGGAATTTCAGATTGGTGCAACTGCGAATTATCAATTAACCGATTATCCAATTGCGCTTTATTCTGAAAAAAGAAATTTATTTATACTTAATTTGCAGAAATTAGAAAATTTTGAAAATCAATCTTTAGCTAAATTTTTAAAAGTTTGGCTTAAAGAAAATTTAGAATCTTATAAAGAACCAGAGTTACGGGTGGGTTTGTTGGCATATGGTGCTATTGGTCATGAGCATAATAGGGCAGTTTCTGGCGTCCCAGGTTTTAAATTAGCGGCAGTCTGCGATTCCAATCCGGCAAGGATACAAGTCGCTAAAGAGCTCTCACCAAATATAGAAGGCTTTCTGGATGCTGATAAGTTATTGGATTCAGATATTGATTTAGTTGTAATTTCTACACCACCGAACTCGCATTTTTCATGGGCCAAAAAAGCATTAGAGAAAAATAAACACGTGGTTTTAGAAAAGCCAATGAGCCTTACGGTTGCTGAGTGCGATGAATTGATCACATTAGCAAATCAAAAGCAAAAGACCTTAGTGGTTTATCAAAATAGAAGATGGGATCAAGATTTCCTAACTTTAGAAAAATTAGTTGAAAGCAAAGAAGTTGGCGAGGTATTTCACGTAGAGATATTCGTGGGTGGATATGGGCATCCATGTAATTACTGGCACTCCGATGAGAAAGTATCGGGTGGAGCAATTTTCGATTGGGGTGCTCACTTTTTAGATCAGGCACTAGGTTTATTTGGAAAAGAAATTACCTATTTGACAGCGAAAGAACATAAAATTCATTGGCTTGATGTAACAAATTCTGATCATTCAAGGGTGACTTTAAATTACAAAAATGGTTTAGAAGTTGAATTTATTTATTCGGACTTAGCCGCAGCGCTAAAACCAAAATATTATTTATTGGGGACACTAGGCGCAATCCAAGGAAACTGGCGTGTTGAGAAGGTAACTAACCGCAATGAGATTGGCACTTTATTAGAGGACGAGCTTGCTCCCGCAGATTCCCCAGCTGAGATTGAAGTTCATGATCAATCAGGCTCGGTAAAAAAAGTCAAATTAGAAACCCCGCCAAGTTTTCAGTTTCATAGAGAATTAGCAGATTGGATTAATTTTCAGATCCCGATGACAGTTAATGCCCAAACCTCGCGTGATGTTGTAGCGATAATGCAGGCGGCCAGCGAATCTGCTACCGGTGGAGGGTTGCCAGTCAAGCCACTGTTATAGTTCTAACCCTTAGGAAGTTTTCCTATAGGTCGCACGTGAAAAGTTAATTCGATAGCCTAAAAATTGTCGCCTTCCAAGTCACCTGTGGTCACTTGAGAATAAGGTACGAGTTTTAATGTCACAAAACAAAAGAGTGAGGTATCGCCCTGCTCAAAAACAGAACAAACAATTTAAGTCAAGAGAAGTAGTTAATGGTTTAGAGCAAGAATTAGCAAATGTAGCAAAAGCGCCTAAAGTACTAGTTGAAAATTTTGCCGCTCTTAATTTGCCAGGCTCGGTTATTCAAATATTGAATAAAAATAAGATTGTTAAGCCAAGCCCTATTCAATCCAGCGCTATTCCTGATATTTTAAACGGTCGAGATGTACTGGGTCGTGCTGAAACAGGATCAGGCAAAACCTATGCTTTCGGATTACCTTCCTTAGTTAGATTGTACGGAAAAAAAGCAAACCCTGGCGCTCCGCTTGCACTAATAATGGTCCCAACAAGAGAATTAGCACAACAAGTTAATGACGCGTTAGTTCCTGTTGCCTCAGCACTGAATTTAAGGATTACAACGATTTATGGTGGTGCCTCGATGCAACGTCAACATCAAAGTTTGAAGCGTGGCGTTGAAGTGGTTGTTGCTACTCCTGGTCGTTTAGAAGATCACTTGAGACAAAAAACTATTTATTTTAAGGATCTTCAAATCTGTGTTCTAGATGAAGCGGATCACATGGCTGAAATGGGCTTTATGCCAGCTATGACGCGGATTCTAGATTTAATACCGAATAGCTCACAGAATTTGTTATTTTCTGCGACATTAGATCGTGGAGTTTCTGCATTAGTTAAAAAATATCTTAAAGAGCCAGCTTTGCATGCAGTTGAGAAGAAAAATGAATTAAAAGCGAATATGAAGCATATGGCCTTCGTCGTTGAAAAAACTGAGAAAAACAAAATTGTTGCCGAAATTGCAAAGCGGCCAGCAAGAACCTTGCTGTTTGTGCGAACTAAGTATGGTGCTGAAAAACTTGCCAATAATTTAGAAAAATGGGGCATAGAAGCTACAGCAATACACGGTGATAGAAGTCAAGCCCAAAGAAACAGGGCGCTAGGTGATTTTTCTTCAGGAAGAAAGCGTGTGTTAGTAGCAACCGACGTTGCGGCAAGAGGAATTCACGTTGATGGCGTTGATTTAGTGGTTCATGTTGATCCGCCCCAGGAATGGAAGGACTACATTCACCGAAGCGGAAGAACCGCTCGTGCCGGAACTAAGGGTGTAGCGCTCTCACTTTTGGAATCAAGAGAGATCCGCAGCTATTTAAAGATGCAAGATGAGTTTGGAAATGATGTAAAACCAATCAAAGTTAAAACGCTAGATCCAGCCGTGGCAGCAATTGCCAAATCAGGTGAAGCAGTAGTTGTAAATCTGACTCAAGAGTCCCGGCCCAGACAAAACCCTAAAAATAAAAGAAATTTTAGGCGTTTTGATAGAAAAAAGGCGAAAATCTCACAATAGGGCTAAATTGCCGTGATGAAGAGTTTCATTTTGCTCTTATCAGCGGCATTGCTAGTTTCGTGTGCCGCGAGCGACCAAGCTCAATCAGCTTTACAAACTCTGCCTGATGAAACTCCAAGTCAAGAAGCAATAATTGAAGAATTTGAAAAATCCCCAGGTAATTGCTCTGCGATGACTGAGAAGAATTTTCAAAGAATTCTTGAGTTGCAAATGGATGCTTTTTCTCAAAAAGATTTTGCTGCAGCTTATGAATTAACTTCTGAACGCTTTAAGAGCGGATTCTCGTTAACAAGATTTACCCAAGTAATTTCTGAATTTTACCCAAGTCTTTTGGATAACACAGATTTTATTGGAACAAAATGTCTTGAAATGGGCTTTACTGGTTTTTATGAAATTGATGTCAAATCTTTAAGTAAAGATATAAGGCTGCGCTATCGGTTTGAATATGTTGAAGACACATGGTTTATTGCTGGTGCCGAGGAAATGCAAGAAGACACTAGCGAAGTCCCTGCCTAAATTTTTTGGTGGCGATACCAATCAGTTTTTTCAGCGGGTAGAGGAGTTTTACCTAATATCAAGTCTGCGGCTTTTTCACCCACCATCATAACCGGCGAATAAATATTTGCGTTTGTCACAAAAGGAAAAACTGATGCATCCACAACTCGTAATCCCTCAACACCGTAAACCTTCATAGATTTTGGATCTACAACCGACATTTCATCTGTTCCCATTTTTGCAGTGCAAGAAGGGTGATAGGCGGTTTCTCCATCTTTTGCTACCCAATTAAGAATTTCTTCATCCGTTGAAACATTTATTCCTGGAGAGATTTCGCCATCGTTGTATTCGTCAAAAGCTTTTTGATTCATAATTTTTCTAGCGACTCGAATTGCCTCAACCCATTCGCGGCGATCTTGACTAGTTGATAAATAGTTAAAAAGAATACTCGGTTTAACTTTTGGATCTTTAGATTTTATCCGCACATAGCCTCTGGCATCTGAGTACATAGGGCCGATATGAATTTGGTATCCATGTCCTTTAGCAGTAACAGTGCCGTCATAGCGAACTGAAATTGGTAAAAAATGAAACATTAAGTTTGGCCACTCAACATCTTCATTGCTTCGAGCAAATCCACCAGCTTCGAAATGGTTAGAAGCCCCGGGACCTTTTCTTAAGAATAACCAGGCAGCACCAATGAAGGGCCTTCGCCAAAGTGCCAAATTTGGCTGTAAAGAGACCGGTTTCTTACATTGAAATTGTACATAGACTTCTAAATGGTCTTGTAAATTTTCACCAACTCCAGGTAGGTGATGCACAGTTTCTATTCCAAGCTGATTTAGGTGTTCAGAATTACCGATACCGCTTAATTGCAAAATTTGAGGAGTATTAATTGCTCCACCACAAAGAATTATTTCTTTACCATAAATTTTTTGAATTTTTCGACCACGCTGGACCTCAACACCAACGGCTTTTTTGCCTTCAAAAATTACTTTTCTAACAAAAGATCGTGTCTTAATCGTCAAATTTTTACGATGCTTGACTGGGTGTAGATATGCCCGAGCACTGCTTAAGCGCCGTCCGCGATATACGTTTCGATCAAATCGAGCAAATCCTTCTTGGCGATATCCGTTAACATCGTCAGTTAAGTGATAGCCCGCCTCTTTTGCCGCAGATAAAAATGTGTCAAAAAGTGGATTCGTTGATTTACCTTTGGTAACTTTTAAAGGACCATTGTGTCCACGAAATACATCATCATTTCTATCAAGTGCATTTTCGGTCTTTTTGAAATATGGCAAACAATGGGCAAAGTCCCAATCTTCCAATCCCGGTTCTTTACCCCAACGTTCGTAATCCATGGGGTTTCCGCGTTGAAAGATCATTCCATTGATGCTTCCAGAGCCACCGAGAATTTTTCCACGGCCGTGATAAACCTTTCGGTTGTTCATGTGTGGCTCAGGTTCAGTTTCATACATCCAGTCATAAAACTTGCTACCGATAGGAAAAGTTAGTGCAGCGGGCATATGGACATAGACATCCCAAATTGAATCCATCCTCCCGGCTTCCAGAACTAAAACTTTATTTTTAGAATCTTCGCTTAAGCGATTTCCTAATACCGATCCTGCGGAGCCGCCTCCTACAACTATGTAGTCGTATTGATTGGTCATGGGTTTAATCTTTCAGCAGTGTCAACCACATTTGCCAAAAGCATTGCACGGGTCATCGGGCCAGTGCCTCCCGGCATCGGAGCAAAAAAACCAGCGATATCTTTAACGGCAGGGTCGATATCGCCAACTAAACCTTGTTCGGTTCTAGTTATACCAACATCAAGTAAAGCGCTTCCAGGTTTGATCATGTTGGGTTTAATTAAATGAGCAACACCAGCTGCGGCAACAATGATGTCTGCTTGCTTGGTGAAATCCTCTATATTTTTTGTACCTGTGTGACAAAGAGTTACGGTTGCATTTTCAGATTTTCTAGTTAAAAGTAAGCCAATTGGCCGACCTACGGTTACTCCTCGACCTACTACTACTACATGTGCACCATCTATATTGACTTTGTATTCGCGAAGTAGTTCAACGATTCCTCTAGGAGTGCAAGGAAGCGGAGCAGCTTGGCCGAGTACTAAGCGGCCCAAATTTACGGGATGTAATCCATCAGCATCCTTTTCTGGGTTCATTGCTTCAAGAACATTGTTGGTATCTATTCCTTTTGGCAATGGCAATTGCACAATATAGCCAGTGCAGTTTTGGTCATTATTAAGTTCGTTTACTGCTTTTAAGACATCTGCTTCAGTAGAACTGGCAGGTAAATCTACGCGGATAGACGCGATACCAACTTCTTGACAGTCTTTATGTTTTCCACCTACATAAGCATGCGATCCTGGATCATCTCCAACCAAAATTGTTCCTAAACCAGGATTGACACCTTTGGCCTTTAATGCTGCAACTCGATTGGCCAAGTCTGCCTTAACCTTTGCGGCAGTAGCCTTCCCATCTAAAATTGTTGCAGTCATTTTTCTCCTAGTTTAGATATTCAGTCGAGGCATCAACTAAAAATTTATACAGATGTTCGGCAAATGAGCTTCTTACGTGGAGTCGATAATTATTAGCAGCTGTTTTATGGATGATTGTAGGGCAGCGTGCCATCAGGCCCTGTGAACAAGATCCAACGGGAAACATAACCTCATCTAAATCTTGTTCCCATGCATGTTCTAAAACTGATTTTGCCCAAAAACCAGAAACTTCGATGCAAGTACGCTGAGATGAGACATCAACCAAAGAGACAAATTCACTTTTTAGTTTTTGTTGCCGAGCAATAATTATTGAATCGTTATCAGCTACCAATAACCACCAATCTGGGCCCAAAGCCAGACAAGTGACCTCTTGCTTTGCGGTAAGTCCAACTTGTTGCGGAAGCTTGATTTTTAGCGCTTGTTCAATCTCTTTTGCAGCTTTGCTGCCGGGAGCTACTCGTAGGTCAAAAGATCTTAGAAAAGGAATTTCTTTGATCAAGACTTTCTTGGAGTCTCCAAAGATTTCGCCATTTAATGGGCTTTTTCTAAATTTTGTTAAATCAGCCATCACGCCTCAAGTTTTCTTTATCATAAAAAATAGGCTCGGTGATTTCAACTTCAACTTTTTCGTCAAATATTGGAATCATTAATTTTTCGCCGATTCGGTTTTTGCCATTTTCAAGTATCGCTAAACCAAAAGTTCTATCTAATTCCGCTGAGTAATAAAAACTAGTTACATGTCCTAAGTGATTACTACCAACCAATGCTTGACTTGAATCTTTTGCAACTAGATATGAACCTTCTGGAACTAAAGCTTTTTTATCTGTTGGTAGCACCCCAACTAATTGATGTCGATTTTCACGGGCGGTGTCGCTTCTTGAGAATGAGCGCCTTCCAATGAAGTCTTTCTTTTTTGAAACTATCCAATCCATGGCTAAATCTTGAGGAGTTTGCGTACCATCAGTTTCTTGGCCGACAATTACAAAACCTTTTTCGGCACGCAAAACGTGCATTGTTTCTGTTCCATACGGAGTAATTCCGAACTCTTTTCCAAGTTCAATTACGGCATTCCAAATATGAAGCCCGTAAATTGCTTCAACATTTATTTCATAAGCTAATTCACCAGAAAAAGAAATTCTCGCGATTCGTGCTGGTACTTCAGCGACGTTGGCAAATTGATTAGTCATAAAAGGAAAAGCATCATTGCTGACATCTAAACCAGGAGAGAGTTTTTTCATTAACTCTCTTGATTTGGGCCCGACGATGGCAACTGTTGACCAATGCTCAGTCACTGAAGTGCAATAAACCTTTAATTCAGGCCATTCTGTTTGCAGCCACTCTTCTAGCCAATCTAGAACTTTTGCCGCTCCACTTGTTGTGGTTGTCATTAAAAAATGATTTTCACCTAAACGGGTAGTTACTCCGTCATCAAAAACCATTCCATCTACTCCACACATTAACCCGTAGCGCGAATGGTTGATTTTTAAAGTGGAAAACATGTTGGTATAAATGCGATCTAAAAATTCTGCTGCATCAGGCCCTTGAATATCAATTTTTCCTAAAGTTGACGCATCCATAACCGCTACCTGGTTTCTTGCAGCTAGGCACTCGCGGGCAACTGCTCGATCCATATCTTCATCAGCTAATGGGAAATACCATGGCCGCTTCCATTGACCAACATCTTCAAATGGAGCACCAGCTTCCTGATGCCATTGATGAATTGGAGTAGTGCGAATTGGATCTGAAAGCTCACCTCGATCACGACCTGCAAGTGCAGCAAAGGGAACAGGAATATAGGGAGGCCGGAAGGTGAGTGTGCCAATTTCTTGCGGCTCTTTATTTATTAGTTGTGAAAGTAAACCAATGGTGGTCGTGCCGCTGGTTTTTCCTTGATCGTGTGCCGTACCAATTGTGGTGTAACGCTTGATATGTTCAATCGAAGTTAAACCGGCGCCAGTGGCTCGCTTTAAATCACGAACCGTTGCGTCACGTTGTAAATCTATGAAACTCACCTGCGCTAATTCGTCTTCTGGCAAAATTCCAAAAAATATCGCGGGCGGGTTTGTAACTTTGCCAAAGTCACCAGCAACTGTACCTACTGCACTAATACCCTTTGGGAGATCTTGCAGAACAAAGGCAGCTTTTTCTTTAATCCACTTGGGCTTGATCCCAACAAAAGTAGCTATGTGCACCGTGGGTGTCCAGCCTCCAGAAACCGCAAGCAAATCACATGAGATT
>Ga0208547_1002287_pt1 | contig 10326 bp, 7 predicted proteins | sample DEB08_DNA_5_FD_185501 | JGI IMG/M metagenome (GOLD analysis project Ga0208547, IMG submission 185501) | Aqueous microbial communities from the Delaware River and Bay under freshwater to marine salinity gradient to study organic matter... | ecosystem: Environmental > Aquatic > Marine > Coastal ... | reverse complement strand
GCAACATCTTCTGCGGATAAGGCTGCTGCATTTACGTCGCTTCACCCATCGTTGCAGATACACAGTGATTATGATGCTTTGCTGAACGATCCGGCGATTGGTGCCGTTTACATTCCTTTGCCTAACCACCTGCATGTTGAATGGGTTAAACGTGCAGTGAAAGCAGGAAAACATGTTCTATGTGAAAAACCAATTGCGATGCAGGCGGACGAAATTGACGAACTGATCACTTTGCGCGACCGCGCTGGAGTCTTGGTGGCCGAGGCGTATATGATTGTTCACCACCCCCAATGGCATTATGCGAAAGAGTTGGTTGATGCGGGGGAAATCGGGACCGTCCAGCAAATTGATACAGTGTTTTCCTATAACAATGCTGCAGACACGGGGAATATCCGCAACCGCGCTGAAACAGGGGGCGGGGGACTGCGTGACATCGGGGTCTATACCCTTGGGTGCGCACGGTATGTGATGGGGGCCGAGTTTGATGCGTTTCACCACGTTGATCTGCGGTTAGAAAACGATGTGGATGTTTGGGCGAGTGTTACAGGACGCATCGCAGATGTGCGCTATCAAGGCGTCACATCCATGCGGATGGCATTGCGACAATCTGTTAATATTCAAGGCGATCTGGGTGTTATCACATTGTCGGCCCCGTTTAATCCAGGCGTCTATTCCCAAGCTGAAGTTCATGTGTCCAAGGGTGATATGACCGTGAAAACCAAACGCTTTCCAACGGCCAATCACTATGTGCATCAGTTGGAAAATTTCCAAAATTCCGTAACACAAGGTGTTGCATATCCATGTCCGCTTGAATTTTCGCGCGGAACCCAATCAGCGTTGGACAGAATTTTTGAAATGGCCAAATAAGGGCGTGGACCCTTATTTGTTATTTTTGTCGATGAACTTAAGAACAAGCGGGCGGATGTTGTTCCGCCAGCTTTTCCCAGCAAAAATACCATAGTGTCCGGCACCCGGCTCTAGGTAGTGGGATTTTTTGTTTTTGGCCAAGCCCGTGCACAAATCCAATGCTGCCACGCATTGTCCTGGTGCCGAGATATCATCCTCTTCCCCTTCCACAGTCATCACAGCGACGGTGGTGATTTTTGAAATATCGACTTTGTGACCGTCCACGGTAAATTTGTTTAAGGCAATTTCGCGATTTTTGAAAACGCGATTCACAGTTGATAGATAAAATTCGGCCGTCATATCCATCACAGCCAAATATTCATCATAAAATTCGTTATGTTTGTCGTGATCACTTGCCTCACCACGTGCAACGCGCATGATCTGTTCGTTAAACGCTTTGGAATGGGTTTCAGCGTTCATCGACATGAAAGATGTGAGCTGCAACAGACCGGGATAAACCGACCGCCCAACCCCAGCGTATTTAAATCCAACGCGTTGGATCATGGTTTGTTCCAACTGGCCCATCGTCACCCGATGCCCAAAATCCGTGACATCTGTGGGTGCCGCATCTGGGTCAATTGGCCCACCGATGAGTGTTAGGCTGCGCGGTTGCGCCTCTGGATGCAGTTCCGCTAAATAGGCTGTCGCGGCCAATGTCAGCGGCGCAGGTTGGCAGACGGCGATCACATGCGTATCAGGACCGAGTTCCATCATGAAATCCATTAGGTATCGGGTATAATCCTCAACGTCAAATTTGCCTGCGGAAACGGGTATCTCGCGTGCATTGTGCCAATCTGTTACGTAGACTTCGCAATCTGGAATCAGGCTTTTGACGGTTTTGCGCAACAAGGTTGCATAGTGCCCCGACATCGGGGCGACCAACATAACCTTACGCGGGGCAGTTTCTCGCTCGGCAACCTCAAAATGTATCAAATCTCCGAATGGGCGTTCGATAATCGTTTTGACGTTCACAACGTGATCGCGCCCATCCTGACAGGTGAAGGAATCTAATCCCCAGTCTGGTTTGACAACCATACGTTCAAAGGAACGTTCAGTCACTTCGCCCCATGCTGCCACCCATTGCACGAACGGGTTTGGAACCAGTGCGAATGCGGGATATGAGGCGAAACTTTTCGCGGTTGCCCCCATCCATTGATTTGTATTTCGCATCGTTTCCATGATGTCATAGCTTGCCATATGGCGCATGGGATCGTCCTCGTTCCTGCCTCTTTACGTCGCACATATTGAACGAGTCTTGGACAACGCGATCAAAATTGTTATGCTGCACAGCAGAAAGAATAAGTGGAAATTTTTGAAATGACAACCGAAGATAACGAAAGTGCTGTTATCCCAGAGGTATTAAAGCAGAATATTGAAACACTTGAAGAGCTTAACCAGCGCTTTGTTTCTGTGCTGCAGAATAAAAAACAAATCAATCCTTCTTTGAACGGCCCTGGCCAAGATTTAATGGTCAAAGCATCACATGCCTATTGGTCAAATTTCATGGAAAACCCAGCGAATCTGATGGAAAAGCAGATTTCGTATTGGGGTAAAACGCTGGAATATTTTGTCGAGGCACAACATGCGTTTACTCAGGGACAGTTTCAACTCCCAAAAGCGGATGGAAAACCAGATCGTCGATTTACGCATGAAATGTGGTCCTCAAACCCCTATTTCAATTTTGTAAAAGAACATTATTTGCGCACCGCTGACCTGATCAATTCGGCGATCTCTGAATTGGATGGGATGGAGCCAAAGGAAAAGCGTCGCCTGGAATTTTTCACACGTCAAATCGTCGATATGATGTCGCCGACAAATTTCTTGGCAACAAATCCAGATGCGCTTGAACGTGCGATGGAAACCCAAGGGCAATCATTGATCGACGGCATGCAAAATTTAATCGCCGATCTTGAGGCGAATGAAGGTGAACTGGTTGTTCGCTTGGCTGATGAATCCGCGTTCGAAGTTGGCGGCAACATTGCAACCGCAAAGGGTAGTGTGGTTTTTCGCAACGAAATGTTGGAGTTAATCCAATATGCCTCCGCGACAGAAACGGTATATGAAACCCCGATTATTATGTTCCCGCCTTGGATCAATAAATATTATATTCTTGATTTAAAGGAACAAAACAGCTTGATCCGTTGGGTCGTTGATCAGGGGTATACATTATTCGTGGTGTCATGGGTGAACCCCGACGCCAGCTATGCTGACATTGGCATGGAAGATTATATTGAACATGGCTACCTAAAGTCGATTGAAGTCGTGAAAGAGATCACGAATCAACCCCAAGTCAATGCCATTGGATATTGTATTGCGGGGACAACCCTTGCGCTGACGCTATCACTGTTGAAGCAGCGCAAAGACGACAGCGTGAAGTCAGCAACCTTTTTCACAGCGCTTACAGACTTTTCTGAACAGCGTGAATTTACCCCATTTTTGCAGAACGATTTCATTGATGCGATCGAAGATGAAATCAATGACAAAGGCATATTGGAAAGCTTTATCATGGCGCGCACTTTTAGTTTCTTGCGTGCCAATGATCTGGTTTATGGTCCCGCCGTCAAAAGTTACATGATGGGCGAAGCCCCCCCTGCATTTGATTTGCTATATTGGAACGGCGATGGGTCGAGTTTGCCCGGAAAGATGGCCATCCAATATTTACGTGGACTGTGTCAGGACAATAAATTTGCTACTGGTGAATTTGAACTGTTGGGGCATACGTTGAAACTCTCGGACGTCGATGTACCCTTGTGCTCAGTCGCCTGTGAAACGGATCACATTGCTTCGTGGCCAGATTGCTACCGCGGGGTGCAAAACATGGGCAGCAGCGATAAGACATTCATTTTGTCCGAGTCTGGCCATATTGCAGGCATTGTGAACCCACCCAGTAAGAAAAAGTATGGTCACTACACTTTGAACGATTTGGAATTGGATGCAGATGACTGGAAAGAGGGTGCATCTTTTTACGAAGGCAGTTGGTGGCCACGTTGGAATGATTGGATTTCACCGCGGTCTGGCGACCAAGTCCTCGCGCGGATCCCCGGAAGCGGATCGTTCAAAGCGATTTGTGATGCACCAGGGACCTATGTTTTACGCAGATCGCATGTGTAATGTGAATTTTTGTAAATTATGCTGCAGTGCAGAAAAAAGCTTGCAATGCTGCGTTGCAGCATATATACGTTGCTCAAACGTAAGATGGTCTTGCGTAACGTGAAAGGAATTTCCGATGACCAAAGTAGAAGATATGACAAAAGCACTTAAAGACATGATGGGGTCATTCCCAGTGGACATGAGCGCATTTGACGACGCATTCAAAAACACAGCTTCAATGAACGAAAAGCTCGCAAACGTTGCAGTTGAAGCAGCAGAAAAATCTGCTGAAATTTCATCAAAGTGGACAAAAGACACATTGGCGAAAATCGCAGACGTTTCAAAAGCAAAAGCGGACCCAGCTGATTACGCCAAAGCGGCAGCTGATTTCGCAACAGCACAAGCAGAAGTCGCAGCAGAAAACATGGCAGCATTTGCAGAAGTTGCAAAGAAAGTTCAAATGGACACAGTTGAATTGCTAATGTCGACTGGCAAAAACATGTCAGAAGAAGCGACAGCAGCAGTCAAAAAAGCAACTGCTGACGTAACTGCGGCAACACGCAAGGCGACAGCAGCAGCGAAATAATTCGCTACCATATACGATTATTGAAAGGGTGCGCATGATCGCACCCTTTCTTTTTTTGCTGCAATCGCTAATCTATGCTGCAACGCTGCATTTTTAGGGAGAATCGTTGTGGCAAACGCAAAAGAAAAACTGCTGATCAAACGTTATGCGAGCCGCCGTCTCTATAATACGGAAACCAGCGATTACGTCACGCTTGAGGATATCTCGGGGTTCATTCGCGACGGTCGCGATGTGCAAATCATGGATTTGAAATCTGGTGATGATCTTACGCGTCAGTATTTGTTGCAAATCATCGCAGAACATGAAAGCCGCGGTGAAAATGTCCTGCCCGTTGATGTTTTGACCGATCTTGTCAGAAGCTATACCAATCAGGCTGCATCTGTTGTTCCGCAATTCCTGTCGATGTCATTTGAAATGCTGCGCGATGGACAGAACAAGATGATGGAAAATATGGGGATGAATTCTATGAATTCGATGCCTAGTTTCGAAGCGATGAAGGCCCAACAAGAGGCATTTATGAAAGCCTTTGGATGGCCATCTGCAGATCAAACATCATCTGAACCTGCAAAAGACGCAGGCGGCATTGACGATCTGGATGCGATAAAGGCGCAGCTTAGCGCACTTCAAGATCAACTCTCAAAAATGAGCAAATAGGGGCCAGTTTATTTCTGCGTCCTTTGATCAGACCTCTCATTACCTTGGTGGATGTCAGTGCGGAAACATCCGCTATGCTATTTCGGCGGATTCTATTGTAGCCTATTGTTTTCATTGCTTAGATTGTCAGGCTAAAAGCAATAGTGCATTTGGCATATCTGTTTGGTTTTCCACGTCGCAATTTAAGATCATGCAAGGCCAGTTGGCCCAGTACACTTTTACGCTTGATAGTGGCGAAGAAAAGCTTTGCGCTTTCTGTCCCGATTGCGGTTCACGCATCTATAACACGGTTACCGATTAGAGTGATATTTTAAGTATCAAAGGTGGTTCGCTGGACATGATACATCGCACTAATCCTGTTGGACATATATGGACAGACAGCGCGCTTGAATGGATCAAACAGGTAAATTTGCAAGGGTACATTTACACACATCAACCCGTCAGTTTTGGTGATATGATTGCGAAATTTGTACCGCCAGTGTTGGATTAAACTCCGAAACGATCACGCAACCCATACCATGTCATAGCCAGTACCAATAGGGGAGAACGTAGCAATGTGCCCCCAGGAAAGCGCTGACTTGGTACAGATGCCATGGCGTCAAAGCCCGTGCTGTCACCATGAATCGCTTGCGCAATCAACTGACCCGCATGCGTGGCTGTTCCAACGCCATGGCCTGAATACCCTGTCGCTGCCCAACTGTTTTTCGAGGGTCGCGCGAAATAGGGCATCCGCCGAATGGTGATCCCCAATGTTCCCCCCCACGCGTAATCGATTTTGACATCGCGTAACTGTGGAAAAATTTCCAACATTGGTTTGCGCACAGTGGCTGCGATATCCTTGGGAAATTGATACCCATAATTTTCACCACCCCCAAACAGCAATCTGTTGTCTGGTGATTTGCGGAAATAATTGACAACAAATTTACTGTCGGCGACGGCAATGTTGTCGTTTGGGATCACGTCCAGATCATTGTCGAGTGGTTCGGTTGCAACGATGAAATTGTTGATGGGCATGATCCGCGCAGCAAGATTGGGTTCCAAATCACCCAAATATCCATTGCAGGCATAAACAACGTGATCGCAGGATACTGACCCATGTTCCGTTATCACTTGAATTTTGTGTGGCTCGTGTTTGATCTGCGTGACCAGGGATTGTTCAAAAAATTGAACACCCAAATGCTGCGCAGCATTGGCCAATCCCAAAACGTATTTCAGCGGGTGCAGATGCGCAGAATTCCAATCAATGAAACCACCGTGATAGGCCTCTGTAACACATAGCCTGCGCCCCTCAGCCACACTCAGCGATTGGACATGTGCCGCATGGTAGGTTTGACGCAAGAAATCAGCATACTGACGCATCTGATCCCCAAGTCTTGGGGTGTGACCCAGATTTGCAACACCTGGCGTTAGGTCGCAATCAATGTCAAACTTGTTAATCAGTGATTTAACCAATGCTTGTGCGTCTAGCGCCATTTTCCACAACACACGTGCAGCATCACCACCCAGCAAATCAATCAGGTCATCCTGATCCATCCGTTGGCCCATGCCCAACTGACCACCATTGCGTCCTGATGCACCAAAACCTATGCGCTGTGCCTCAAGAATTGTTACGGAATACCCCAATTCGGCCAAATGAAGCGCCGTTGAAATACCCGTAAATCCTGCGCCAATTACACAAACATCCGCCCGTTCTGAACCCATCAGTGCTGGGCAGGGTGCCAGAGGCTTGGCGACGGCGGCATACCAACTTTTGGGGTATTCGCCACGACGATCATTTGCATACAGCAGGTTCATACGTTTAACAGCAGATGTTCGCGTTCCCACGGGCTGATCACTTGCAAAAACTCTTCGTATTCCGTGCGTTTTACTATGGAATAAACACGTGCAAATTCGGGTCCTAAAATTTCGTGAAGCTCCTCAGATGTTTCGAATAAATCCAGCGCCTCACCCATGACACGCGGGATATCCTCATCCCCTTCATAGGCATCACCTTTGAATTGTTTGGTCGGGCGAATTTCGTTGACCATGCCCAAATACCCGCACGCCAGCGATGCCGCGATCCCCAAGTAGGGATTGCAATCCATACCCGCCAAACGATTTTCCACGCGCCGTCCTTTGGCATCAGACAATGGAATGCGAATACCAGTCGTGCGATTGTCGCGCGCCCATTCCAAATTGATGGGGGCTGCATGATCTTTCACATAACGCCGATATGAATTTACATAGGGCGCTAAGACCGCAATGGCCGCGGGCAAGTATTTCTGCAGGCCGCCGATGAAATAGAAAAACAGATCTGTTTCGCCACCTTGCGGACCAGCAAAAATATTCTGCCCAGTTTCCGTATCGATGATCGAATGGTGGATATGCATTGCGCTGCCAGGCTCATCCTCGATCGGTTTTGCCATAAAGGTTGCAAAACAATCGTGACGCAGTGCGGCCTCTCGGATTAATCGTTTGAAATAAAATACCTCGTCCGCAAGGCGAACGGGATCACCGTGGCGTAGGTTGATCTCCAATTGGCCTGCACCGCCTTCTTGGGTGATGCCATCAATTTCAAATCCCTGCGCTTCTGCAAAATCATAAATATCGTCGATCACAGGTCCAAATTCATCCACCGCGGTCATGGAATAGGCCTGTCGCGCGGCCGCTGGTCGGCCCGAACGTCCCATCATGGGTTGGATTGATTTCGCTGGATCGATGTTGCGAGCAACCAAAAAGAATTCCATTTCTGGCGCAACAACAGGCATCCATCCCTTTTTTTGATAGAGCTCAACAACACGTTTCAAAACGTTGCGGGGGGCAAAGGGAACGGGTTCCCCTTTGCGATCAAAGGCATCGTGAATGACCTGAAGCGTCCAATCCCCCGTCCATGGTGCCGCTGATGTCGTGGAATGATCGGGCCGCATAATCATATCCCGCTCAATAAACCCCTCTGCACCTGCGGCTTCGCCCCAATCGCCTGTGATCGTTTGGTAAAATATCGAATCTGGCAAATGAAACGAACCTTGGCGGGCGTATTTCGCCGCAGGCACGGCCTTGCCGCGCGCGATGCCCGGCAAATCGGCGATGACGCACTCAACTTCGTCGAGTTTTCGCCCCGTTAGATAGTCTTGGGCGTGCTGAGGGAGTGAAGATATAAGGGTTTCAAGGTCATTGGACATTACGTCCTCTTTTCTTGTTGGAAATGACGCGCAATTTTGTCGGCCATTTCGGGTTGTGCAGCCTGCTCTTGCAGTCGCGATTTTGCTGAGTTTAGCAGATCATCTGGAACTACACCCTGACCACGGTGATCAATCAAACCCTTGGTAAAAGAGGCGTCAAATTCAGGATGGGGTTGAAATGTTAAAATGTGATCGCCGTAGCTTAGAACAGCGTTCGCGCAAAAATCGGATTGCCCAATCACCTGCGCGTCTTCTGGAAGCGCAACAACTTGATCCTGATGCCAGGCGTTTAGGGAATAAGTTTGACCATCGATTTCATAATCCGTCAGGCCAACACTCCAACCGCCTTTGAATTTTTCGACGCGGCCACCAAGGGCCTGTGCGATGATCTGATGTCCAAAGCAAATGCCGACCAATGGGCGTTTGTCGTGACGAATTTTGCGGATCAAATCCTCTAAGGGGGGGATCCAATCGTGGGGTTCATACGCGCCATGTTTTGACCCCGTAATTAACCAGCCATCGGCCGCCTCTGGCCCATTAGGAAAAACGCCATCTACGACGGCGTATGTTTCGAATTCAAAATCATATGACCCAAGCAATTTTTTGAACAGGGCATCATAATCGCCCAAATCATTGATAAGGGCATCCGGTGAATGGCCAGTGGCAAGAATGCCAATTTTCATCATCTTAAACCTACTTTAATTCAGGGTATCATACGGTTTCTAAATATGATTTCCAATGTTCGGACACATCGATTTCTGCCAAGAGCGACAGCTCTTGTTGTTTTGTCAGGCACAGGTTTTCGATCAATGCCTGAGGCAAAATGCGTGCGATCAGCGGATCGCTTTCGAATGCGTCAATTGCATCCTGCCACGTTGGGGCAAGTTGGGGTAAATCCAGATCATAGGCGTTTCCTGTGATCGGATCAGGTGGAACCATCTCATCTTCAATACCTGCAAATGCCGCTCCTAGGATCACAGACAGGACTAGGTATGGATTGATATCCCCACCTGCAACACGGTGTTCGATACGTCGTGCTTTTGGATGGCTTTCTGGAATACGAAGGGCCGAAGTGCGATTTTCATAAGCCCAGCTTGCGCCTGTCGGAGCGTGCGTGTCGGGCACCAGACGTTCGTAACTATTGCCATGTGGGGCAAAGACCAAGGTGGATGCGGCCATCGCCTCAAGGCACCCTGCAACAGCATGGCGCAGCATTGCGGTCCCATCGGCTCCGCCATTGTCAAATATGTTGTTCCCCTCTTCATCCAAGACTGAGAAATGCACATGCATTCCATTTCCAGCCTCTTGGGCAAAGGGTTTGGCCATAAAGGTCGCTGCCATTCTGTGTTTTCGCGCAAGTCCCCGAACAAGCGATTTGAATAGCCAAGTGTCATCGGCTGCGCGCATTGCATCGGAATGTGTCAGGTTCACTTCGAATTGGCCCAAGCCTGCCTCGGAAATGGCGGTTTGTGCATCGATCCCCATAAGTTCGCAGGCATCGTAAAGTTCCGAAAAATAGGCATCAAAACTGTCCAACTGGCGAAGTGACATATAGGCCCGTCCGACAAGGGGACGCCCACTTTGCGGATTGATGGGTGGGCTTAGGTTTTCGTGACTATCGTCAACCAAATAAAATTCTAATTCGGTTGCTGCCACAACCTGCCAACCGCGGGTGGCATAGCGGTCCAATACCCGTGCGAGTGCGTGACGGGGATCCCCCGCAAAAGGTGTGCGATCAACCTCATACGTCCACATGGGGACAAAGAATGTCGGCACGTCCAGCCAAGGCATTGGAACCGGTCCGCGGTCCGTTGGCAGAAGAATCCCGTCCGCATCCCCTGTTTCAAACACGAGTGGGCTGTTTTTGATGTCCGATCCCCAAACGTCCAGGTTTAGGGCAGACAAGGGCAGTTTGATCGCCCCTTTATC
>Ga0208547_1002267_pt1 | contig 10380 bp, 14 predicted proteins | sample DEB08_DNA_5_FD_185501 | JGI IMG/M metagenome (GOLD analysis project Ga0208547, IMG submission 185501) | Aqueous microbial communities from the Delaware River and Bay under freshwater to marine salinity gradient to study organic matter... | ecosystem: Environmental > Aquatic > Marine > Coastal ... | reverse complement strand
TGAAACCACAATCATCTGACCATTAATCTCAAACCCAAGCATGACGTGTGCCACCCCAGTAAAGAAGAACGGTACGGTATACACGACAGCTTTCGTTATATCTTGCAAGGAGAACTTCATATCAAACCAAGCTTGCTGAGGTTCTTGTTCTTTCTTATTTGGATATGAAAAATTACGAGCGTCTGTCATTACACATTGCTCTGTCACAGGATCAATCGCGACCTGAGCCAAGCGATCATACCCAACATTCCAAATTTCTTGCTTTTGATTCTTGTTTCCTTGCATATTTTTCCAGCAAAAAAGACGGCACAAGCCGTCTTTTAATAACGCATAAGTTGTGACCCCTCATACGAAAAGGGATTTTTCATACTCTGACTACGAGTGCGTTTGTAATTCATGGTCGTTTTATAACACATCTTTAAAATATGTAAAGCTTTTACATATTTTCTGCCCGCAATTGCTCAATCAATTTCTTCTGTGTCTTACTTAGTTTATCAGGAATCTGAATCTTTGTCATAATCAGAAGATCACCACGACCAGCAACCCCCTTCCCTCGAACACGCAGTATTTGACCTGGCTGCAATCCTTTAGGAATCTTGATGGTTGTAGTTGTTTCATCAATCAAGGTGATAGTTTCTTTTGCTCCCAAGATTGCATCTGTTAACTTCACATCAAGATCCATCACAACGTGCATCCCCTCTTTTCTAAACACAGGATGCTTTTCAACATCCAGTTCAATATACAGATTTCCTGGACGACCACCTTCAACCACTTCACCATACCCCTGGAGTCTAAGCTGTTGCCCACGTTCAACACCGGGCGGAACCGTAATGGTAACCTCGCGATCCTTTTTGGTTGTTGGATCAGTTACCTTAATTTGCTTTTTCACCCCCTCAACAGATTCACGGAATGTGATGCGGGTACGCATGTGGTAATCACGTCCGCGCGGAGTACGCTGGAATCCACCACCGGTAAACGCTGAGAAGATATCATTAAGGTCAAAACCTTCGAAATCAAATTGAGCGCCACCCTGCTGAAAGCCTGAGAAGTCGAAGCCTCCGAACCCTCCCTGACCGAAGCCAGCGCCTGGACCAGCTGAACCAAAGCGATCATACTGGGCTCGCTTGTCTTTATTCGAGAGTACCTGGTACGCTTCATTGACCTCCTTGAACTTAGCCTCATCTCCATCCTTCTTATCAGGATGATACTTATGAGCCAGCTTATGGAAGGCTTTCTTGATCTCAGACTCAGAAGCAGACTTCTCTACCCCCAGTGTTTTGTAATAATCCTTACTCATTACTTGTCTTCTTCAACCTCAGCATCAACTACGTTATCCGCATTTCCCTCTTTGTCTTCAACCTTCTCTCCTGCTGGATTAGCTTCAGAGGCTTCAGCTTTCTGTAGAATTTCATAAATCTTCTGTACTTCCATCAAGAGCGCTTCATTGGCAGACTTGATTGCCTCAATATCTTCACCGTCTTTCACCTTCTTGAGCTCATCAACCTTTTCTTGAATTGCAGTCTTGGTTGCATCATCAATCTTGTCATCATTTTCCTTAAGAGACTTCTCTGCCATAAATACTGATGACTCTGCTTGATTTTTTATCTCTACACGCTCCTTCTTTTGCGCATCCTCATCAGCATGTGCTTCCGCCTCATCTTTCATACGGTTAATCTCTTCATCAGAGAGCCCAGAAGATCCTTCGATACGAATTGAATTTTCTTTTCCAGTCGCCTTATCTTTAGCAGTTACCTTCAAGATACCATTGGCGTCAACATCAAAGGTTACTTCAACTTGTGGCATACCTCGTGGAGCTGGTGGAATACCATCCAGAATGAATCGTCCGAGTGACTTGTTATCCTGCGCCATAGGTCGCTCACCCTGCACTACGTGAATCTCTACAGAAGTTTGATTATCTGCCGCGGTAGAGAATACTTGAGAGTGCTGTGTTGGAATGGTGGTATTCTTTTCAATCAATTTAGTTCCCACACCTCCCATAGTCTCAATTCCAAGAGACAATGGAATCACGTCAAGAAGAAGCACGTCTTTCACATCCCCCTGAAGGACACCAGCCTGAACCGCCGCACCTGAGGCAACTACTTCATCCGGGTTAATAGATCGGTTTGGATCCTTACCAAACAAAGCCTTCACCTCTTCTTGGATCTTCGGCATACGAGTCTGTCCACCGACCAAGATAATTTCATTAATATCACTTGCGCTCACACCAGCATCTTTCAAAACATCTTTCGTGATCTGAATAGACTTATCGATGTATGGGGCTGCAAGCTCTTCAAGTTTCGCTCGACTTAGTTTCACCAAAAGGTGCTTTGGGCCGCTGGCATCAGAAGTAATAAATGGAATATTAACCTCTGTCTCTGTGGCGGTAGAGAGTTCATGCTTTGCCTTCTCTGCAGCCTCATCCAGACGCTGTACCGCAAGTGGATCTCCAAGAATATCTACGCCTTGATCTTTCTTAAACTCTCCAGCTACATAATCAATGATGGCCTGGTCAATATCACGACCACCCATGTGTGAATCTCCACCGGTCGCTTTTACCTCAACAACATCAGCACCAACTTCGAGCACGGATACGTCAAAGGTTCCTCCACCGTAGTCAAAGACTACAATGTTTTCATCCTTCTTCTTATCGAAACCATAAGCAAGCGCCGCAGCGGTTGGCTCGTTAATGATTCGCTTCACTTCAAGTCCTGCAATCTTTCCGGCATCCTTGGTTGCCTTTCGCTGTGAATCATCAAAGTAAGCCGGTACGGTAATAACCGCTTCGGTAATCTCTTCTCCGAGCTTGGCTTCAACATCTGCCTTAATCTTCTGCAGAATCATTGCTGAAACTTCTTCTGGACGGTAGTCCTTGTCACCCATAGTGATAAGCACACCACCGTCTTCACCCTTCTTCACATCGTACGGCACCTTATCTTTCATATTTTGTACCACCGCATCACTGAAGGCATGCCCCATGTATCGCTTCACACCGTAAATGGTGTTAGTAGGGTTTGTAACCGCCTGACGCTTGGCGGTAACTCCAGCCTGACGCTCACCATTCTTTGCTAGCGCCACCACAGATGGAGTGGTTCGTGCTCCTTCACTATTTTCAACAATCTTTGGCTGCCCGGCTTCAATAATTGCTACCGCACTATTTGTTGTTCCTAAATCAATTCCGATAATTTTTGACATATGCGTAATGAAAACTATTTCTGATAATGGTAGACCGCAACCTTGGCTGGTCGCAGTACCTTGTCTTGTAATTGATATCCAGACTGTCGCACTTCTGCGATTGTCCCATCTAATGCTTCTGTGTCTGTCTCTATCTGCTCAACTGATTCGTGAAGCCTGGCATCAAACATCGCCTCAACTTCACCAATCTGAACCAGACCATATTCAGTAAATACTTTGTCCATTTGTGAATAAATATACTCAATCCCAGTCCTCCAATTCTGATCCACAGACTCCCAAACTTCTTTATTCGACATCGCCATTCCAAAGCTATCTGCAATGGGAAGCAGGTCTTCAAGAAGACGAGCATTAGCCCAGGCTCGCTGCTCTTTCTGTTCCTCTGCCATGCGCTTTTTCGCATTCACCAACTCTGCTCGGGCGGCCTGCCAACCAGTAAGATACTCTTGCTTCTCTTCTTTCAATTTTTTAATCTCTTGCTTTAGCTTTTTTAGCTTAGCAACACATTCATCTGCACCCTCTTCAGAGACGACCGTCTCTTCTATTTCTTCATAGTATTCGTGTTCTTCACTCATGTGTAATACGTATATTACCGATAACTGAGTCGCATTATATACGAGGAAATATTTTTTGACAAATATTTCGCGTGCATGAAAAACTTGTTGAATTTTTCTTATTTTTTCGTATTATTAATACATGGCAAAGAAAAATGCATTACAAAAACTACTCCTTGGCGTATTACGACAAAAACGCCTTACCTCAACAAACGAACTCATCGAGACGGCACTTGCTGAGCTTCCTCAGGAAGACCAAGGCGACCAGCAAGCAAAATATCGCCTACAGCGAACTCTAAAGAGACTGCATGAAAATGAATTCATTGAGGTCCACCCCACCAATCGATCGGCTTTTGCTCGCCTCACCTCAAAAGGTCGTCGGAAACTAAGAAGTATCACGCTAGATAATGAGCAAGGACTCACACCAATGCGCTGGGACGGATATTGGCGCATCATCATTATGAATATTCCCGAATCTCGCAAAGATGAGCGAGATGCTTTTCGGTATCTCCTCAAGAAGGCTAACTTTGTATGTGTAAAAAACGCAGTATGGGTTTCTCCGTACCCGCTCGAACATCTTCTCGAAAACCTAAAGAAAGACTTTGGCTTTCATGATGAAGTATTAATTATACTTTCCAACAAAGTAGATAGTGTGACCGAAGAGATTTTTGCCGCGTCTGTGAGACATTAGATCCGTGGGCGACACCCAACGCCTCCCTGATCAATTAAATCAATTGTTGCAAGAGAAAATGTGATTAAAACAACTACTCCCGTAATAACAATCGTCCATATCCAGATTGATCGTTGGCTTTTACCTCGCATGATCTTGCCAAGCACCCAGCGGTTGAATACCACCAACGCAAAAGCGCCCAGCACCCCTACGCCCCACATGAACATTTCAGAGCGTGCATACGGATCGTAACTTACGGTTTCGTGACAACCAGGGAAAAACACCTTACTTGCCCAACCATCCGCAGCTGCAAATATAAAAAAGAAAGCGATAAGCTCTACAATAAAACCAATGATGGCCAGAATATTCTTAGGTACTTTTTTCATAAAACTAAACTAGTAATAAAAAATCTTATAATTAATCCTACACGACACCAGTTCAAGAACGGCTCTGTAAAAAGCAAACTAACTTCATTCCAAGCCTCGCATTGACTGTTACTACATGCTAGGCCGAACAAAAGTGCCGCCCCATTCGTTGGTCGAATTTACAAAATAAATTGGCAAATACACTATTGGAATAATTAGCAAAAAAGAAACCAGTAAAGCTGTTGTCAGTTTGACTTTTAAGTATTTTTTTACCAACCAGGTATTGAAAACTAAAAATAAAGCAACGATTAGGGCGAGGATGGCCACCTTAAACATTCCGGACCGCAAAACCGAACCGCCGGGAATAACCATTGCCCATGATAAATTCCATAGTATAAACATCTCGATTAAACCCAATACCGGGACAAGAATTAATAGAAGAATTTTTTTTAAAATACTCATAGACACACCACGGGCAAGACCTGAAACAAACTCCATAATTAACCCTAAAACAACAGCATTTTGTAACACTAGGGTAGGAATAGACATATTAATCATAACAAAAACCACCGACATGTCGGTGGTTTTTGCACAAGAGATGGAATAGCCTATCGCTTACTCCACTGTACTCGCTTACGAGCCTTACGAAGACCGAACTTCTTACGTTCAACCTTACGTGGATCACGCTTCAAGAACCCAAGTCGCTTCAATGGAGTTCGGAACTCTTCATCGTGAACAGCAAGAGCACGAGTGATTCCGTGTCGCACAGCCTCAGCTTGAGCAGAAACACCACCACCAGAAACTTTCACACTAATACGATACTGTGGTTCAATTTCAGTTTTTGTAAATGGAGCCTCAACCACACTCGCAAGTTCACTGGTTGGGAAATATTCACGAAAATCTTTATCATTTACGATAATCTGCAAGCTGTCGTGGGCATACAAACGAACCTGCGCAGTGGCAGTCTTTCGTCGTCCAATTGCTGGTACAAATTTATCTTTCGTTGCGGTGGTATTCTTGGGCATATTCTTATTCAATAATTAAATTCTTGATGAAACGATCTCGTAGCTTGTTCTTTGGAAGCATTCCATACACGGCTCGCTTCAAAACTTCTCCGTATCCTTTCTTTTCAATCACCTTTGATCGTTTGGTGTGACGTAGTCCACTTGGGTATCCAGTGTAATGGGTGTACTCTTCCGCGAGCTTCTTTTCAGAAAACTCCATAGTATCGATATTCTTTACACGGACCTTAACAGCAGGTACTACGTTTGCTTGAAACTGTGGTGTGTTTTTCCCTCGCAACATATCAGCAATCTTGGTGGCAATGCGCCCAAGTGCTTGATTTTCTTCCTTAATGTCTACTACGTATTCTTTCATGGTTCTTTTTATACAAACTGAATTACAGCCATTGGACTAGCATCTCCAGATCGTGGAGGGAGCTTAACTACACGAGTGTATCCACCTGGTCGGTTCTCATAACGCTTTGCAATATCATCAACCAACTTCTTTACCGTAGCATCTTGGTTTTCACCTAATCGACTCGCGATGAGACGACGGCTCGCAACGGTATCCTTGCCTGCGCGAGTGATAAGCTTTTCTACATAAGAACGAAGTTCTTTTGCCTTTGCTTCTGTGGTGGTAATTGACTCATGCTTGATGAGGGAAATAGCCAAAGAGCGCATCAGAGCTCTACGCTGATTTCTCTTTCGTCCAAATTTTCGGTTCGTATTATGATGCTTCATGGCGTTGGTATCCTATCACTACTTGCTTATTGTTTCAAGCTCAATTCAAATTCTTGCAAAACTGTTTTGATCTCTTCGATCCCTTTGTCTCCAATTCCGTCTACAGCAAGTAGCTCTGATTCGGTCTTTTGTACCAAACCACCGATGGTTCGAATACTTGCCTCAGCAAGAGCGTTCTGTGTTCGGGTTGAAAGTTCAAGTGAATCAATTCGAGTCTTAAGGGCGTCAGTATATTCTTCCTCTGAAGGTCCTTCAGTATCAGCGTCCTCGCTCTGCTTCATGGCATTCACTACTTCCGCCTCAATGTCTTCAACAGAAATTGGATTTTCTTCCTCTTCCTTGAGTTGCAAGATGGCACGAAGTTGTTGAAGCATTGCCTTGATAGCATACTCCAGCGCTTCTCGAGCAGTAAGAGAACCATCAGTTTCGATGTTCATTCGAAGTAGGTTGTGGTCAGTTCGATCACCAACGCGCATGTTCTCTACCTCATAGTTCACCTTTCGGATTGGGGTGTATACAGCATCAACTGCAATTACTCCAATTTCTGCACGTGACTTCTTGGTGTTAGGCTTTGGAACAAAACCAAGACCGTTTTCAATAGTGATTTCAATTTCAAGTTCGGTCTTTTTGTCAGTAACAATTGCAATTGGCTGTTCTGGGTTCATCAATTCAGCCTGACCAGGAACATCGAAATCTGCACCCGTTACTTCTTTCTCACCCTTCACCTTAAGAGTCGCAACTACTGGCTCATCAGTACTCATCTTGAAACGAAGTCGCTTTAGATTAAGCACCATGGTAAGCACATCTTCTTTCACACCTGAAAGTGTACTGTACTCATGATCTGCTCCAGTAATCTTGATCTTGGTTACTGCCGCACCAGGAATTGACGAAAGAATAATACGGCGGAGTGCGTTACCCAAGGTGTGTCCATATCCTGGATACAAACCTTCGATCTCGTACTGCCCTTTTGTATTATCTTCGCTAACAGTTTTTAGTTTTGATGGCAAAAGAATGGCGTGCGACATAAAAATTTTGTGACAAGTTATTAACTAAAATAATGGCCGATGGATTATTTACTATAGAACTCAATCACTGACTGGAAATTAAAGAATGGATCACTCGATTCAGCTACACCGTTAACGGTGGTGGTGAAGTTCTTTTCATCTACTGAAAGCCAGTTCGGGGCTTTTGCGGCCTTCAACCGCTTTCCAATTTCATTAAAGACAACTCTACTCTTGCTTCCTTCTCGAATTGCTACTACGTCACCCTTCTTCAACTGATATGAAGGAACGGTAGTGCGCTTACCGTTCACGGTAAAGTGTCCGTGAGACGCCAGCTGACGCGCAAGTGATCGAGTGTGAGCATAGCCCGCTCGGTAAATCACGTTGTCAAGGCGAGATTCAAGAATCTGGAAGAGCTGCTGTGCTGGAGTGGCAACTTTACTGTGTGAAGAGAGCGCCTTCTGTACGTAGTTACGGAACTGACGTTCACGCAAACCGTATCCAACACGGATCTTTTGCTTTTCAATCAAAGCAAGTCCGTAATCTGTAACACGTCGACGTCGACGCTTCTGTGTCTTAGCGCGACGCGCCTGTGACAACATGAACTTTGGTGATTGACACTGCTCAAACACACCTGCCCCCAGTCGTCGACAAATCTTATATTTTTTCTTGGTCATACTACTCATACTGTTTTTGATTACACGCGACGTGCCTTACGTGGACGAACACCGTTGTGTGGGTGTGGTGTACGATCTTCGATTGAACGAAGCGCGATACCATGTCCTGCGAATGAACGAATAAGTGATTCACGACCAGAACCAACTCCGGTTACAAATACATCAACCTCCTGAAGTCCAATCATCTTTGCTTTTTCTCCCAAAACTTCACCAACCTTTGCAGCTGCGAAAGGTGTTCCCTTTTTCGCACCCTTAAAGCCAAGAGCTCCTGAAGATGAAGACATTACGGCGTTTCCGCTTGGATCAGTCACCAAACCAAGTGTGTTATTGAAAGTAGATTGCACATAGAGACGTCCTGCGCTGAGCTTCTTCTTTGGTACACGTGAGATTGCTCGAGCTTTAAGCCCTCGATCAACACGTTGTCCTTTCTGTTTTACGATTCGTTTCTTTCCCATACTATTCTATGACTATGTCTTGCTTACTTTCACACGTCCTGACCCCATGGTCATACGCTTGTTACCACGAACGGTACGTGAATTATTCTTAGTAGTCTGCCCGCGTGACGGAAGACGCAATCGATGCCGAGTTCCTCGATATGATCCAATGTCTTGCAGTCGCTTAACATTCATACTCTTTTCTCGCTTCAAATCTCCTTCAAGGGTCATGTCGTCAAGAATTTTTCGAATTGCTTGCTCTTCTGCTGAAGAAAGATCTTTCGTCTTCTTCAATGGATCAACACCAGCTTCTGTCAAAATTGACTGTGCCTTAGAAAGACCAATACCGTAAAGCACGGTAAGGCCGTACTGTAGCTGTTTGTTTTCTGGAATGGTAATACCTCTAACTCGCATACTTGTTACTCAAATTGATTAGCCCTGGCGCCGTTTGTTGCGGGGGTTCTTCTTGTTGATTAAAAACAACTTACCTTTGCGTCGAACGATCTTGTCGTCCTTGCTTCGCTTTTTAATTGAAGATTTAACTTTCATATCGTAAATTGCAGTTCTCTTTACTACGCACAAAAGGGAAAGGGTTGCCCCTTTTCCTAGCGTTGATTGCTTGTGCGAGCACTATAGCGCATTTATTTGCGTTTGACAATCCTACCACGTCCACCATATGGATCAACAACCACATCAACGGTGTCGCCAACCAAAACCTTAATACGATGGAGCTTCATTTTTCCAGAAAGATACGCAATCATTTCTTTTCCATCATCAGTCTGCTCCACACCTGGCGCATCTACTGAATCAGGAAAAAGCACTCGAAACATGGTGTTCGGTAGTGCTTCTAAAACTTGTCCGGTAATAATGTTTTGGTTCTGTTTTGCCATTACAAATTTGAGCGCTTAAACGCTTACAGAGAATACCACGCCTACATTAACTGTCAATATTGGTAAAAAATACTTGGATATTGTCTTTCTTTTTTGGAAGACGACTTGCCCATAATGGCTTTACTTCTGCACGAACTGATTGCACCTCTTCCCGACCTGCCAGTGCTTCTGCAAACTCTTTCTTTTTCACATTTTCAATAATGCGCTTCACCTCACTCTCATCGATAAACCATCGCGCATTTGCGTTACCAGCAATTGATACCGTCAGCATGCCTTCACTTAAATCACTCAACATATAATCGAGAGTATCCAAATTGGTAATTTCTATATTAGCTGCATCCTCAAAGCCAGACCCTAACAATACAGACTCCGTAAACTCTTGTGTGCGAACCAGGGTTACTGATATCTCTGCTGACTGCTCCGCAATCACACTGCCCTCATCGACTCCATCTTGATAAGTAATCTCACCCCATACATACTGCTCACTCCCACTCAAAACCATATACCCCTCTGGAATTTGATACGTAATATCATTACCACTCTTTCGCTGGATCTCCTCTTGCAACTTGTCGCTCATGCGAAGCAGTTCCACCTCATCCAATACAGGCCTCTCTGTTACCACACCTCCTTCAAGCGGAGTGGTAGAACGAGCGTAGAAACCTTCAAACTTTGGACCGCCCCTAAATCCAGGAATCACGAAATCTGTTGGAGAGCTATTGTAATCTGCCCCCGGATCAGCAGCGTAGACGATCGCCTCAATAGATCCCGGAACCAGCTCGCCATCAACCTCAGTCTGCCCAGGAACAGTAAGCCCTGCCCCCTTACCAAGCTTGTAGATCTTACCATCAGCTGATTCAA
>Ga0208547_1002256_pt1 | contig 10401 bp, 10 predicted proteins | sample DEB08_DNA_5_FD_185501 | JGI IMG/M metagenome (GOLD analysis project Ga0208547, IMG submission 185501) | Aqueous microbial communities from the Delaware River and Bay under freshwater to marine salinity gradient to study organic matter... | ecosystem: Environmental > Aquatic > Marine > Coastal ... | reverse complement strand
TTAACTGGCAAAACTGTGGGTCAGTCTTGGTTAGATGATCATACAGTTCTTTGACCAAGAACCTTGGACCATGGATCTCTACTTGCTGATAACAATGATTAGGCATTTCATTTCCTTTCGTAATTGTTGAATGGTTGTAGATTAGTTGAGGTGGGGCAGACTGTCAACAAAAAAGTATGATTACGTTATATACGGTATTTTTCCAGATTTTTTGAAAAAAAAAAAAATTGAAACGAAAATCGTGTAATCAGCGTAAACGGCGTAATCAAGCCCTTATTTATATAGCTGCGTATGATTACACTTGATTACAAAAGGGGGGTAAATGATTACACTTCGTTGCCCTTGTTCCGACAATATGTTTGCAGTATACTTACAACTACCTAGAAAAACACTGTAAACAACGTAATCAGGTGTAATCATTATGGCTTCCAAAAAACAAGAGATCGAAGAAGAATTTGGTAGGCAGTTGACCAACCGACAGATGACCTTTGCACAGAAGATTGTCGAGGGTATCTATTCGAATGCGGAGTGTGCCAGACTGGCGGGATATGCACAGGACCTTGCGGGTAAACAGGCATCTGTTCTGCTAAACGGCAGAGACTATCCGCATGTTGTGGAATACATCCAAGAGTTACGACAGGAACGAGAGCGGCGGTATGGTGTGTCAACCATCGGTCAGCTTGAAAGACTGCATCAGTTATCGCGCGGAGCCGAGGAGGCAGGGCAATTCTCTGCCGCAATCAACGCTGAAAAGATACGGTCAGCCCTCGGTGGTTTGACTATCGATAGACGCGAGACGATTAATACGATAGACCAACTATCAAGAGATGAAATCACGGCGCGACTTGCTGCACTACAGAAACAATATCCGCAAGCGTTCCAGATTGAGGGCAGCTATAAGGATATAACAGATGAGCAGGGGACCAGAGGCGAACTTCTGGAATCAGATACGCCAGAACTTACCGAAGAAGTGCTTCGCAACGAGGATTGAGAACAAGCACGGCGGAGGTGTACCCGATGTCCATATGGTATGGGATGGCCTACCCTTTTGGATGGAATTGAAAGTAGCTAAAAGTAACGCGATCAAAGTGTCGCCCCATCAAGTCGCTTGGAATATGGCATATTTTGCCAGAGGTGGGGCCAATTTCTTCTTGGTAAAGGACCTCTCAAAGAAGGATATAGTTTTATTTGGAGGGGATCAGGGGCCTGATCTGATCAAGGGCGGTATGTCTGCGGCCCAAGGTGCGAGGTTCGAGGACCCTGCGTCTTTATTCTGCGCCCTGCGGCCTCGTTTGGAGGCTATATACTCTGCGGCCCTGCGGCCCTGCGACCCTGCGGCCTCGTAGTTTTATCTTATCCGGTCATGTGCCAGGGGACAAGGCGAAAGAAAAGAGGGCCGTGGCCCTCTGTCCTTAGTGTTCGACGATTGCAATCGACTTGGCTTTACTGGATCCCTTGCACAATTTGCATGCGGTACACTGGACGCGCCGCCCTGCCTCTTTTGATGCGGGGCATAGTGCTTCGTTGTTATGGTCCAAGTGTCCAAGGTCTGCGATCACTCGGAAAGTGCGGCGTCCCGCTTTCCAGTGCATCACGGCCTCGTGATAATCGTCTGCGGATTGCATCGCGATATCGGGTCGCCATGGTTTCTGGTGGCTGTAAGCTGTCCAAGTTTCACATTCGGCTAGCAACTCATCCCAAACTTCGGACGGTACTGCGGCGGGATCCCCGTACGTTCCGACGCGTACGAAACGACCACGGCCCATGGTGCGCGGGTCGCCCTCTTTATATACGCCGCGCAAGAATGATTTAAATACAATCAAAACGCCCTGCCCTAGGTTAACGTAACACTTGCGGCCCTTGGCAATCTTGCGGTTTGGATCCGTGGTAACTTCGCCGCGCATTGGGCAGTTGCCACAAATAGAATAATCTGCGCCAGTCTTGCTAGCTTCAAGCGGGTTGATGTCGCTGCGCAATATGTAGGTTTGCACAACGTGGCCCGTCTTTGTGTTGCGGTTTGAATACGTGGCAATAACCACGATTGGTTGACCATCCAATAAGCTAGGCCCGTTGTAGATGATAGCTGATTTCATAGTGTAATCCTTTCTAGTTAACGGTTTGATTGTACGCCAGGAACAACCAAAGAACAAGTAAAAAGTTTTCTAAACTCTGCGGCCCTGCGGCCCTGCGGTTTTCTTTTCTGCGGCCCTGCGGCCCTGCGGCCTCGCCGCTCTATATTAAAGAGGGGGCCGCGTGGCCCCCTGGTTCATGGTGCGGTGATCACATCCTGGTCGATCAGTTCCTGTGCCATCCTGCCGAAGGATCCTTGGAGGGACCAGGCTAGGCCGGTGTCCACCAGGTATTGCCAGGCTTCGATCTGTGTTTCCTGGTCGGTGTCAATCTCGCCTTCGGCAATTAGGACTGCGTTGATTGGTGTCATTTCCATATGTAAATCGGGGGACCTTTCGATCCCCCGCCTCCCTTATACGCGCTCTAGCATGTTTTCAAATTCGCGCTTCGCTTCTTCGACAGTTGCGCGGCGCAGTGCTTTCAACTTGGATGCAAGACCTTTTGCTTTCCAGTTGTTGGACGTGTCGTCACTGATCAACTCATCCAATGCCTCGATCAATTCGCTGATCTCACCAAGATCCACATCGATCTTGACCTGCATTGTGTTTTCTAGAACGTATGATTTTTGCATTTTAAACTCCTTGCGTAATCATTAACGAAGCACCATTGCTTCTGACACCTTGATAGCATGGATCCGACAACCAGACAACAACCAATCGACAAAAGTGACGTAACGTAACGAACTCAACTTCTGCGTGTGCCCTGCGGCCCTGCCGCCCTGCGGGTTGACAAAAAACCCTGCGGCCTTGCAGCCGCAGGGGATCAACGAAAGGAGTGCCCATTACCCCGGGCCAGGGGTTCTTTAGTGTTTACCTGGTATGATCTGTTTCAACACGGGTTCATAAACATGAACGTCCCACCCGCCGTCTACTAGCTCGGCTATGTATTCGTCTACTTCGTCTCTCGTTAGTCCGCATATTGTATAGGTTGAGCCGCTCTGAACAAAGCCGTCTGACGTTCCGACCAGTGTCCAGTGCGCTTCAGTTATTGGATCACGCTGCATGTTCTTTCCTTTCGTATAGAAAAGCCCCCACCGCGTAGACCTCATATATCGGAGCGGTGGGGGCGGGGTTTGATTAACCGATAACAGGTGCGCCGTACTCATCCATCCATTCTGGATCCGCGTCGATCAGTGCGCCGTTGCGTGTGACTTCACGGGCATAGGTATCACCCATCTCATATGATCCATCGGGCATGTGGGGCGATGTTGCTGCTACAAACCAACGGGCATACGGATCATCGCGTTCTGCGCTGGAATGCTTGTAAGTCTTTAGGACTTTCCATGTCCACCCATATGGGCTGGTATATACCGCGTATGGTTGGTCTGCTTTACGTGTTTTTCCGAATGTAGTTCTAGGCATGTTCTTTCCTTTCTAATTGAACAAGTTGAGTGTAGCCCGATTGTTGTCGGGCTACAAGTGTTTTCTTATGCTAGCTTATCAAATTCTTCGATAAGTTGATCATACATTTTCGCGGCTTCTTCATTACGTCCCGCGTTTAGCATCATGAACATGAACTCTAGTTTGAACTTCAATTTGTTACCTAGTGTGTGCTTCGTGTTCTCGACTGCTTCGTTATATGTTTCAGTTTTCATTGTCTTTCCTTTCGTAGTGGGTGGGGGCCGAAGCCCCCTGTTGATTAAACGAGTGTGAACTTTTTCACTTGTGTCTGGGTTGCGTATTTCTGCCAGACTGTGGGGCGGTTTTCTTTCCACCATGCTAGTGATGGGGCTTGCATGCGGACTGTGTATGTCCATGTTGCCCAGCCGTTCATGATCGCTTCGTCGCGTAGTGTGTTGCGCTGTGCTGTTAGCTCTTTAATCTGAGCTTCGAGTGTGGCGATCTGGCCTAGTGTTTGTTCTTTGTTCATCATGTTTCCTTTCGTAATGTTGAACTGTAACGCTTGTTACAAGTAACAAGGTAATGATATTTTCGACAATGTCAACAACCAAACAACAATAAAACGACAAATAATCAAATTATTTTACGCTGCAATGCAGCATGATCCTAATCCCGCGCGGGGGTTACTCTGGCGCATTGTGCCCGATATCGCGCCAATCGCGCGGGGGCACCCCCCTATATTTGGGGGCGGTGCGCGTTCACACGCGCTGTATATATTAGTTTTGTAAATTCATTCGGGGGTAATTCCATTGGGCAACAAGCAGGCAACAACTAGGTTCCCTAGCCCCTCAAAAAATCGCGGGTGTATTTTCATTTGGGTTTATTGTATGGTTGTTTAAAAGATTCACGGAGCAAGGACATGGATCCATTAACCCAGTTAGGGTTTTTACCTGGCGAGTATGAGATTCGAACCAAGGGCCAGCAGCTAATAAACTTGTTGAGTGCGATAGATCCTGCGCAGGGTATTATGCGTGGTATGGCGGCAAGTGGTCGTGCGTTTGATCCGGCTCGGTCTTTTGAGGAGCGGAAGGCGGCGGGTATTGAGGCTGCGTTGGAGACGGCTGTTCCTGTTGGGATGCTGGGCATTGGGGCGTTGGCGAAGCAGCCAGCGAAGGCTGCGTTGATGGATATGTTGACGTTGACGGGTGCGCCTGACGCCGTGGTCCGTGAACCTGGGGCCGTTGCTCGTGGTGGTGAGCCTTTAGATCCGAGTCGTCGTAAGTTCATGGCTGGATTGGCGAGTTTGCCTGTTGCTGCGTCTGTTGCGCCTGATATTTTATCGGAGTTGGGGACTAAGGCGGCGAAGGTTGCGTCGAGGGGTTCTGTTAATGCTTTGGATAGTGCGTTAGCGAATGTGCGGATTATGCGTAGGGAGTTGGATGAGTTATCGGAGTTGAAGGATGATATTCAGTATGGTGAGCCAGATGAGTTCCGGAACTTGCCGTCGAGTAATCGTTTGTTGATTCAGACGACTGAAGAGAACATCAAGCGGAAGAACGACATTGATGAGGCTATACGAAGCCTTGATCAGGATATGCGGTACAATGATTTAGAGCGTCGAGACTATGTTCATGAGGCTTTGGATTATTTGATGGATGATCCGACGCTTATTAAGGGTGCAAGTAACGATACTCTTGAGGACTTGGTTTATGAGATCGATGATGATTTTAGTATACAGGTTCGGATGGAGGAGCCTGAGTTCCAGTTAGTTTTGGATGAGGCCAAGGCTCGTGGTTTGCATTTAATGAAAACAGAGGAAGGTGTGGATGCGTATCCGTATCTTGCGAGTATAATAGAGGATTTTAGTAGATAATGTCCGAGAACAATCGTCATAGACGGGTAGCTGCGCAGATGGCGGAGCGGTATGGTGTAGATCCAGAGGTATTTTCGCGATTGGTTGCGAAGGAGAGCGGCTGGGATCCTAATGCGCGGGGTGCGGCAGGCGAGATTGGATATACGCAGGTTATGGCTGAGACGGCATTGAACCCTGGATTGGGTGTTACGCCGTTGAAGGACCGGAGTGATCCTGTTGATAACTTGCGTTTTGGTGCCGAGTACCTTGGCGCGTTGGTTCAGTATTACGATGGTGATTATAATAAGGCGTTGATGGCGTACAATGGTGGTTTGGGGAACGTGAACAAAGGCACGGTGTCCGATGCTGCGAAGGGTTATGCTGCGGATTTGATGGGTGGCAAGGAGATTAAGTCGGCTCCTGGTCCTCGGACCTCGAACCCTGCACAGGTTGAGGATGTTGCTGGTCAGAAGGCTATTTCTGATGGTATTGCTTCGTTGTTTGGGGGTCGTCAGTTACGGGCACCAGTGAACAAGCCGCCGAGTGGTCGTTATGGTTCGGGTAGTAAGATGAGTCCATTGAGTCAGATGGGGATACCAGGGATTGACATGATTGCGAAGTATTCTACTCCAGGGCGTAGTTAATGGATTATTCGACGGCGACTTTGGAAGATTCGTTGGAGATTACGCATGTATGGCGTACTTGCATACGGGAGAGTTCTCAGTCGTTTGCTGATTTTGACTGGGACAAGGCTCATGATCGGGTTGTTTGGTGGATAGAGTCGGGTGACTGGGAGATCTTCTTGGCGAAAGAGGGTATGCAGGTTCGTGGGGTATTGATTGGTGGTGTTACGACGTACCCGTATTCTAACACGCTTATTGCTGGTGATTATTTGTGGTATATTATGCCAGGACACAGGGGTGGGATGACAGGAGTACGTTTAATGCGTATGATGGAAAAGTGGGCCAAGGGTCGCGGAGCGGTTGTACAGGAGACTGGCGCGACATCTGGCATAGAGAATAGGGCTGCTGGATTGATGGAGCGGTTAGGGTTTTCACCTGTGGGCATGTTGATGCGGAAAGGTTTGTGAGATGGGCAGTTTTTGTGATGCGGTAAGTGATTTTTTCAGCGGCGGTAGTTCTTCTAGCTCATCGTCTAGTTCTTCTTCTAGCAGTAGTTCTAGCTCCTCCTCTTCAAGCGGCACCACGGTTGGTCAGGTTTCGGCTACGGGTCAGTATGCGGGTGACGGCTTTCAGTTTGTTAAGAATGAGGGCGGTTATTTAACGCGGACGTATACGGGTGCGGGGAAAGACAACGGTCTTGGTACGGAGGTTTTTCATGCGCCGACATCTGGTGATAATAATGTAAAAGAAGCGGTTGCGTTGATATCGTTGAACGAGGGCAGTGAGTTTGCGGGAACTGCGGCGTCTGCAACGGACGGCAACATTTTAAATTTGATTACTGAGGGTAGTACTGGTGCTAGCGGCAGTTTTGCCGAGCAGTCTGGTGTAACCGATTATGTGCCTACAATTACGTATAGTGACTACGTTCAGGTAAATTCTACTGGGACTACTCAAAATCTTGACGATTTAAATTTTAGTGATGCGTTTGCGAAGTCTCGTGCGTCGGGAGTGGATACGTTTGAGTGGCAGGGAGGTACGTACACCACGGACATTGCACCTGGGTTAACGGACGCAATTCTTTCTAGTTCGACGAAGTATTATGATGCATTTGGGAATGAGTACGCCAGTCAGGCGGAAGCGAGTGCGGCAGACAAATTAGCTGCGGAGCAAGGGGAAGCGGCTACCCAGGTTGTTTCGACTCCGACGAAGTATTACGACGCATTTGGCAATGAATACGCCAGTCAGTCGGAAGCGAGTGCGGCAGATGAAGCGGCGGCTGAAGCAGAAAGGCAGGCGAAAGCGGCGGAGAAAGCTAGGAAAAAAGCGGCGAAGGCGGCAGCGGCGGCGGAGAAGAAGCGGTTAGAGGAGGAAGCTCGTATTGCTGCGGAGAAAGCGGCGGCGGCAGCGGCGGCAGTTGATTTTGCGTTAGATAAAAAGCTCGACGCGGACCTTGGTGTGGGGGGATCTCCAAGCACGGTTTCGTCTACGTCTGTTGGATACGGTGAAGGGCAGGTTGATCCAGCACTAGCAGCAGCGGCGGCGGATGCTTCGACTGTAAATTTCCCTACGACAGAGGGCGGTTCTGTTACGTTATCGTCGGACTTGTCGAACACGACTTATGACAACCTGTTAGATACGATAGGTCAGACAGGCGATGTTGAAGGTTCGGTGGACAACTTGTTGGGCGTTGGTCTTCTTACAGACGATAATCAGACACAGACAGGTGGAGATTTTACAGGGACCTCAGTAGAGACTGCTGTTTCTCAGGACCCACGTTACGGTTATGAGTCTGGTACGGATTTCCTTCAATCTGCTCCAGGTTATTTGACAGGTGCGGACAATTTTATTCCAGAAGCTTCGGGGCCTGTTATTGAAGACATCACAAAGGTTGTCCCTGTAACGACCGAAGTTACGGATTTGGTGGATGGCTACACTGCCCCAGGAGAGTTTGTCTTTGGTAAGACTGGCGAGGTAGGCGAGGAGTATGATCCACGGACCATTAGTCCTACTTCCGAGCAGATTGCTATTGCGCAAGGCACGGCGCAAGATGCGGTGGACTTGACTCCTTATGGTGCGGGTTATGAAGCTCTAGTTGGTGTCGGGGAAGCAGACACTGCTGTAGAAAAAGCGGCTCAATTTATTAACGACCTTGGCGTGTCGGCAGCGGCAGGAGGACTTGAGGGTCCTGTGGCTGGTGCGATTCAAGGCGGAGCGTTGTACGCGGACGAGATTGCGGAGAACTTAAAAAGCGCGGTTACTCCTGCTGGAGAGTATGACCCATATACTACGTTTGGTTATACAGTTGATCCGATTCTGGATTTGGCAGGGTATGGCGAGGGTCAGATTGATCCGGCACTGGCGACGGCGGCAGCGGCGGCACGAGATACGGCGAACGCGCAAGCGGCAGCGGCGAATCAAGTTACGGCGGCCTCGGACTTTGTGGCTCCGGCTGTATCTGCTATTCGTGAGTATGCGGAAGAAGTTAGCGAACAGATGTCGCCTGGTATGCAGGAACGTGTTGCGAAATACGCGACAGCGGATCCGAATACGACGTTTAAAGATATTTTCACAGGAAATGTTAAGTCTGTGAGTGGAGAGCCGATCACCACGGACATCCCTGCTTTGATTGTTCGCGGTGGCGAAGATTTGTACGACGTTATTGCGGACGTTCTGTTTGGTGGCGCAGCGAAAAAAGGTCTAGGTTTGGTGTTTGCGTCATCCGCATCAGAAGGTGCGGCAAGCTCAAACACGGAAGCACAGGATAGAATCACGCAAGCGATCCAGAATGGTACGGTGGATGTACAGGCATTGGCGAACAAGAAATACGGCGGTGATACGGCACTGGCGGAACAAGCGATGCGTGACGCGGCGACTGAGATTTCTTTGATCACAGCGGGTCCGATTGCAGGTGCAGGGGACGCGGCTCTTGCACTTGGCTTGGGTGCGACAGGGATTCCAGGGTTGGTCGGCAGGGCACCTGGTGTTGTACAAGCTCCGGTTAAACTAGTTGGCGCGGGGATTTCTGGTGGTTTGACCGAGGGCGGAGAGCAGGTTGGTACGAACTTGGCGTACAACGTGGGTACGGGACAGAATACAGATCTAACCATGGGTGTTCCGGCTCAGATTGTACAAGGTACGATTGGTCAGGGCGTAAGCGCGACACCAAGCACTATTGCTTCGACTTACAACACAGGTACTCCAGTGGATCCGAATACGTTTGTTCCAACAAGCGCGACAGCGGGTCAGGTTGCACAGGCTCCAGCGGGTATTACTTCAGCGTATACACAAGCGGCGGACTCGATGGCGGAAGCTGGGGTTGCTGGCGTAGGTAACGTAAGCTCAGGTATTCCTGCGATGAAGATGAATGATGATGCGATTGCTCATCCGTCAGAGGGTACAGTAACGAAGTCAGCGGTTGATCTTGTAAATAACCCGAATCCAAGTCAGGCAGAGATTATCTCTGTAGCTCGTGAAAACGGAATCATAGCGGGTCCAAACACTGGTATAATGCCAGGTGAGGTGATCGCGGAACTACGGGATCGAGTTAATAACACTGATCTTACAGTGATTGATGGAGAAGTCAGCACTGCAACATCTATGGAGGCAATGGCAGCGCAAGAGATCATCAACGATCAGGTTGCTACGACAGGTGCTGTTGATCCGAAGATTCTACAGAACTTGCAGGATGCTACGGGTCTTTCCGTGGCGGAACTCGGTACGATGGTCGAGAACGCTGGATCGAGAATGGTTGGCACTGAGACTATTCCGGTAAATATCCCCGCTGCACCTAAATCAGATGCGTTGGTTGATGAAGCGACAGGAGTCGGCGGCGGAAGTAACATTCAAGTTAATCCAAATGCCGATGGTACGACTACGCTGGTGAATACTGACACAGGTCGTACAGCCGTAGTAGATTCTGGTGAAGATCTTGCGAACGCAATTCAAGTGTTTGATGAGACTACTACTCCGATTGATGAGACTACAACACAGCTAAGTGCCGATGCTGCGACAGCCATAAACAAACCGAATATGTTTATTTCTACTCGTGAGGGTACGGACGACAATACAGTAGTTGAAGTGGTGGACGACAGTGCGGAAGGTGGTACGGACGACAGTGCGGAAGGTGGTACAGTAGTTGAAGTGGTGGACGGCAGCACGAACAACACTGGGCTTGATACAGAGCAGCAGCTAGAGTTGTTGCTTGATGAAGATCAGACACAGCAGTTAAACCTTTTGGATACTACAGACACAGACACCGATGTAGCAGCAGTTGTTGAGGTTGATCCGGTAGTTGACCCAGTGGTTGATCCGGTAGTTGACCCAGTGGTTGACCCAGTAGTTGACCCAGTAGTTGACCCAGTGGTTGACCCAGTGGTTGATCCGGTAGTTGACCCAGTGGTTGATCCGGTAGTTAACCCAGTGGTTGATCCGGTAGTTGATCCTGACACCAGCGTCA
>Ga0208547_1002250_pt1 | contig 10407 bp, 10 predicted proteins | sample DEB08_DNA_5_FD_185501 | JGI IMG/M metagenome (GOLD analysis project Ga0208547, IMG submission 185501) | Aqueous microbial communities from the Delaware River and Bay under freshwater to marine salinity gradient to study organic matter... | ecosystem: Environmental > Aquatic > Marine > Coastal ... | reverse complement strand
GTATTTATGAAGCTGACTCAGAAGATCTTATTAGAGAACATGCGGAGAGATCCGGTGGTACAGCAGATAAAATTACTGAAATTACTGGAGAGATTCAGCACGATACATCTGAACATTAATATAGAATTAAAATCAAATAGAAAGGGGATTATTACATGAATGCTGAGAAAGCCTTTAAGTATTTTTCATACATGAGTATTTTTGGTTTATCAATATGGGTTATTACTCCACTGGTAGCAGAAAATACAACTATTTTTTTCTTTGTTTTTGAAGGTAATTATTCTGAACTGTTTGACCTAATCCCAGGAGAGGGTAACGGTCCTTCAGTAATGATTTTTTATCCAATTGTACTGTATGCTACACCACTTTATTTGCATTATAAATACATACGCACAAGCGATAATATTTATGTTTCGATATTATTTGATTACTGGGTAATCGTTGCTGTGTTAAGACTTTTATCAATCTTATCAAAAGGTATTGTTTGGGACTTTTATATGCAGTTTGCTGTTCCAGTAGAAATTTTATTTCCTTTTATTTATTTTTATTTTAAAAAAGAGTTATCAAAGACATAGTTTCACTTAACCAAACATACTTTTTACAACTTTTGAATTAAAGACATAAAAAACAACTCTCAAGAGCTGTTAGAGAACATTACATAAAAGAAATTACTCATTTTGGTGAGTGTTCTGTAAAGAAAAGTTTTTCATATCAATATTAGAGCAATTGCTAAAAACCCTGAAAATCCAATAATATCTGTAATTAACGTTAAGAAAATATTTGAAGCTAAAGCCGGATCGTATCCAATTTTTCTCAAAATTAAAGGTATAGCTGAGCCAAATAAATTCCCAATTAAGACATTTCCAAAAACAGCTATGCTCAAAGATAATCCATAGTTTGATAATCCAAAAACGTACAAAATTACAAATGATAACAATGCGACCAAAACACCATTTATAGAGCCAATTAGGGTCTGTTTTCCAATAACTTCAAACACTCTTGCTTCGGAAATATCATTTCTTGCAAGCCCTCTAATAATTATCGCCAATGACTGAGCGCCTGAGTTGCCACCTACTAGTGCTACAACTGGCATAAGTGCTGCTAATAAAGCGTCAGTAGTAATAACTTCTTCAAATTGAGAGATGACAATTGATACAATAAATGCCAGTCCCAGGTTGATAAATATCCAAGGGAAACGAAGTCTTATCGATTTAAAAATAGGTGTAAATATGTTTTCCTCTGCTCCTGCACCAAAGGATTGTGAAAAATCCTCTGCAAGTTCTGTTTGAATAACATCTAGAGCATCGTTTACTGTAATTTGTCCAATTAACCCCATTTTCTTATCAACAACTGGAAGAGCTAATAGTTCATACTGTTTTATCAATCTTGCAGCTTCTTCTTGATCATCAAAAACGTTTACGGATGTAGGATTTTCAATCATAACTTGTTCAATCAACTTGTTAGAATCTGCAAAAACAATTTCTCTAAAAGAAACAACTCCGATTAATTCATTTTCAGTATTTACTACATATACATAAACAAGATCACTTATATCACGATGGAGTAATTTAAGTTGTTCCAGGACTTTACTAACAGATAAACCAGATTCAATTTTTGCCACTTCTTCTGACATGAGTCGGCCAACCGAATCTTTTGGAAATGCCAGACGTTTATTAATATCGATTTTTGTAGTTTTATCAAGAATGTCTAGTAAATCTTGGGCCTCATCTGAGTCACTTCTTTCAAACACATCAACAATATCTTCAGAATCCATTTCTTCAAAGATTTTTTGAACTAAGCTTTCATTCATTTCTTGAGCAATTTCGATAATGGCTCGTGGTCTTAAGCTTTCAAACAATTTCACATTTGTTGTAGTTTCAAGATTTTCCAACAACAATACAGCTTCTGATGTCTCTAGCTCTTCTATTATGTCTGCTGAATCAAAGGGATCTAACTTTGCAACCTCTGACCAAATATTGAGGTTTGAAATTAAAAATTCAAATGCCTCTTTAGGTTTTTTTCTAGAAAAGTCTCTCAACCCTTTTCCATCTTGAGGAATTAATTCACTAGTCATAAATAACAACTCATTGTTTTATTTTAAAGTAAAAAAAATAAATCTAAGTTAAATTTAATTCTCTAAGGAGTCTTTTTTACCTTTAATTTAACTTTAAAAATTATTTTTATAGTGGGTGGATAATGAATGTAGACGTAAATATAGTATGTCCGACATGCAAGTATCAGTTTGCTAACTCTTTAGTGGTGAATGGTGTCGAAATACTGCTATGTACTAGCTGTTTTAGTGATAGCAAATTAGTTGCTTAAAGATTGAAAAATCTAAGGGTAGAGAGAATCTACTCAAACTCGAATGCGTTGACTTTCAATTTTGAAATTAATAAAATTATTAATAGACATTAATTTATGGAAACAATAAAACCTTTACTTCGAGGTACTTTTCACCAAGCAATGTTTTTTATTGCTCTTGGAGCATGTCCACTACTAATAATTAAAAGCAGAACTGCAACCGAGTATGTTAGTACAGGAATCTATTCAGCTGCTGTGATGATGATGTTTGGATTCAGTGCTCTCTATCACAAATTTAATTGGAGTACGTTTACAAAGAAAATAATGAGAAAGTTAGATCATGTTGGCATCTTTGTAATGATTGCTGGAACTACAACACCTTTTGCTCTTGTCCTACTTCCCTGGCCAGATGGATTAATCTTACTGGCTCTAATTTGGTGCGTTGCTTTAGTAGGTACTGTGCAAATTGTTTATTTTCCAAATATCAATAGTTATATAAATATTGCTGTTTATGTAAGCATGAGCCTTGTCATCCTGCCGTATCTCTTAAGAATGTTTGATTTGTTTACTGTCACGAATAGTGTTCTTATGATTGTAGGTATTGCTTTATACATTATTGGAGCAGTTGGCTTTGGTCTACAGTTTCCAAAACTAGCACCAAAAATCTTTGGATACCATGAGGTTTGGCATTCTTTTGTTTCAGTAGCTGCAGTTTTGCATTTTATAGTTGTTTATTCAATTATCTAACAATTGAAAATGTGCAATATCAAATAGCATTAATGTAAAAACATTGTTTAACAATAATTTACTGTTTTTTTTATAAATAATTTTATGATAAAAATTAATGTTTATTCCTTGTCACTGTTAGAAAAGGCCCAAAAGACAAGCCCCTTGTCTTTTGGGCCTTGCCAATGTAACTGTTAAAATAATAGCGATGGACACTATATACCTTTTATTAATCTTTAGCGCAGTAGCTCAAGTGGTATTACTAATTCTTTATTCAAAAAGTAAAATAACCGTTTCTTTCTTTATGGTAGGTCTTTTTTTTAATATGCTTATCTTGTCGATATTTACTGGTAGATAAGGGACTTATATATGAATTACTTATTTTTAAACTACTAGTTACAAAACCGCGCACGATAGTGCACGGTTTTGCACGATTTACTATTCTTCCTCTGGAAACATAAATTCATTGAACATTTTTTCGATACTGTCTTGTATCCAATCTTCAACTTGTGATCCCATAATGGACTGAGATTGTTGTTGCAGCATTAACTCTTGTTCATTTCTTGCAAATGGTCCAGCTTTAGCTTGTTGATGTTTCGTCATTGTCTGATATAACCACACAAGATCTTTTAAAGAAATGTTCTCCATCTCTTGAACTACTTTCGTTCTCACCTTATCCATAATGATGGAGTCTTTATGAAACGAGTCCTGGTACCGCTCTTGTGATAAGTTACTCATCACAAGTTGAATATTTGGTTTCTGTCTCCAACGAAAGAGTGTAGAGACATCAACCTCAAGCTCAGAAGCAATATCTTTGAGTGACCTTCCCTCGTTCCATAACAGGACAAACTGTTGTTCTTTTGGTGCTAAAACTTCAAAAGTCATCGTCTCTGTCCTTTTACAACAAGCTTGATTGAAGCTGAGAGCACGTTTTTCAGATATTTTTTAAGATGTGTTTTATCTCTAAAATATCCTGGGATGCTGACTTCTTTGAGCAGTGCAACCATAAATGGCTCCACTCTGATATCATCAATGTGCAGTGTGTACAGTTCCTGGATATGCCCTAAAACAAGTGCAACCGCATTCAGATACTCTGTTGCTATCTCAATAGATTGCAACGGTATCCCTGTGAACTCAACATATTGATGACCATCAACTTTTCTCACAACTAGTGTTGGTAGTAGTGCAACTTCCTGTTCTGAGAGATAGCGTTCCTCAAAGATGTTCTCTAGATTAAGCTTTTCTAGAGCCTTGATAGATAATGTGTTTCTGATTCGTAGTATTTCGATAATATATGTAAACATATACTCCTTTCTAGAAACCCATACAACGAAATTTTCTAATAACTTTCCCAATTACTAGACAACCTCGTCATATGGATTATTTGTGAATTATGGGCATTTAACTGTGTGTTAAATAGAAAACCCTTTGCTTATTTGATCAAATAAACAAAAAAACCGCTTGTGTTCCAAACGGTTATAGTTAACACTATACCACAAAAACAGTGCTTTGTCAAATCGGTCTATTTTGTAGGGTTTTAAAAGGTTTTTATCTCGCAATATTTGTAAGCAATAAAATTGTTAAATAACTTTCTCTTTAACTTAGTATTTAAAAGGCTATCTATTTTGAGGAATTTAAATAGCCATTTGGATAAGGGGTTTCTCCAGGATGGGAACCCTCTTATCTCTTCATTTTGATTTCTTTTGAAATTAAAACCTAGATCAATAGAATAACTATTGAGATAGATACATAGGGAATTTTCTTATTTACTAATTTCCCATTCAGGTTCAAAAATAGATTCTGTCCAACTTTTTTGACTGTAAGACACAAGTATGTTTGAGTATGGTCCAGCTGCGTCTAAAGATGGAACTAAATCGTGCCATGGTAATAAAATTAATTCAGCACCTTCTGAATAACTGCTAACTTCATACTCCCAAAACTGTACAAACAACCCATATTCTGAAACTGCAAAGGCACTACAGCAATCTAGTAGTTCAGTTAATAGTGGAAACGGATCTATAAAGCTGAGAAATTTTTCACATTCTTCATTGCTCTCTAAGTTTGCACACAGCTGATTTTGCATTTCAGAAGAAATTATTGTCTCATAATCTGAATTTGAACTATCAAAAAGTTTTTGTATTTCTAATTTACTGCAGTCTTCTATGAAGTAATTAAAACCGATTATTGCTGAAATTGGGTGAGCTGCACCAAAGCTATAGGTGGTGTAAGAAAGAAATACTGAGATAACTTCATCAGATACTTCAATTACATCGTAATCAATAGATAGCGATTCATAGAAACCTCCCCATTCTTCTTCAGCTTCTTCAGGATTGGTAAATTCAAGCACAGATTTAGTATCTTCTATCAAATTATTTACAGAGCTTTCAATAATATTATTTACTTCAGTTGAGCATTTTTGTGAATCAAAAAAAACAGGAATACGAATGCTATAAGCGAAGTATTCGATGTATTCGTGATTAGGTTTTATAACTTTCTCTGTGTAATCTTTGAAATCATACACTAGAGGTACATTTTGTAAGATGCTGGTTCTCAATACACCTCTATATCTTCTCTCAGAAGACACTGGAGATTCTTTTTGCTGAACAATAGTTGATTCAGTTATAGAAGTTGAGTTTAAAGTTGATGTTGTTGTATTTTCTACAATATCATTACCTTCTTTAATAGTTTCAGAACTTCCACCACAGAAAGCCACAAGTAAAAAAAATAACATTAGTTTTTTCAAACTGACTTCCTTCCATAAAAAGTAACTTCCTGTAAAGAACATTCCTCAAATGGGCTAGCGCCATTAAACTCAACACCTGGATAAGCACTCACTACTTGAAATGTGATTGATGTTAAGTTCTCGTTAATATCTAACCATTGTGAATATTGCTCATTCTTTAATTCCAGTATATTTGAGACAATATCTTCATTGTTATAAGTTACCCAAGCAGTTTTAATTTTGTAATTTCTATTAAATAAGACTTCATCATCTAAGTTTTTAAAGACAATGAACTCTACAAACACCTCTTTGTTGAAATAGAATTTTATTTCTGCAAGTGAACAACGATTTGAGTTATCTTCCCAGTGCAGATTATCATATCCATACTGAGTATCGTATAAACTCTCACAACCCCACCTTTCAGCAAGTTCGCTACTCGCCCAACATTTATCTGGATAAATTTTCTGCAAATCTCCAAGTTCTGGAATATAAGGGGTAGAAGTATTTATCAACAAAGCTGAAAAAGCAGAAGATATAACTATTGCCAATACAAATGTTAGGTCAGAAATTTTTTTCATCTTTTTTCATCATATCAGTCGTAAGGTATCTTTTAAAATGGCATACCTTCATCAGATAAATAAAAAGGATCAGCTAAGATTTTGAAATATTTTTTTATAATGTTGCCTTTGAAATCTCTTCTAAATAAATCAAATAAGAAAATTGCAATAATAACAATGAACATATCAGACATGTTTACTTCAGGTAAGTAGAAACTATACATAATAGGTGTAAGGACAGACAGAGAAAGGAAGAGTGAAGTAATACGATCCTGTTTGAGAATCCTGGAAGAAATAAAAGTACACAATGCAAATAAAGCATGTAGGCCAAAAAAGTTTACAAAAAACCCACCAATTTGTTTAACCTCATCCATAAATCCTTCTGGTGCAATAAAGGATGTGAAGAACATTAAAACATGATAATTTAAAAACAACAATGCAATAAATATTAAAAATCGAATTACTTTGTGTTCAATATCTTTCATTAGGTATAAATATAGAAATGGAATATGACAGTTTTTATATACTAATTATTAATTTGTCCCATGTGGAATTTTCTTTATCTTCTAAAATATACAGTTTTAATTTTGCAAAAGATATTACTTTAGGTTCATGAAAATCTTCACTCCAGAAATATATAAAGTAATTATCCATATATTTGTTTGCAGCATTCCATTCATTTTTAGTTAAGAAAAATTTATTATTGTTTGAAAATTTAGCTTCAATATATATTTCATATGTATCTTTTGAATTTTTTCTAAATGATAAAATGTCATAACCTAACGTTTCGTCATCAATTGACCTCAATATAGGTGTCTTGTTAATCCTTAACTCATTTAATTTATTTATTTCATATTTAAGAGTTAAAAATTCTCCATCAATACCTTTTTCAATATTTGTATCGTTATCTCTGTAATGTTCTGACAAGCGCTTCCACCATAACACTGTGTCTATATCGTTGCTGTCTTTTAGTTTGCAAACTTCAAGTGTATGTAAAATTTCATTGCTTTCTACATTATTGTTAAGTTCATTAATCGAATTAAGAACAAACTGTCTTCCAAGACTCACTTTTTTAATCCATGTAGGGTTTGAGGCTATTACAATTTTAAATAAATTACTTCTAAGAATTTGAATCTCATTATCTTCTTGGGTTGTAAAATATTCCTCACCATATTCATTTATTAATCTATATGCTGAATCAAAATCATACTTACTCTTTGATGGGTTTGAAATTTCTGCTAAAGTTTTTGCTTCATATAGGTCTTTATTATTAATGTTTTGAAAACTTATTAATATAAGTCTTAATGCCTCTAAAACAGAGATTGAAAAATAACTCATATCATCTCTTTAAGTTTTTCTAAAACATTTGATAAGTCATTTTCCGGAATTTGTGTTTTTGCATCTTTAATATTTGTTTTAATTTCATCCTCTAGTAGTTGAAGTTCATTTAGCTCAGGGTCTTCAAATAGTTTATACATTAATTGAATCTTTCTATTTAAGTTGTCTGATAAGTGTGTCTCTATATCAAAAGGGCCTTTAGGTGGTATAGATTGAAGTAAATATATTTTTGGAGATTCTTTAATTCCAATTCTATGGATTCTATCTCTAGATTGTAGGTATTCAATCGCATTAAAACTCCTGTTGATGTAAACAGCATTTTTACAAACATCGTGCAAACTTATTCCCTCACCTGCTACGGATGGATTGGCTACCAAAACATTCAAGTCTCCTTTTTTAAATTCTTCTACCACTCCTCTTCTCTCTTCGTTTGACATTCCGCCAACTAATTGTTTTGCTATACCTTCCTCGAAAGAATTAATAAATTCTACATTTGCTCTTCTCCAGTTTGTCCAAACAATTACTTTTTCATTTTTCTCAATAAGGTTATTTGTTATAGAGACAGCTTCTTTAATTTTTGTTGAAGCTGGACCTTCGTTAATAATTCTCTCAGAAATTTCCATTGTTACCTTGTTTGGTGATTGATTATATGAATTAGTAGCTAATAACCCCTCTGCTGTTTCAACAGGTATAGTTACTGATACTAAAAGCTTCATAATTTTCTTTTCTATTTCGTCTTTATGGCTGTTGATTGTTGGGTCTAGACCAACTATGTCTCTAGCTATTTCAGAAATATTTAGAGCATAAAAATTTTTTTCATTTTCAGACATTGGAACTTTGACTATTTCTTCTAGTACTGGTGGAAGATCCATCATGCTTTTTGTAGTTCTTGTCCAGCTACCGTTAATGAATTTTTTTACACTGTTAATTTCATTAAAGACGTCTCTTATAGATGAGTGTCTAAATAAAAATTCATATTGAGATTCAATATCTTTTAATGATTTTGTTATTGGAGTTCCTGATAAAATATCTCTTCTGTGCGCATAAGTCACAATTTCTAAAGCTGCCTTTCCTATTTTTCCTTGTTCATCGTCTATTGTTAAAGCTGATTTTATTTTGTGAGATTCATCCAATATCAAGTGAGTTTTATTCTCAAACATGTATTTTTTTAAACTCAATATCGTGTCTCTATTTAGTAACTTATGGTAAGTTAGGAATCCTGTGGAAATAAATTTGCTTGATTTCAAATATTCATAAAGCGATTCATTTTTAAAATCTAGTTCATTAAGTTTTGTAAAATCATTAGAAGATCCTTGCCCAAAAAAATTTTCGTGATCATCAAACCATGAGTCTATTACATTTGAATTTGGAGCAACTACTAAAAGGGTAAGGTTGTCTATGTTGTTAAGAGTTTTGTACAAATAATGAAGACAGAGGGCAGTCAAAGTTTTACCAGACCCAGGAACAGAAAAGTTGCCAGAGTTCAATGTATTTAATTGAATATCCAAATTATCAATTTGATAAGGTTTCAGTTTTATTCCAGACGATAAATTTAATTTTTGAATTTCATCAAGAATTTTTTTTCTAGTAAAAATTCTATTAGAAATAGGCATATGATTATTAACAAAATCAAAATTTTTATTTGTATTTTCTAATAAATTTTGAAAATTATCATCAATATCGAGTAAAGAAGAAGTTTGAGGGCTATATCTTAAGAGATTAAAGAATGTTTCAAATTTTAATTCAACATTTAAATCACCATCCTCAAGTACCGGAAAGCCTATATTTTCTCTGTAGTTTTCCTTAAATCTCTGCCATAATTCTGAATTTTCATTATTTGAATTTATTAAAACGGTGTTTGAAGCTGTTTTAAATGATAAATCTAAAAGCATTAATTTTTACGAAAGCTATTTAAATTATCTAATAATTCATCTGCAATTGACTTAATACTCTTAAGTAAAGACTCAATGTTGTCGTAATCGTCTGGTAAGGCATCTGATAAATTAATACCATTTATTTTTCCTTTGGAAGTTTGTAAATTCTTAATTACTAAATCATGTAATTTTTCCTTTTCTTTATTTGATTTTGTATCTACAAATGCTTGGTTTATTAAATTATATGTATCATCTTTTGATTTAATATCATCCATTGTTTGTGGCTTAATCTTTTGATTTTTAATATTATTAATTATTCCATTATGTTGAGTCATATAATCATGTGCGGAATCTGAAATGTAGTTAGGGTTATCTTTTTCTAGAGCAGCATTTTCTAATATATTAAAAAATATCAAAGTTGATAATTTCATATCCGGCCCTTCAAATACCAGTGTGCCTTTTTTCCCCCCATCACCACATGCGGTTTCAAAAACTTGTTTAAAATTTTGGTTTTTAAACCATGTCCAACCATTTTCATTAACGTCTTCTCTTCTTTTTGAAATCCAAATTAAAAACTCACTTGCTTTTGTAAATTTCTTGATTTCATTATCAACTGATTGAGAAGACTGTTTTAAATTTAGAAGTTCAATAATATCTTTATCTTTTTTCTTTTCTTTTCGATACTTGTAAGCTTGGCTGGCTGTATCTATCCATGAGAACTCTAATGGAAGTGATATTTTTCTCTGAAGTGAGCTTTCAAACATATCAAGCTCGGCTTGTGAGATGGTTTCTGGAAGAATATCAACTTCCACAGAGGGGTATTTAAATTTTGTAGGAGTTAACTCTTCTTGCAACTTTCTCATAGCCGCAAGTCTGCGGTTTCCGTTAA
>Ga0208547_1002248_pt1 | contig 10413 bp, 10 predicted proteins | sample DEB08_DNA_5_FD_185501 | JGI IMG/M metagenome (GOLD analysis project Ga0208547, IMG submission 185501) | Aqueous microbial communities from the Delaware River and Bay under freshwater to marine salinity gradient to study organic matter... | ecosystem: Environmental > Aquatic > Marine > Coastal ... | reverse complement strand
CTATTGTTTTTAAGTTTAACAAAAATGGTGGTGAAAAAATTAAAATACTTGGAAATGAAATTTTAAGGAAAACTACTATTGAAATAGATAAAGTATTAAATAATGCAATTAAAAAAACCTGAATTTTGGGATTATAAAAAACCAAACCTAATATCATGGCTTCTTTTCCCAATATCAAAGCTGGTTGAAGTATACTCATCTTTTTTTTTAAACAAAAAAAAAAATAATTTTAAAATTAAAACTATTTGTATTGGTAATATTTATATAGGTGGCACAGGCAAAACATCACTGGCTATCACAATTAATGAAATCTTAAAAAAAAATAAATTTAGAACTTGTTTTATTAAAAAATTTTACTCTAACCAAGACGATGAACAAAAAATATTGCAACAAAATGGTAGAGTTTTTTTAGAAAAAAAAAGATTTGATAGTTTAAAAATTGCTGAAAATGAAAAATATCAATATGCTATTTTCGATGATGGTTTGCAAGATCATTCTATTGATTATGATTTTAAATTAGTTTGCTTCAATACTATAAATTGGATTGGAAATGGAATGGTAATTCCTGCTGGACCATTAAGAGAAAATATTAAAAATCTTAAACAGTATAATTATGTGTTTTTGAATGGAAATTTAGAAAATTTAGATTTTATAAAAAAAGAAATTTTTTCTTTAAACCCAAAAATACAAATAATGATAGGAGAATATATACCAACCAATTTAAATGAATTTAATTTCAATGAAAATTATTTAGCTTTTTCAGGAATAGGTAATCATGAAACTTTTATAACTATGTTAAAATCAAACAAATTTAAAATAGTTAAACATATCGAGTATCCCGATCATTACAAATATTCTAAAAATGATATTAAAGAATTACTTAAAATTTCAAAGAAATTAAATTGTAAAATAATTACAACAGAAAAAGATTTTCTTAGATTAGAAGAAGAAAATATTAATGAAATTAAATTTGTCAAAACAAAACTAAAGATTGTGGATGAAAAAAAATTAATCAAAGCTATTCTTAACATAAATGAAATACATTAAATATTTAATACAATTTATATTAATAATTCTATTATTTATAATTTTTAAAATAATTGGATTAAATAATTCATCTTATTTAGGTGGAAAATTATTTCAATTTATTGGTCCTTTATTTAGGTCCAAAAAAATTATTCAAACAAATATAAAAAAAGCTTTGCCAAATATAGATGAAGTGCAAATTAAAAATATCACCAACAAGATGTGGGATAATTATGGAAGAGTATTTGCTGAATACATATTTATAAAAAAATTAAGAAATGAATATTTTTCTTCACATATAACCATCAAGGGGCAGGAAATTTTAAAAAATATTAAAAAAAAAAATAAACCAGTAATATTTATATCTGGACATTTTAGTAACTTCGAACTTATGGCAATGACTATAGAAAAACTAGGTTTAAAGCTATCTGCAATTTATAGACCATTAAACAATAAATTTTTAAATGTGTTGATGGAAAAAATTAGAACTAAGCATATTTGTAAATTCCAGATTAAAAAAGGTGTCAGTGGATTAAGAAAAATTATAAAATTAAACAAAGATGGTTTTTCAACAGCTTTGATGATTGACCAAAGAGTTACGGAAGGAATAAAATCAAAATTTTTTAATCAGTATGCCTTTACAACAACAATACCAGCTCAACTTGTAAAAAAATATGGTTATGATGTGGTACCAGTTTTTATTGAAAGATTTGAAGGTACTAAATTTAAAATAACCTTTTATGATCCAATTAAATTTACAAAAGATACTTCAGAGAAAGACATTACTCAAAAATTAAACTCCATACTTGAAAAAATGATACTGACAAAACCTGAACAATGGATTTGGTCTCATAATAGATGGAAATAGCAAAATACTATTTGCTCGATAGTTCTTTTTTTTTGAAAGCTTCTTTGTAAGAATAGTAAGGTTCCTGTAAATCAACATTCCAATAATTAAGCTGGTCTAAATTAATAATTTTACCAGAAACTGCACATATTACATAGTCGCCAGATTCTTCAATTTTAAAATTGTTTGGCAAATATTTTAATTTAGCTAATTTTTTTTTCATTTTTAGTCTATATATCTATATATGAAAGTTGGTATTATTGGAAGTGGCGGTAGAGAACATGCTATTTGTCATTTTTTAAGCAAATCAAAAAAAATAAAGAAAATTTATTGTATTCCAGGTAATGCGGGTACTTCCTCAATTTCTGAAAATGTAAACTTAGACATTAATAATCATTTAGAAATTAAGAATTTTATAAAAAAAAATAAAGTTGATTTGGTAATTGTTGGGCCAGAAAAACCTTTGGTTGAAGGACTTGTGGATTATTTGGAAAATAATGAGATTAAAGTATTTGGGCCAAATAAAAAATCATCAAAGCTTGAAGGCTCTAAAATATTCACAAAAAAATTATGTAAGAAATATAATATCCCAACTGCAAATTTTAAGATTTTTAATAATTTAGATAAATCTAAAAAATTTTTGTTAAATACAAAGTATCCTTTAGTTATCAAAGCTGACAATCTAGCTTCAGGCAAAGGGGTATATATTTGTAAAAATAAATATGAAGCAATTAAATCTGTTAAAGAAATTTTTGGAGGCAAGTTTGGTAAAGCTAAAAATGTGTTAGTGGAAGAATTTCTTAAAGGGGAAGAGATGAGTTATTTTATAATTAGTGATGGAAAAACTATAAAAAGTTTTGAGACTGCTCAAGATCACAAAAGGGTAAAAGAAGGTGATAATGGAAAAAATACTGGAGGTATGGGAGCTTATTCACCATCAAGATTGATCAATAAAAATTTAGAAAAAAAAATTATTAATCAAATAATTAAACCTACTATCAAAGGTTTGGGTAAATTAGGGTCAATATATAAAGGATTTTTATACGCAGGATTAATGATAGTTAATAATAATCCTTATCTAGTTGAATATAATGTAAGAATGGGTGATCCAGAGTGCCAGACAATACTTCCTAAATTAAAGAATGATTTATTAGATGTTATAATGGCATGTTGTGACAAAAAATTACATAAATTAAAAATTAGTTGGAATAATAAAAAAAGTTTATGCGTAGTCCTTTGTTCTAAAGGGTATCCTGATACTTTTAAAAAAAATATTAAGATAAATAATTTAGAAAAACTAAAAATAAATAAAAATGATTATTTATTTCATGCTGGCACATCAATAGACAAAAAAGAAGTTTATGCTACTGGTGGCAGAGTCTTAAATTTTGTGACTGTATCTAATAACTTTCTAAGTGCTAGAAAAACTATACATAAAAATATTAATAAATTAAATTGGACTAGCGGTTTTCATAGAAAAGATATTGGATTTAAAGTAATTAATTAATGAGAATTATTGCTGGTATTTTTCGAGGAAAAAAAATAATTCAACCAAACGATAATAAAACTCGGCCCCTTAAAGATTTAGTAAAAGAGTCAATTTTTAATATCATTCATCATTCTAATAAGCTCTCTGTCAAAATTGAAAATTCACTTATTTTAGATTTATTCTCAGGAGTAGGTTCTTTTGGTTTAGAATGCTTATCTAGAGGTGCTAGATTTGTTACTTTTGTAGAAAACTATAAAGAAGTATTAGTAATTCTTAATAAAAACTTAAAAAATTTAAAATTAATTAATAATTATGAAATCTTAGAAAAGGACATATTAAATAATTTTGATTTTAATTCATTTAAAAAGAAATTTGATATTATTTTTTTAGACCCACCTTATAAAGAAAAAAATATCTTTGAAATTATCAATAAAATAATTGATCAAAATATATTAAATAAAAATGGACTAATAATAATTCATAGACATAAAAATGAAATTGATAAACTTCCAGAAAAATTAAAAATAGTTGAAGAAAAAAAATATGGGATTGCAAAAATTATTTTTGCTAAAATTTAAATCAATTTTTTTTTTGTTTCTATTTTAATTAATTCAACTGCGGGCTGATCATAAGGATTGATCTTTAGAACTTTGGCTAACAATATCGTTTCTAATATAAAAAAACAAAATAACTCTCCTAAAGATTTTTCATCTCTTTTCATAACTTGAAAACTTCTAAAGGGTATATTTTTATCTTTAAAAACTTGCTCAGTTGCAACTTTTTGAGCAAATAATATTTGATTTAAATTTTTATTTTTAAGAAATTTATGAGATGACAATATTGAATTATTATTAATTTTTGGTGATTTAAACTCATTTACAAAAAAAAATGTAAAGAAATTATTTTTAAACCCATCTAGGAACAGCTGCATTACACTATGGTTATCTTTTGGCATAGTCGATATAATTGGTAAAATTCCTTGATTATTTTTTCCTAAACTTTCAGCAATCAGTTGTTGATACCACTTAAGTAAATCTTCAGATTTTGGATCATAATTTATGATAATGGAATTAAATTTCTTTTTTTTTAAAAAATGTAAAGTTGATGAAACATTATTAACTAAAGTACTTAAAAAAATTGGTTTTTTAACTAAATTATTTAGTTGTTTGAATTGACTAACTTTTAAGCCCATCAATTCAGCTGGAAGCATTCCGGTTTCTGATAACACAGAATATCTGCCTCCAATAAAATTATTATGACTGATAACTTCTGATTTCAATTTTTGAGCTAATGAATTTAAATAATTTTCTTTTTGTTCCGTCAAAAAAATATTTTGATCATTTTTTTTTATTAACAAATTCGAATTAACAATGGTTTCAAGTGTATTTCCTGATTTGGATATTATTAAATTTGTGCAGTTTTTTTTTGTTTGCTTTAAATAATCAATTTCTAAGTTATCAATAAAACTAATTTTTTTTTTAATAGTATTGCTTAAAAAACTATAAATAGCTTTTGCCCCTAAAATTGAACCACCAACACCAATTATTCTTAAATTAAAATTTTTTTTAATGTTTAAATTTTGTAAGTCATAATTTAATTTAAATTCCTTTTTAAGAGAATTAATTATCTCACTTTTAGAGTTTAAAATTTTCTTTAATTCTAATTTTATTTTTTTATTTTTTTTTAACGAATAAAAATTTTTTAAAATAATATTTTTACTTATCATTCATCCTTGATTTTTTTTAATATTAAACTTTCTAAGGAACTGACAGAATTCGTGCTATCATTTTGTTTTTTTATTTCTGAACTTTTATTTATAATTAAAGATTTAATATCTGTATCTTGTGAATTATCAGCATCTTGACTTTGATTTTGACTAGGCTCTGGGAGTTCATTGTAACTTGGAGGCATTACTAATGGTGATTTTTTTTTTACTAAAAATTCATCACCACCAGCTTTTTTTGTTGGGGCAATAGATTTTTGCAATGATTGGCAGCCTAATAAAAAAGCTAAAGAAAAAATAATTAGTGTAGTTTTTATTTTATTCATTTATTTTATCTTTATTATTATCAATAAACTCTAATAAAATCATAAAAATCACTCCTACAGAAATAAATATATCTGCAATATTGAATGTAAACCAATGAAAATTTCCGATGTGAAAATCTATGAAATCCGGAACTGCTAAAAAAACAACCCTATCATATAAATTTCCTAAAGCTCCTCCAATTATCATGAGTAAAGCAAACCTTTTTAGTCCATTTGATTTAATTACCATATAAATAATCACTGATATGATTAATGAAATGAATAATGTTAGAAAATTATAAAATTCGCTTTCTTCAAAAGCAAATAAACCAAAAGCGATACCTTCATTCCAAATTAAATTGATATTTAAATAATCTGAGGAAAATAAATCTCCTCCAAATCTTTTATCATGTAAATAAATTACATATAACTTTGAAATCCTGTCTAAAAAAAAAATAAAAAATACAGTAAAAATATTTATATAAAATTTTTTTGTTAAATAAGTTAAAATCATTATGTGTGACGAATACAAGGCATTTGACTAATTTTCCAACAAACTGGACATTTTTCTCCAGTCGCTTTAATTGCCTTAACTCTTACTTCTTGCTCCTCATCATAAATTATTTCAGCATTGGATGTGATGCAAATTTCAGCAAAATCTATATTATTAGTAATCCCTTGAAATTTTTTGTTTAAATAAATCTTTAAATTTGCTTCAAGACTTGAGCCGATCTCTTTTGAGGCTCTTATTTCTTCAATACTAATATTGCATTCATTTCTAATCTTTAAAATTTCAGCCCATTTAGAATTTAACTTATTGTTTTGAAAAATTTCAGGAAAATTTAAAAATTTTTGTAAATGAATACTTTTTTTATTTTGTGAAATAAGTTTAAAAATTTCTTCAGTTGTGAATGAAAGTATTGGGGCAAACCACTTTAATAATGAGTCTAAAATAATATTTAATAAGATTAATGTAGATTTTCTTTTTGAAGAGTCTATTGGATCACAATATAACGTATCTTTTCTAATATCAAAATAAAAGGCAGATAAATCTACAGTACAAAAGTTTAAAAGTTCTTTATAAAGATTATGAAAATCATAATTTTTAAAATAATGATTAAAATTTTGATTTAACGTATAAATTTTATGCAACATAAATTGTTCTAATTCTGGAAGTTCATTTAATTTAATTTCACTAAATTTTATATCCTCAAATTTATCATTAAGATTTCCAAGTAAATATCTAAAAGTGTTTCTAATTTTACGATAGGAGTCTGAATGCTGTTCTAGAATTCCATAATCTATTCTTAAATCTTCAGCATAATTAGATGAAGCAACCCATATTCTTAAAATATCGGCACCATATTTTTTCAATATATCTTCTGGTGCAATAACATTCCCTAATGATTTCGACATTTTAAGACCTTTTCCATCCACAACAAACCCATGAGACAGGATAGTCTCGAATGGGGCTCTTCCCCTTGTGCCGCATGATTCTAATAAAGATGAATGAAACCACCCTCTATGTTGATCTGAACCTTCTAAATACATTGATGCTGGCCATTTTAAATCCTCTCTTTTTTCTAGAACGAATGAATGCGTTGAACCACTATCGAACCAAACTTCTACTATGTCACTTAACTTTTCAAAATCTTCAGCTTTATATTTTTTTCCCAAAAATTTTTGCGGATCATCAGAAAACCAACAATCAGATCCTTCTTTTTCATATATGCTTGCTATATTTTCATTAACTTCATCGTCAACTAATATTTCATTAGTTTTTTTATTAATAAATATTGGTAACGGAACGCCCCAAACTCTCTGTCTTGAAACACACCAATCAGGGCGTGTTTCTATCATTGCTTTTAATCTTTCTTTTCCTTTTTTCGGATAAAATGTAGTTTCATCAATTGCTTTTAAAGCTTTATCTCTAAGTTTATGACTTTCCATTGAAATAAACCATTGGGGAGTAGCTCTATGAACTAATGGAGCTTTTGATCTCCATGAGTGTGGGTATGAATGAACCAAACTTCCGCTATATAATAATTTTTTCTGTTCTTTTAATTTTTCAATAACAATTGGATTGGATTTAAATATATGAAGACCTTCGAATAATTTAACATTATCAGTATATTTTCCATCTCCATCAACTGTTTCGATAGCTTTAATTCCATGATTTAAACATAAATTAAAATCATCAGGACCATGGCTTGGTGCACAATGCACAATACCTGTACCTTGTTCAGTTGTTACAAATCTTGCTTCTAACATTGGGACATCATAAGTATAGCCCAATTCAAAAAAAGGGTGTTTACAAATAGTCCCTTTAAATTCTTTTCCTTTAAATTTTTTTATATTTGAGTACTCTTTAATTTCACATTCCTTAATTACTGTATCTAATAAAGCTTCAGCTATAATAATTTTTTTGTCTTTAAAATCTCCATCATCGTGAATTTGGATTAATAGATAATCTAAACTTTCGTTATAAGCTAAAGCCTTATTAGCTGGAATTGTCCAAGGAGTAGTTGTCCAAATAATTATTTCGCTATCTTTTATGTTGTCTAAGTTAGAAGTTTTAATTGGAAAAGATGTATAGATGGTATCAGACTTGTGATCATGATACTCAACCTCAGCATCTGCTAATGCTGTTTTTTCAACTGTAGACCATAATACAGGTTTAAAACCTCTATATAAACTTCCTTCTTTTAGAAACTTTCCAAGTTCTCTTACAATTTGTGCTTCCGCATCATAACTCATTGTAGAATAATAATTTTCCCAATCTCCAATTACTCCTAATCTTTTGAATTGTTCCTTATGGACCTCTATCCATTTTTCTGCAAAAGCTCTGCATTCTTTTCTAAATTCTACAATTGGTACTTCATTTTTATTTTGTTTGTTTTTTTTATATTGTTCTTCAATTTTCCATTCTATTGGTAGACCATGACAATCCCAACCAGGTACATAAATTGAATCCTTATCGTCCATCTGATGAAATTTTACAATGATGTCCTTTAAAATTTTATTTAAAGCAGTGCCCATATGAATATTCCCATTAGCATACGGGGGTCCATCATGAAGAACGAATTTTTCTTTTCCTTTACTAGATTTTCTTAACTCTTGATAAAGATTAATTTTTTTCCAATATTCTAAAATTTCTGGTTCTCTTACAGGTAAATTGGCTTTCATAGAAAAAGCAGTTTTAGGAAGATTTATTTGTGACTTACTCATTTAACTTTCCTTGCAATAGTTAGATCAATTTTTATTTGTTTTTTTAGATGCTCAATATTTTTAAATTTTTTTTCTTTTCTTATAAATTTTAAGAATTCTACTGATAAATACTTATTGTAAAGATTTCCAGAAAAATTAAACAAATGCACTTCTAATAATATTTTTTTTTGGTTAAAGGTTGGTCTATAGCCTAAGTTTGCAATACCTTTAATATAATTTAACTTGTTATTTACCAAAACTTTAACAGCGTAAACCCCTGGTTTTGCAATTACGTAATCCCCTAAATCAATATTACATGTTGGAAAACCAATTTTTTTTCCTAATTGTCGTCCTTTTTGAACATACCCCCCAATTGTCCAATTTCTTTTTAGATATTTGTTTGCTTTATCAAGATTACCATTTTCTAATTGTTTTCTAATAGATGAAGATGAAACAATTTTATTTTGAATTAAAAGAGGCTTGGGCTCAACTATTTTATAATTATAGATTTTTTCATTAGCAATTAATTGATTAACATCCCCTTCTCTATTTTTACCAAATCTAAAATTATTGCTTACAAAAATATATTTTGCATTTAATTTTTTAAATAAAATTTGTTTTATAAAATCTAAAGAATTTGTTTTTGAAAAATCTCTGTCAAATTTTTTTGTTATAATAAAATTAACATCTAAAGCTTTTAAAAGATTAATTTTTTGTTTTAAATTTGATATTCTGAAATTTTTTAAAGATGGATTAAAAAACATCTTTGGCATTGGTTCAAAAGTTACAACACCAATATTTAAATCAAATTTTTTTTTATAATTTTTAGCTAATTTAAATAATTTTTGATGTCCAAGATGTACACCATCGAAATTTCCAATTAATAAAATTGAGCGTTTGTGTTTTTTTTCAATGTTAAAATTTTTATATAATTTAATTTTTTTTACCATTTTAGTTCAGATTGAATAAAATTTACTATTGCTTCATATTTTTTTGAAGTTTTTTCTATACCCTCATCATTAATTTCTTTTTTATGAATTCCATTTGAAATTATTAAACTGTCATAATTTAATAAATTTGCACCTTTGATATCTGTATTTAAATTGTCTCCTATAGATAAAACTTTTTTCTTATTATTATCAATAGACTGGTTATAAACTTCTGGATAAGGCTTTCCAAAATACACTACCTCTCCACCCATTTTTTCAAAAACCATAGCAACTGATCCTGCACAAAATTCTCTTTTATCTCCTCGATCAACAATTAAATCTGGATTAGTGCAAATCATTTTTTTTTTTAAACTTCCTTCTAGATAATTTTTATAAAATTTAAGATCTTCCTCATGTTTATCAAATAATCCCGTACAAAGAATATATTCTGCATCACTAATATTTTGACATTTGTTATCTTTAAAACTCAAAAATAAATCAAAATCTCTTGGGGGTCCAATATGAAAGAATTTCTCTTTGTTATAATTATTTTTTAAATAATTTAGGGCAGCTTCTCCTGAGGTAAAAACATGATTTCTCATCTTTTCATCCATGCCCATTTTTTCTAGAAAATTTTTAACTATTGAATTTGGTCTAGGGGCATTAGTCAGTAATACGTAATCTTTTTTTAGATCAGATAATTTTTTTAAAACATTAATGGCTTCTTGATGAAGATAAATTCCATTGTGCACCACACCCCACAAATCAATGTAAAATAGGTCATAATTGTTAACTATAGACTTTAGTCCTTCGCTATCTAAATTTTTGGTCATAAAATTAAGGTATAAACCATAAAATCGACAAATTCCTAGCTTTTTTACAAACTT
>Ga0208547_1002247_pt1 | contig 10413 bp, 8 predicted proteins | sample DEB08_DNA_5_FD_185501 | JGI IMG/M metagenome (GOLD analysis project Ga0208547, IMG submission 185501) | Aqueous microbial communities from the Delaware River and Bay under freshwater to marine salinity gradient to study organic matter... | ecosystem: Environmental > Aquatic > Marine > Coastal ... | reverse complement strand
GAATCTATTCCATTAAATATTGAAGATTCATTTATTAAATTATTTTTATACTCTTGCAAGAATTCATTTCTATACATCTGAAAATTTGGATCATCTTGAGTAATTCCAAATCCAATTTCTGTAAACTTGGCAGAGCCCTCTGAAACAAAAGATCTAATACGATCAAAATCTAAAACATCTCTGCCATATTTTTTAAGAATATTATTTAGAGATATTACAAAATCTGGAGCAGTATCAACAAGAGTGCCATCTAGATCAAATAAGACTAATTTGGTATTAAGACTTTTTGGCATACATTAAATAATTGACACCTAAATCATTATTCAGATGAGCTTTGTGTGTGATTGGGTTATAAAACATTCCTCTTGATTCTATTAATTCTGCATCCCCGCTTCTTATAAAAGATCCAAGGGATGAGGGCTTAATGAATTTATTAAATTCATGAGTTCCTTTTGGAAGAATATTAAATATATACTCAGCACCAACAATTGCAGTTATCCATGATCTAGGATTTTTATTGATAGTCGATAAAAATAAATCTCCACCTGACTTTAAAAGATTGATGCATGTATGTACTAATAATTCAGGGTCTGGAACGTGTTCTAAAACCTCTAAACACGTAACAATATCAAATTTTACTTCAGAGCTATTTAGTAAGTCTTCAGCTGTAGACTCCATATATTTAATAGATTTATTATTATCTTGTGCATGAAGTTTTGCTATCTCTATTCCAGGACCAGCTGCATCAATGCCTGTAACAATTGCTCCTGCATCGCTTAAAGCTTCAGCCAGAATTCCTCCACCACATCCAACGTCTAGAATTTTCTTTCCGGTAAGATCAACTTTGCTTGCAATATAATTTGCTCTTAAAGGGTTTATTATATGAAGCGGCTTAAAGTCTCCAGATTTATCCCACCATTTTTCTGCAAGCTCTGAAAATTTTTGAACCTCTTGTTGATCGATATTCATTGAGTAATTTTACATGTTATGCACAGATTTAAACATAGCCTAATAAACTAATTTTATGTAGTAAAACTACATTTATATATATGATTAAAATCAATAGATACATACGTTTAGCAATTAAATTGACTTTTTATTTCTATTGGGCTTTACTTCACTACAAATACATAATTAATTTAAAGTGATCATTTCAGCATTAAAATCTAATGACCCAAAAGATCAAAGATCTCCTATCCATATTGATACAGTTTCAGCGTTAATTAATACTGGCGCAGAAATTTTATTTGAGAAAGAGATAGGCAGCGGAATAAATACATACGATCATGAATTTGAAGAATTGGGTTGCAAAGGAGCATCTCGTTCAGAGTGCATTTCAAATTCTAATCTTTTGATTACAAACCAGCCTCTGCAACTTGAGGAATTATCTTTGATGCAACCAGGCGCATCATTAATCGGCATGGTAAACCCATTCAGCAATCAAGAATTAATAAATGCTTGTGCAGATAGAAAAATTAACTTGATAAGTATGGAATTTATTCCAAGAATTACTAGAGCTCAAAAAATGGATGTTTTAAGTTCGCAGGCAAATTTAGCTGGATATGCCGCTGTAATAGAAGCAGCCAAACATCTATCAACAGCTTTACCAATGATGATGACAGCTGCTGGAACATTAAAACCAGCTAGAGTATTTGTTATTGGTGTTGGAGTTGCAGGTCTTCAGGCAATTGCTACCGCTAAAAGACTAGGAGCAAGAGTAGATGCTTTTGATACAAGAGATGTTGTTGAAGAACAAGTAAATTCTCTCGGAGCTAAATTTATAAAAATTGATTTAGGAGAGACGGGTCAGACTGATCAAGGTTATGCAAAAGAATTAACCCCAGAACAAGTTCAAAAACAAAAAGACCTTCAATCCGATGTATGCGCAAGGTCTGATATTGTAATTACGACTGCTCAACTATTTGGTAGGCCAGCTCCTAAATTAATAGACACCAATACTATTAAAAAAATGAAACCAGGCAGTGTAATTTTTGATATGGCAGTTGAATCAGGAGGGAATGTTGAGGGGTCTATTGCGGATGAAATTGTAATCAACAATGGCGTAAAGATTATTGGCATATCTAATTTAGCTTCTTCTGTTTCCAATCATGCTTCCTTAGCCTTATCCAATAATTATAATCACTGGATAACAGATTTTTATAACAAAGAGGAAAGTGTTATTAATTTTAATTTTGAAGATGAAATTGTAAAAAGTAGCGTAATTGTATTTGATGGAAAGATACTTAACGAGAGGTTTCAATAATATGGAAATTTATGCTTTATTAGGGTTCGTTCTTATATTGTCTATTTATCTAGGTTTAGAGTTGATATCTAAAGTACCAAGTACTCTTCACACTCCTCTAATGTCTGGAGCAAATGCTATATCCGGTATCGCTTTAGTTGGAGCATTAGTTTTATCAACAGATACTAACCTTCAGGGCTCTATCGCTTTTTTGGCTGTTCTTTTTGCTTCAATAAATGTTTTTGGTGGTTATTTAGTTACTAACAGAATGTTAAAAATGTTTAAGAAGAAATAAGCATGGATATCTTTAACGATATAACTGCAATTCAAAACATTACATACATTGTTGCATCTATTTTGTTCATTTCTGGTATAAAAATGCTAGGTAAAGAAGATACTGCAGTAAAAGGTAACTTTTTATCAGCCTTAGCAATGTTTATTGCTGTTTCAGTAACACTAGTGGATATAGTTAATCCAATGGTATTGATTGGAGGTATAGCAGTTGGTGCTGTTATTGGTTCAACAATAGCATTAAAAGTAAAAATGACTTCCATACCTGAAATGGTTGCATTATTTAATGGCTTTGGTGGCTTAGCTACTTTTTTGATTGCATGGTCTGAGTTTAATTCCGTGCCTGATAATTTATTTCAACACGTTTTGGTAATGACTACTTTATACATTGGAGGAGTTACATTTACGGGCAGTCTTATTGCTTATGCTAAATTAGCAGAGAAGATCAAAATAGCAAAAACTTCATTGATTACCAAATTCTTTACAACTATTTTTTATATTTCATTAGTATTTTTATCGTATTCAATATTTGTAACACCATTAATAGATACAAGTTTTGATTTCTTTAATGTCTTATTGATTTTGACTCTTTTAGGTGGAATAGGTTTTGTTCTCCCAATTGGGGGTGGCGATATGCCTGTTGTAATCTCTTTGCTTAATTCTTTTTCAGGAATCGCAGCTGCTTTTGCTGGGCTACTTTTATTAAATAATGTCTTAATTGTTGCTGGATCTCTTGTTGGCGCAAGCGGTCTTATTTTGACTGTAATAATGGCAAAAGCAATGAATAGATCTATAAATAATATTTTATTTGTTGGTTATGCAAGCTCTTCTTCTAAAAGCTCTTCATCTGAAGAGCAGGGCGAAGTTAGCCCCATAAGCGTTTCCGATGCTTATTTAATTCTAGAGAGCGCAAGCTCAGTCTTAATTATTCCTGGGTATGGGATGGCAGTTGCGCAAGCTCAGCATGTTGTTAGAGAGCTAGGTGAGTTACTTGAAGAAAATGGAACTGAAGTTAAATATGGAATACATCCTGTCGCTGGAAGAATGCCGGGTCATATGAATGTTCTTCTAGCTGAAGCTAATGTACCTTATGATGTTTTGGCTGAACCTGATGACATTAACCCTATTATGGATTCAGTTGATGTTGCTGTTGTAATTGGTGCTAATGATGTTGTAAACCCATCGGCAACTGAGGAGCCTGGTAGTCCAATTTATGGCATGCCAATTATTGAAGTACATAATGCAAAAACGGTATTTGTTCTAAAAAGATCAATGTCTGCAGGGTTTGCAGGCGTGCAAAATCCTTTATTTTTCAAGCAAAATACCAGGATGTTATTTGGTGATGCTAAGGAATCAATTGGCGGCCTAGTTTCTGAATTTAAAGACTAATATCTAGTCAAAATATGCTAAAATAAACCTTAAATTAAGGACCTATTTTTACTTCAAAAATCCATAGCATATGAGTGACTTCGCAAAAGAAATAATATCAATAAATATCGAGGATGAGCTTAAGCAATCCTATCTAAGTTATGCATTAAGTGTCATTCACGGACGAGCACTACCGGATATTAGAGATGGTTTAAAACCAGTACACAGAAGAATTTTATATGCGATGTATGATCTTAAAAACTCATACAACAAACCTTATAAAAAATCTGCAAGGGTAGTCGGTGATGTTATCGGTAAATATCATCCTCATGGAGACAGCGCTGTTTATGATGCCATGGTCAGAATGGCACAAGATTTTTCAATGAGATATCCGATTGTTGAGGGCCAGGGAAATTTTGGATCTATTGATGGCGATCCTCCTGCTGCTATGAGATATACAGAAGTTAGGATGGCTAAAATTACTGATCAAATGTATGGAGATATCGAAAAAGAAACGGTCTCTTATTCCCCAAATTATGATGGAAGTGAATTTATTCCAGATGTTCTGCCTACTAAGATTCCAAATCTTTTAGTGAATGGTTCATCAGGAATTGCTGTTGGAATGGCAACAAATATTCCTCCACATAACCTCACAGAGGTTCTCAATGCCAGCATAAATTTAATTAATAATCCAAAGTTGTCTATTGACGAGCTAATCAAAGATATTTCTGGACCAGATTTTCCCACAGGTGGAACTATTGATGGAAGAGCTGGAATATACGAGGCATATAAAACCGGCAGAGGTATCATTCATACCAGATCAAATACATCTATTGAAGTAGATGAAAAATCTGGCAAGCAATCACTAATTATTAATGAAATTCCTTTCATGGTTAATAAGGCAAGAATGCTTGAAAAAATTGCTGAACTTGTAAAGGATAAAAAAATAGAAGGCATCACAGAAATAAGAGATGAGTCTGACAAAGATGGTTTGAGAGTTGTCATAGAAGTCAGAAAGGGTGATTCAGTAGAAGTTTTAGAAAATAATCTTTTTGCACAAACCCAATTAGAGCAATCATTTGGAATTAATTTTACTGTTTTAGTTGATGGACAGCCAAAAGAAGTCAACCTCAAAGAAATGCTCGAAGCATTTGTTAAACACAGAAAAGACATTATTACCAAAAGGACTAAATACGATCTTAAGAAAGCTAAAGATAGGGGTCATATTGTTGAAGGGTTAATGGTGGCAATAGCAAACATCGATGAAGTTATAACAATTATCAAAAAATCAAAAGATCCAAAATTAGCCGCTGAAGCTTTATGTAAAAAAGTATGGAAAGCTGGGCCTGTAGAAGCTATCTTGAAAAAAGTTGGTAATGATGCATGTAAGCCTAAGGGTCTTAGCAAAGATCTTGGTATCAACGGAAAAAAATATATCCTCTCCTCAGATCAAGCAAAAGCAATTTTAGAGCTAAGGTTAGGAAGATTAACTGGCTTAGAGCAAGATAATCTAAGTAGTGAATTTTCAGAAATAGTATCAAAGATTATCGATCTACAAAAGATATTAGATGATAAAGAAACTCTTAAAAACTTAATGATAGATGAGCTTGAAGAAGTTAAATCTAATTTTGGTGATGAAAGAAGAACACTTATAAATGATACTAGAAGAGGTATAACTAACGAAGATCTTATACCTGAGGAGATGAGAGTTCTTACAGTATCTAGAAGTGGTTATGCAAAAACTCAACCTCTTGATGAGTATAGAGAGCAAAGAAGAGGGGGGCAAGGAAAGGCAGCAGCCTCTGTTAAAGAAGAAGATCTAATTCAGAATCTATATGTTCTTAGTAGTCATATGCAAATTTTATGTTTTACCACCAAGGGTAAAGTCTTTTGGTTAAAGGTGTATGAAATTCCTGTCGCCTCACGAACATCTAAAGGAAGACCTTTGGTGAATATGCTTAATTTAGATGATGATGAATCCGTAAGTGAAATTCTCCCTGTAAGTGAATTTTCTGATGAAAAATTTATTTTTATGGCAACTAGAAACGGAACAACCAAGAAAACTAGCCTCAGCCTTTTTTCAAAAAAATATAAATCTGGAATTAAAGCTATTAACCTAGATGATGATGATAAATTAGTTGGCACTGCAATAACTTCTGGCGATGATGAAATTTTATTAGCATCTTCTTCTGGAAAATTAATCAGGTTCAATGAATCACATGTAAGACCTATGGGCAGAACAGCCAGAGGTGTAAGAGGGCTTAGATTGAAAAAAAATGAAAAACTTATCTCTTTAATGGTTGGTGATCCAGAAAAAACCATTTTATGTGTTTCAGAAAACGGATACGGTAAGAAAACGGCTTTGGAAGATTTCCCATCTCATAATAGAGGAGGACAAGGCGTTATTTCTATGAAAACCAGTGAAAGAAATGGGTCAATGGTTTCAGCAGCACTTGTCGAAGATGAAGACGGAATTATGTTGATAAGTGATAAAGGAACTATGATAAGAACAAGTGTTTCTCAGGTCCCAACTTTAAGTCGAAATACTCAGGGCGTTAAAATCATTACTCCAAAAGACGGTGAAAAGCTTATAGAGTGTGTGACTATCCCTAACGAAGAAGAACAAGAGGCAGAATAATGCGCAAACGGAATTTTTGCGCAGGACCAGCTGTTATATCAGAAGAGGTATTATCTGAAGTAAGAGATGAATTACTAGAATGGGGTGATTCTGGTATGTCAATTATGGAAATGAGCCATAGATCCAAAATTTATGATGGTGTTGCAACAGAGGCCAAACAAGACTTTATTGATATTCTAAAAGTTCCTGATTCTCATGATGTGTTATTTCTTCAGGGAGGGGCAACTCATCAATTCTCAATGGTTCCTTTCAATTTTTCATCACCTAATTCTAAAGCAGATTATGTTTTATCTGGGTCTTGGTCAAAGAAAGCAATCTCAGAGGCATCAATGCTAACCCAAGTAAAGACAATTGCCTCATCTGAAGACAAGGATTTTACCTATGCTCCTCATGAAGATTTATGGAATATTTCAAGTGATGCTTCATACATTCATTATTGTCCAAATGAAACCATCCAGGGCGTTGCTATACACAATGCTCCAGAGGTTAATAAACCCTTAATAGCAGACATGTCATCAGTTATTCTTAGCGAGCCCATCGATGTATCAAAATTTTCATTGATTTATGCTGGAGCTCAAAAAAATATTGGTCCGGCTGGCCTAACAATGGTAATAATAAGCAAAGATCTTATGGATAGAGAAAATAAAAATCTTCCTAATATATTAAGATATTCTAAACATGCTGAATCAGATTCTATGTTAAATACTCCTCCAACTTTTTCATGGTATATGGCAGGAAAAGTTTTTAAATGGATTAAAAACTCTGGTGGCTTAGAATTTTTTAAAGAACAAAATCATAAGAAAGCGTCAACTCTCTATAACTATATAGATAATTCAAGTTTTTACTCAAACCCAGTTAGCCTTGAAAATAGATCAATAATGAATGTTCCATTCATACTAGCAGACAATAACCTGGACTCTCTCTTCTTAGAAGAGTCTGAAAAAATTGGACTACTTAACTTAAAAGGCCATCGATCAGTTGGCGGAATGAGAGCTAGTATATATAATGCAATGCCTTTGGAAGGGGTTAATGAGTTAGTAGATTTTATGAAAATCTTTGAAGCAAAATATGGTTAATACAAGATGCCTGCAGAAAATTTAAAATCCTTAAGATCCAAAATCGATAAAATTGATAAAGATCTTTTAAAATTAATACAAAAAAGAGCTGCTTTGGCTGTAAGTATTGGCAAAATTAAATCAAAGATTAGCCCCAATTCATCATTTTATAAACCTGATAGAGAAGCAACGATATTAAGAAATATTCTTAAAGCTAATGAAAATGGAGCTCTCTCTAATGAGAAAGTAAAAACCATTTATAAGGAGCTTATTTCTGGATGTCTCTCTTTAGAAGAGGCGCTAAAAATATCTTATTTAGGTCCAGAGGGAACTCATTCAGAAGCAGCTGTTCACGGGCACTTTGGTTCACTTGTTTCAAGACTACCCTCACCAACAATTGATGATGTTTTCCATCAAGTTTTAAAGGGAGAGTCAGATATTGGGGTGGTTCCAGTTGAAAATTCTTCTGAAGGAGTCATAAACACTACTTTAAACTGTCTTGCTGACAATAAGAGCCTATCAATAATTGGCGAAATATATCTTGATATAAATCATCAATTAGCCTCTGGTAATAGGTTTGATATAAAGGAAGCTTTTGCTATTGCATCTCATCCTCAAGCTCTTGGACAATGCAATAAATGGATAGAAAAAAATATTGGTTCAATAAAAAGATTAGAAATGCCAAGTTCTGCGGTAGCTGCAAAGTATGCAAAAGAAAACAAAAATATTTTATGTATTGTTAATACACTAGCTATTGAAAAATATAAACTCAAATTACAAAAAAAAGACATACAAGACTATTCTGATAATAAAACAAGATTTCTTGTTATAGGACAAAATGAAATTGGATCAACAGGCAAAGATAAGACGTCTTTTCTTATTCAGACAGCAAATAAACCTGGAGCGCTAATTAATATCTTAAGACCTTTCGAAAAAAGAAAAATTAACTTAAGTAAAATTGAAACACGTCCCTCAAGAGGAAATATTAATTCTCATGATTTCTTTATTGACTGTGAGGGTCATAAAGAAGATTCAAAATTAAGACTTGCAATAAAAGAAGTTAAAAAAGCAGGTTCTTTAGTTAGAATTCTTGGTTCTTATCCTCAGCATGTATGAATAATCTCTTAGATAATATTAATAAAGGTATTGCAGAGCTTCATCCTTATGAGCCTGGCAGATCAATTGACGATGTTATTGCTGAATACAAACCTGATAGAGTGGTAAAGCTTGCCAGCAATGAAAACCCTCTTGGTCCATCACCAAAAGCAGCTAGCATATTGTCACAAGCAAATAACTTGCACCTATATCCTGATGGAGATTCAAAAAAATTAAAATCACTCATCGCAAAGCATGAAAAAGTTGATGAAAAGAACATTGTTGTTGGAAATGGCTCTAATGAAGTTTTAGAGCTTGCAGCAAGAACTTTTCTTAATAAAGATACCAGCGCCGTTATGTCTAAACACGCATTTGCTGTTTATAAAATTGTGACTCAGTCATGTGGCTCCAAAATTATTGAAGTGCCTGCTAGAAACTGGAAACATGCATTAGATGATTTTCCTGAATACATTGAGAAGGCAACTCGAATTTGTTTTGTAGCCAATCCAAATAACCCAACAGGGACATATAATTCTCATGAAGAATTCGAATTAATGATGAAAAAAATTCCTTCATCTATTCTAGTTATTCTTGATTTGGCCTATTTCGAATATGTAGACGCAGAAGATTATGTAAATACAAATGAATTAATGAAAAGATTTCCAAATCTTCTAATCACAAAAACTTTTTCAAAAATTCAAGGATTAGCGAGTCTTAGAATTGGCTACGGCCTTGCTCATAAAGAGCTAATAGCAGTTTTAAATAAAATTAGACAACCTTTTAACTCAAACTCACTTGCTCAAGAGGCAGCCTGTGAGGCTATTCTAGATGAAGAGCATATAAAAAAGAGCGTAGATCTTAATTCAAAACAAAGAGATTTTTTGTATCAACAACTTACTGATATGGGTATGGAGTGCATACCTTCTCAAGGAAATTTCATATCCTTCAAGGGAAATTTTGATGCAAAAAATTTATTTACCAGTTTAATGAAGCAGGGGGTTATTGTAAGACCTATAGCATTATATGATATGCCTGAATATATTAGAGTTACAGTTGGAATGAAAGATGAGAATGAATATTTCTTAGAGAAATTAAAGGAAGTTATATCATGACCAATCCTGCTCAAAAAATATTAATTATAGGCTTAGGTTTAATAGGATCTTCTCTTGCAAAAGCCGCTAAAAATAAAGGTTTGGCTGTTTATGGATATGATTTAGATCAAACAACTTTAATTCAGGCTGCTGATAATAAAATTATAGATAAGGTTTTCGAGTCTATAGAAGAAATTAATAGTAAAGAATTAATAGGCAATATTGACCTAATTATTGTTGCCGTATCTCCAAGGGCAACTCAATCAGTTATCGCATCTTTAAAAAGCCTCTGGAATACCGACATAACCATTACGGAAACTTCTAGTGTTAAAAATCATTTAAGTTTTGATTCACCAAATAATATAGTTTTTTCTCATCCAATTGCTGGATCTGATAAATCAGGTATATCTGGTTTAGACGAGAGTCTTTTTGCTAATAAAAAGACCATCATTTGCAATCCTTATGATGCTAAGGAAGATCATATAAATAAAGTTATTAATTTTTGGCAACATGCATTATCTATGAGAGTCTCTCAAATGACCGTCAAGGAGCATGATTTATTATTTGCGATGACAAGTCATTTACCCCATTTAATTTCTTATGCGCTAATTGACTCTATTAGGCTTTCTTCAA
>Ga0208547_1002246_pt1 | contig 10415 bp, 12 predicted proteins | sample DEB08_DNA_5_FD_185501 | JGI IMG/M metagenome (GOLD analysis project Ga0208547, IMG submission 185501) | Aqueous microbial communities from the Delaware River and Bay under freshwater to marine salinity gradient to study organic matter... | ecosystem: Environmental > Aquatic > Marine > Coastal ... | reverse complement strand
CATTAACTGCGAGAGGTGCTTTAATCTATAACTCAACTGAAGCTAAAAAAGCAGTTTGTGTTTTAGATTTTGGTTCAGATAAAACTGCAACTTCTGGAACATTTACAATTCAATTTCCAAACTTTACGAGTTCGTCAGCTATATTAAGAATCGCATAATTTAACAGGGAGGCCCGATGGCAGATATTACAGTACAGGTATCTTCTGCGGGCCTTACCGCTTATGGAGCAGATGCTTATGGCTATGGTTCATTTGGCGGAAATGCAACTCCAATAGTACAAGTTCAAACTGCACAAGCTTACAATCTAACAGGTTGGGGTGGACAAACTTGGAGTTTTGCAAATTGGGGAGATCTTGCTAATGCAAGTGCATCTCTCACAGGAATAGAGTTACAATCAAATACAGATGGAGTAAGTGCTTATCCTAATCAAGGTTGGGGTGGACAGAATTGGGGATTTGCTCAATGGGGTGAACTTGTAAATGCAAATTCTTCTATAACAGGTATACAATTACAATCTACAGCATCGAATGTTATTGCTTTCCCTCAACAAGGTTGGGGTGGAAAACAATGGGGTGCAAACCTTTGGGGAGATTTAATTAATAATGCTGCAACTCCTGCAGGAATAGAATTAACAGCTACATTAGGTGCTGAAGAAGTTGATGGAGAAATTAACCAAGGTTGGGGTAGAGCAACTTGGGGTAGTAAAATTTGGAATGGTTATGGAGATTTAATACCTAACGGTGTTCAAATAAATACTCCTTCAATTGGTTCTGTAACTGTAACTGGAGAAATTAACGAAGGTTGGGGTAGATTAACTTGGGGTGAAAATGCTTGGGGTGCAGCAGGAGACGTTGTAGCTTCAGGTAATCAATTATCAATTTCATTAGAATCTAATCAAGATGCTTGGGGAGATTTAAGTTGGTCAGATTACAATACTAGATGGGGCGGTGTAGGAAGTGTTGATGTTGGAATATTTAATGATGCACCTATAACACAAAATCAAGAATTAAATTCAACTACAAATTCAGTAATTGTAACTATTGCTACTGAAATTTTCTTATCAGAAAATCCATTAAATACTTTAACAATATCTGAAGGCACTGTTGATCCAGCTCCTGATGTTATGCCAGCAGGTATTCAAATTAATTCTAATGTGGGAACTGTTCAAGCTTACAACGAACAAGGTTGGGGTAGAGATGATTGGGGTACAGAAGTTTGGGGAGCTGAAGGTGAATGGGCTTTTGTTGATGTAACAGGTTTAGATGCTCTATCTGTTGATTCTGGAATAAGAGAATATTGGGGTCAAGATGAATGGGGTGCATCTACAACAGAATGGGGTGGAATATCAATAACTGATGTAGATATTTCAGTTAATGTACCTGTAACCTCTACGTACGCTCCAGGATGGGGTGCAGATATAGCATGGGGTGCTCAGGCGTGGGGCGATGCTACTGTAGATATGTCAATGACTATGGATACAGGACAAACGGATCCTGAACCAGATGTTTCATTAACAGGTCAACAAATAGACTTTACAATTGGTATAGAAACAATTGTAGGAACTGCAAATGTTCCTGTAACAGGTATAGAAATTACTACATTTATTGGTGATGAAGATGCATTTACAAATGTTACAGCACAAGTATCAGGCCAACAAATAGGACCATTTGTTATAGGAGATTATGCTGCAGGTATTAGTATACTTGTTGAACCAACAGGAGTGACAAGTACTGCTACTACGGGTATAATAGGTCTAAACGCATGGGCTGTTGTAGAACCAGATTCAAGTACGACTTGGACGGTAGTTGACAAGGCAGCGTAATAGAAATAAAATTAAATTATTATAAAAAAGGATAAAAATTATGGCATCAAGTTATTCTACAGATTTAAAACTCGAACTAATGGTAACAGGGGAAAACTCTGGTACGTGGGGAGATAAAACAAATACAAACTTAAACTTATTACAACAAGCAATTGCAGGTTATGAAGCTATTGATGTTGCATCAGCAGATGTAACTTTAGCGATGACTAATGCAGCATTGTCAAATGCTAGAAATATGGTTCTTTCACTAACAGGAACTTTAGCTGCAAATAGAAATGTAAATGTTCCAGATGGAATTGAAAAAACTTACATCGTAGCTGATAACACTACAAGAGCAGGTTTCTCATTAACTATTAAAACTGTATCAGGAACAGGTGTTACTATTCCTGCAGGTAAAACTGTAATGGTTTTCTCTGATGGTACAAATGTTGTTGATGTATTTTTCTTAAAAGATGTTGTTGAAGATACTACACCTCAATTAGGTGGTAACTTAGATGCTAATGGAAATAATATCTTAATCGATAACGCAAACTTTATTGGAGATGAAAGTGGTAATGAGCAAGTTAAATTTGCTACAACTGCATCTGCTGTTAACGAATTAACAGTAACAAATGCTGCAACTGGAAATGCTCCAAGTGTATCAGCAACAGGTGGTGATACTAATATCGATTTAAATTTAACTCCAAAAGGTATTGGAAGAACTACTCTTAATGGTATGGGTAAAATTCAAGCATTGACTGAAAAAGTAACTACTTCAGCAACTGCTTCTACTGGTACTATTAACTATGATGTTATTACTCAAGCTGTGTTAAATTACACAACTGATGCTACAGGTGACTTTACTATTAATTTAAGAGGTGATGGCTCAAACTCTCTAGATGCAATTATGGATACTGGAGAAGCTCAAACTGTTGCTTTCTTATCTGCACAAGGTGGTACTGCTTACTACAACGCAACAGTACAAGTTGATGGAGTTACTGTAACTCCTGTATGGCAAGGCGGAAGTGCTCCTACAGGTGGTAATATTAACTCTACAGATGTTTACACATATACTGCAATTAAAACTGCGGCTTCAACATTTACTGTTTTAGCATCACAAACACAGTTTGCATAATAGGAGGAGTTATTAACTTATGCCATTTTTAGGTTCTAGAGCATCTGGATCAGCAGGCGGATACGGACAAAGACAAGGTGCAGCTTTATTAATTAAAGCTTCAGGAGGTACAATTACTTATGAAGGTGATTATGCTGTCCATACTTTTACAAGTCCAGGAACATTTGAAGTAACTGCTATCAGAGCTGACGTACCTGCACCCGAACAATCAGTTGATTATTTAGTTGTTGGCGGTGGCGGAGGATCGGGACAAGGCTGGGGAGGCGGCGGCGGCGCGGGCGGAGCTCGTATGTCTTCTGGAACAACTCACGGTTCTTACACAGTAGGTCCTTTAGGAACAGGCGTAGCAGCTATACCTATTTCTGCAACAAGTTATCCAATTACAGTTGGATCAGGTGGAACACCTGGAAAACCAGGAACTAATGGAAGTCCATCTTCTTTTTCTACTATTACATCAGCAGGCGGTGGCGGTGGTCACGGTGAAGGTCCAAATACAAACCCAGGTCAACCTGGTGGATCAGGCGGTGGAGCAGGAGGAAATAATGGTCCTGGAAAAAGTGGTGGATCAGGAAATTCTCCTAGTACAAATCCTTCACAAGGAAATCCAGGAGGATCAATTCCAGGAATTACTAATGGACAAATTGCAGGTGGCGGTGGAGCTACAGGATCAGGACAAGGTCAACAATGGCCTGAAATGTCACCAGGTACAGCTTTAGCAAATGGTGGAACAGGAATACAAAATTTAATTGCAGGTCCTACAGGCGGAGACCCTGCACCCGCTGGAGCAGGATATTGGGCATCTGGTGGTGGCGGTCCTGGAAACTCAGACTTTAGAGCTGGTGGAGGAGGAAGTGGACAAGATTCAACAGGAACAGTTCCTTCACCTATTGGTAATGGAAGACCAAATACTGGAGGTGGTGCACAGGAAAGTGGCGGCACAGGCGGATCTGGAGCAGTAGTATTGAGGTATAAATATAAATAATATGGCACACTTTGCAAAAATATCAGAAGAAAATGTAGTTTTACTAGTAACTCCAGTAGATAATAAAGATTTGCTGGATGAAAATAAAGTTGAACAAGAATCATTAGGACAAGCTTATTTAGAAAAGCATAGTAATTGGCCTGCTCATTTATGGATTAAAACTTCTTATAATACGAAAAATAATACTCACACATTAGATGGAACACCTTTTAGAGGTAACTATGCAGGTATTGGTTATACTTGGGATGCTGCAAATCAAATATTTTGGCCACCTAAACCTTATGATTCATGGGTTAAAAATGTTGCTGAAGCAAGATGGCAGTCACCTGTAGGTGATTCACCAGAATCAAAAGAGAATCCATTAGATAGAGTACAAACAAGCACTCCTAATAATCCTAGATATAGTTGGGATGAAGTTAATCAGCAGTGGGTCAAAACAAGTGATTACTATAATATCATAAACGACCCTAACTACACTCCATAGTCATATCATTGATTTTTTATTAAAACTCAGTTAAATAATTCAGTATGATACTGAAGAATGATTACTATTATTATAGTGAAGCCCTAAGTCATACATTCTGTAATGATATAATTAAAATGGGTAACAAGATTAATTTAGGTCAAGCAAGAACAGGTGGTTATGATGAAAAAGATTTACTTAACAAAAAAAAGTTAAAAAAGTTAAAAAATATAAGAGATTCTTTTGTAAGTTTTTTAGATGAATGGTGGATTCAAAGAATATTAAAAGGTTATTTAATTCATGCTAATAGAGAAGCTCAATGGAATTTTGATATTGATTTAACAGAAAAAATGCAATTTACTAGATATGCTCATAACCAATATTATCATTGGCATAGAGACGGATGGCATCAACCTTATAATAATCCTAAAACACCAGATTTAAATGGTAGAATAAGAAAATTATCTATGGTAGTACAACTCAGTGATCCTAACGATTACACAGGAGGAGAGTTAGAATTTGGTTGGGCTGAACCATCAAAGAAATTAAAAATTATGAAAGTGCCTGAATTTAAATTTAAAGGATCTGTAATTGTATTTCCTAGTTTTATATTTCATAGAGTAAGACCTGTACTATCAGGAATTAGATATTCACTAGTGCTTTGGTCTGTAGGAGCACCTTTTAAATGAAAAGTTTTAAAAACTACAAAATAGTCCCTAAAGTAATAAATAAAGATTTAGCTTTATTTTTATATAACTACATTTCATTAAAGAGAGAAGTAAATAAAATATTAATTGAATCTAAATTTATATCTCCTTGGCAAATGGAATGGGGCGTGTGGGAAGATCAATTAACTAAAAACACCTATTGTCATTATGGCGATTTAGCTATGGAAACATTATTAATGAAGGTTCAACCTATTGTTGAAAAAGAAACTAATATGCAATTACAACCTAATTATTCATATGTAAAAATGTATAAAACAGGTGATGATTTATTTAGACACACAGATAGATTTGCTTGTGAAATATCAGTTACTATGAATCTTGGAGGAGATCCTTGGCCAATTTACGTTGAACCTAGTGGAAAAAAAGGAAAAAAAGGTGTACCTATACATTTAGGAAGAGGAGATATGTTAATATACAGAGGAGATAAATTAGAACATTGGAGAGAACCTCTACAAGGTAAAGAACATGTACAAGTTTTTTTGCATTACAATAATGTTAATAGTAAAGACTCAAAAGATAATTTGTATGATGCAAGACCTTTATTAGGATTACCACAAGATTTTAAAAGAAAAAGAAACAATTAATTATGGATAAAAAATTTGAAATACATAAAAAGTTAACAGGAAAACGTATAAGTAAAACACTACTATCTGAACAAGCTTTATATTGGGGTTTTATTGATATGCCTAAAGACTGGCACATAGATCCATCTGAGTTAATTAAAAATATTACAATGTCTTCTTATTATCAAGATGTTAAATTTAAATATGACAAAGTTTATGAAAGATTAAAAACATATATAACTGATTTTATGAGAATTGAACATTACTATGATTTATTTCCTGCAAATCAAAAAAATAATATTTTTGGTAATTATTATGAAAGAAATGAAGTATCGAAAATACAATATCATATTAATGATATGGATTTAGCTCACGCGTGTGATTTTGTTTGTTTATATGGTGTTGAAATAGATGGAGAAACATGTGAGGTTGATATTTATTATGACAATAACAGAAGAGCTGGTCGTTCTTGGACAATACCTTTAGAAACAAATAAATTTTTAATTTTTCCTTCTTCTCTTAAATATCAAATAAGAAATGTTAATAATAAGTATTTAAACTTTGTACAAACAATACTTTTTGAATATCCAGCTGCTGATGGTGGTGGATATAATGGTCAATAAATTTGTTAAAAAATATTTAACTAATGTTGAGTGGAATTTAAAAAATAAACAGTGGCAAGTCGCTGGAAACTTAAGTTCACAATCTAATAGACATTTTAAATTTGATATAAGAAATGTTATACCTACAGAAAAAGGTGTTCAAAAATTTGTTGAATATAATAATCAATCTGACAAAATTTTATTTGAAACAGAAAAAGATTGGGTTCTGTTAGATACAGAAGAATACGTTAAATATATGAAAAATAACAAACTTAATAAAGTAAGCCTTGAAACACTTCTTGACAATTTAGATTGGAACATAGTATTAAACAAATAATGGATATAATATCAAATTTTTATTACACAGGTCCTTTAGTTTGGAGAACTAAATTAATACCAGAAGATTTAAAAAAAATAAAAACTTTAGCTAGTAAATCTAAAGAAATAGATTTTAGACCACATCTTGCTGGACATATTCAAAAAGAATTTGAAATTACAAATACAAGTAAACTACAATCAATAATAGATAAATATTTAGAATTACACCACACTGCGTTTGATCATTTTTATAATCATTCTTTAGAATATCCAGGACCTCTTAAAATAAAAACAGCTTGGGTAAACTATATGAAAAAAGGCGAGGTTAATCCTATTCATACACATACAGGATGTATATTTTCTTCAGTAATGTTTTTAGAAATACCAAAAGATATGACCAAAAGTATTAAAGAATATAAAGGAACAGGTTTTGGTCCTGGACATTTAAATTTTTCTATTTCAAGTGTATCTGAATGGTCAATGGATAATTTATTTTTTTATCCAGAAGTAGGTGATTTTTTTGTATTTCCTTGGAATTTAAAACACTTTGTAACACCTTTTAATTGTAAAGGAGAAAGAGTTAGTTTAGCAATGAATTTTACAAACGAAACAGGAAGGACTTGTTATGGAATTAAATAAGGGTTTAGTTGAACCTATTTTTGCAATACCTATGTATAGAAATATTTTATCAAAAGGTTTAACAAAAGAACAAATAGCTTTTATAGAAAAAAATAAAAAAGATATTTTGAAAAACGAAGGTAATACATTTACTAAAAATGTAGCTATTTTAGAGGATAAAATATTTAAAGATTTAAAGAAAGAATTAATTTTAATGTTAAAAGAATATTATGAAATAGTATTATGTTGCACTAATGATATAAAACCTTATATAACTCAATCTTGGTTAAACTATACTGAAGATAATCAATATCACCATAAACACGAACATCCTAACTCTATCATATCAGGAGTTGTTTATTTAGATGCAGGTAAAGATATAGAAGAAATTTCTTTTTTTAGAAGTAGAAATTCATCTTTTGAATTTGATTCAAACCAATTTAATATTTACAATTCTATAAGTATGAGTGTACCAGTTCAATCAGGTCATGTTGTGATGTTTCCTTCAGAAGTAACACATATGGTTAGAACTAAATCTAGAAACCATACAAGAGTAAGTTTAGCTTTTAATACTTTTTTTAAAGGTAAAGTTGGGACACCTGCATCTTTAAAACAATTAATAGTCAGATGAAAATTATAGACAATGCTCTTAAAAAAGAAGACTTTGAACAAATACGAAAATTATTAACTTCTTGGGACTTTCCTTGGTACTATCAATATTTAATTAATGGTAATCATACTAAAGAAGACTTAGATTGTTATTTTACTCACGCTGTTTATGAAACAGGAAGAAATTACAGTACTTTTTATGATTACTTTAGACCTTTAATTAATTTTTTAAAAGTTAAAGCTTTGATACGAATTAAATGTAATATTTATCCTAGAACAGGAAATATTGAAGTACACGAGCCACATAGTGATTATAACTATAAACATAAAGGTGCTATTTTATATATAAACACTAATAACGGATATACTCTTTTACATAATGGTACTAAAGTAGAATCAATTGAAAACAGATTACTTTTATTTGATTCTCAAAAACCGCATTCAAGTACTTCTACTACGGATGCTAAAGCAAGAATTAATATTAATGTTAATTATTTTTAATGGACTTTGTAAGACATAACGCGTTTGGATATCCTTTATATAAATTTGTAATTAATAAAAAAGGTTACAATAAAAAAGAAATTACAAAAAAAATAGAAGCTAATTTTAAAATATCAAAACATAGAAATAACTATGATACGGATAGTTATATTCATCAAGGCTATAATGATTTTGATAATAAAAAATTTATTAATGTAGATTTTTCACAAGTTACACCTTTATATGTTGAAGCAGTAAAAAGAATGCTTGAAGATATAACTCATAAATCTTTTAAATTTACTTTAAAAATAATTAACTATGCTTGTATTGGTAATGGTCAATTTATGACTAGACATAATCATGTGGGTGCTGATTTTAATGCTGTGCACTATATGCAGTATGATAAAGGCACACATACTTCAACTAGGTTTTGTAATCCTAATAGTTCAACTTTATATACAAAACAAACGTATCCTATATTACATAGTTATTTAGATTCAACTAATCCAAATAACTCTTGGTTTTTTCCTAAATTTTCATTAAACACAGAAGAAGATGACTTTGTTATTATGCCTGCTTGTTTAGAACACGAAGTGCCTATGCAAAAGTCAAATAAGAAAAGAATTACTGTAGTAATGAACATATCTCTTACAAATTAGCGATATTTATAGATAAAACATCTTAGTGTATAATACCGTTATGCCTTTAACAAAAGTAAACTTTGCACCAGGATTTAATAAACAATCATCAGACTCAGGGGCCGAAAACCAATGGGTAGATGGTGACTATGTTAGATTTAGATATGGTATGCCTGAAAAGATTGGTGGTTGGCAAGAAATATCTGATAAACAACTTGTAGGAGCAGTTAGAGCTTCACATAGTTGGTCAGATTTAGACGGGAGGAAATATGTTGCATTCGGTACGAATAAGATTTTATATATATATAACGGTGATGATTATTATGATATTACTCCATTTGATACATCTTTAGCTCAAACAGGATGTGATATAACCACGACTAACGGATCACGAACCGTTACAATTACTTGTCCATCTCCTCACAACCTAGAACCAGGTGACTTGTTAACATTTGACAATGCAGGATCTTTTACTGGAGGACAGACAGATTATGTTGCTGCAGACTTTGACGATATTTTATTTGAAGTTCAACTTGCACCAACAACTACAACTTTTACAATTTTAATGCCTACGGCTGAAACAGGAACAGGAGCTACTAATGACGGAACATTAGATTCTAAGCCTTATTACAAAGTAGGTCCTTTATTACAAGCATATGGTTATGGTTGGGGTACAGGTTTATATGGTTCTTCAACTTGGGGTACACCACGAACAACATCAAATGCAATTCTTGATCCCGGTAGTTGGTCTTTAGATAACTATGGTGAACTATTAATTGCAACAATTAAAAATGGTTCAACTTTCTCTTGGGATCCTCAAAGCGGTTCAGGTATAACTACAAGAGCTGCAGTTATCGCTGGAGCGCCAACAAAGTCTGTTATGAGTATGGTATCAGATAGAGATAGACATTTAATTATATTAGGAACAGAAACAACAATAGGTTCACCTGTTACACAAGATAAAATGTTTATAAGATTCTCGGATCAAGAAACTTTAACTGACTATACAGCAACATCAACAAATACAGCAGGGTCTTTTAGAATTGATAGTGGAACTAAAATTGTAGGAGCAGCTAAAGCAAAAGATTATATATTAATTTTAACAGATACCTCTGCATACTTAATGCAATTCGTTGGACCTCCTTTTACATTTAGTATTAGACAAGTAGGATCTAACTGTGGTTGTGTGGGTCAACATTCAATTGTTTATGCAAACGGTGCAGTTTATTGGATTGGTGACTCAGGTGGATTTTTTATGTTTGACGGTACGGTTAAAAGTGTTCCTTCTTTAGTTGAAGATTATGTATTCTTAACAGATGATGGTGCACCAGGTTATAATTTTGCAAACGGCTCTGAATTAACTTTTGGAGCACATAATAGTTTATATAATGAAATTTATTGGTTTTATCCAAGCTTTAATTCTAACTATGTTAATAAACAGGTTACTTATAATTATGCAGAACAAACTTGGACAACTA
>Ga0208547_1002242_pt1 | contig 10425 bp, 8 predicted proteins | sample DEB08_DNA_5_FD_185501 | JGI IMG/M metagenome (GOLD analysis project Ga0208547, IMG submission 185501) | Aqueous microbial communities from the Delaware River and Bay under freshwater to marine salinity gradient to study organic matter... | ecosystem: Environmental > Aquatic > Marine > Coastal ... | reverse complement strand
TTACCTGCTGTAAATACAATCGTTCCACCAGAAGCAGAACCTGCACCTGTTACTGTGTAGTGAGTAGTTAAAGTTTTTACTGTTTCAGTAGCTGTCGCATCCCTAATGATAACCTGTAAATCTGTGTTAGCAAAGATCTTGAATGTATAGTTGAAGGTATCAAGAGTACCATTACCTGCGTAGGAGTTCTTTACTGTAGTAGATGATATTGTCATATTGTTTCTCTATATTAGATTATAAATCCTTTGTCTATAGTGGTTTAAAATAAAAAGTTTGACCTCTTTTTTCTTCATTTCTTTGTTTTATTCTTTCAAAATATCCTGGATCTAAAAACTCTTTAATTTGATAACCAATCAAATAATCATAACCAGCTTTTGAATAATACATATTTAAAAATGGAATATTACCTTCTGCTAATTGAATAAATTTTTTACCTGCTTTTTTAGGGTTATTTATATTAGTAATAATATCTACTACTTTATTAAGATCGGAAGCCGTTGGTCCAAGAATAGTTTGAAAAATGTTATTACCATATTCATTTTGAATTTCATTAATTAAAAAATCTCCATAAATACCTAATCCACCACCTGCTGTTAATGATTCTAATATAGTTGATATTTTATTTGGATCTCTTGGTGATCTTCCTTTTAACATATCTTTTGCAGACATAGCAATATAACCAAAAGCGGTAGATAATAATACCATAGAAGTTAATCCAGTAATTTTTGCAAATTGAGAATCCTCTAATACTTCTGGACCATAAGATTTTAATTCTCTACCAATAATTTTTTTCCATATAGTTATTGGAAAACTTTTAAATTGACCAATAAATCTAATACCTTCACCACCAACAGTTCCTTTTTTCATACCTTGATTCATTAAAGCTCTTATAGCAGCATCTGGTTCTGGAGTTCCATGGGTAGCTTGATCTACTAAAACATTTCTCCAAGTCATTTCTAAATCTTTTTTAAAATTTCTTATTTCTCTTTTTGATAAACTTCTTCCAACATATTTTATAATAACATCATCTGATAAAGCTCCAGCAGCTTCTGCTGTCATGTATCTTTTTTTATTTACATCTAATGTTTCAATAGATCGCAACATATCCCATTTGCCTTCATCTATTCCATAAAGTTGTAAAAGATTTCTTTCTTTTGGTTTTAAAGCGGAAAATTTTGTGTCAGCCAACATACCATATTGACGAGATAAACCTACTGTCATTCCAGATTTTAAACTTGATACCCATCTATTTAAACTATTCCATTTAAAAAATTTATTTTGTAATTTACTCATTATTCCCCATGTATCACTACCAACTCCATATTTATTAGTTGCAAAAGAATCTCCAATAATAGAGTTACTTATAACTTCTAATACTTCCATTGCTTCTTTATCTTGAGTTTTAAATAAAGCATTCATTGCTTCTCCAAATCCAGAAAGAAAACCTCTTCCTTGAAAATTTGTAGTAGACATATATTGAGCAATATCTGCAATAGATGTAACTCCAGCAAAACCGAGTTTACCCATTGATTGTAATCCTCTAACAACCATTCCTACTCTAGCCATAGTATGATTACCAATAGCATTAATACTTCCATCAATTTCTAAAAAATCATTTTGAAAATTTTCAAAGTTTAAATCTTTAGCTATTTTTGGATCTATACTCTTATATTTCTTTCTTAATAAAGCTAAAGTTTTTTCAAAAGTGTTTTGAGGATTTGTTCCAAATTCTTGCATTAATGCAATATTTCTTGCAGAATTACTTAAAACTCCAAGAACACTTTCTTTTAAAGAAGGTTCTCCAAACATAAGATCATATTCATGTCTGGCAGTTGCGTCTTTAAAATGCAAAACTCTTGAAGCATTTAAACGATTAGCAACATTTCTTGTTCCATAAATACTATTTGTTCCACTATGTTTTAAATGATCTCCAGACATTAAACTGTCATATATATCATCTAGTATATTATTTACTTTTTCATTATTACCTACTTCTCCAAAAGATCTTTTTAAATCTAATCTTTGTTTAATATATTCTCTCCATGCTATTCTGTTGTCAGCAACAATTTTTGTATTTTTACTAGCATTTCCCATTCTTTCAGTATTGTGTGTTGTTCTAGTAATCCAATCATCTAACTTTTGAATGTTAGCTCCTAAATCATTTAATCTTCCTCTCCATTCCTCTTGAAAAGTTTTTAATATTTTAGCTGCTTCTCTAGCTTCTAATACTCCTGTACTTTCACCTACCATTTCTTTTTTAATTTCTATATCTATTTTACCTTCTGAAAAAGCTTCCCAAACATCTTTACCAATTTTTTTTTCATCAGATACTTTAATTTTTCTTAAAGCTTGATACAATCTTCCAATCTCTACAACCTCTATTGTGTTTTGTTTTGAACCAATAGAGTTTCTGGCAACAGAAGAAAATTCTTGAATACCAACTAATATTCCAGATACAGCTTTATTTGGAGATAATTTTCCCGCAGACAACTCAACAGCATCTACAACTTTTTGATATTGATCTATAGCTTTCATATTATTTTCAGCTAAACTTCTTTTATTTAAAGCTTCTTGATAAACAAAGTTGTCAAATATCTCATCTTCTAATATTCTTTCTGTTTTTTGCTCTCCAGTTTTAAATTGATCTTCATTAATTTTTTTTTTAATTTCATCTAAAAATTCATTTATTCTTTCATCTGATATAGTATCTCCAGATAATCTTTTCATTTCTTTAAAACATTTACTAAATGTTTTTATTCCTGGTTTATTAGCCATTATAAAGATCTCCTAGTACAGTTAATTCCTGCTTGTAACGATTCTTTTACTTTATTTTTATTTTTTAATAAATTATCACTTTGATTTATCTTTAAATTATCTTCTTTTATTTGATCTGGTAATGTATCTTCATCTATAATATCTAATTGTTTTAATAAAAATTGTTTTCTTTGATTCATATTTTCTGCTTCTATTTCTAACTCAGAACGATTTTTATCTTTATATTGTATTGTATTTTCTGGAACAATTCCTTGCTCATCTTTAGTTTCAATATTTGATTTTCTTTGTTCTATTGCTTGATCGTTTTTTTGTTTTTTAACTTCAACTAATTCTCTTTCTGTTTTTTGTAAATTTCTTAAATTTTGTAAATAAACTTTTGCAGATTTAACATCATTTTTATCTAAAGAATTTTGATATAAAGTTTTAAATTCTTTTATTTGATCATCAATTTTATTTAATTCTGGATCACCTATTTTTGTTTTATTAACTATTAAATCTCCAGTATCTACTTTTTCTCCTTTAACAATTTTGCCAATAGAATACCTTAATAAATCTTGTTGATTTTCTGGAGAGATTGCAGCAAGTCTTTGATAAATATTTGGCTTACCACTTTTTTCTGCAATAAAATCTCCTAACTTTCCAATACCAACATGAAAACTTGAACCTAAAACACCACCAGCGGCTATGTTTGTAAAAGCATCCCATTGATCGTAGTCTGATTGTTCTGATCTTGCAACACCATAAACAATAGGTTCAACAGCGGCATTACCAACTAAACCTTCAACAAAACCTTTTTTTAATCTTGCTACATTTTTTCCAGATTTTGCAACCATATTTATAAATCTTGCTTGACCAATTATTGGGATAAAAGAAGCTCCAATATTAATTGGATCTACAAAGTTAGTAGCTAAACTTGCTAAAAAAAAAGTTCCATATGTTTTTTTTGGTCCACGAGCAAGAACACTTTGCCTTGTTCTTTCAATTTGTTTTCTTTGAACTAAATAATCTACAACACCTTCTCTTGTATCTTGTTCAAAATATAAACCTAATCCAGCATATTCTTTATTTAATTCATCTTTATTTAAATAAACATTACTTGATTCATATGCTTTGTTTTTTTCTTCTAATCTAAATAAAGATGCTACTGGATTGTAATCCCAAGAGTTAGCAATGTTTGCTCCTTGAGCTTCCCAATAACTTGTTTTTAATTGACCTAAAGCAGAACCAATTTCTTCTTCTGTTTTTTCTATTGTTCCTAAACCTATATTGATCATAATTTAGATGGTTGTATATAGTCTTCAATGGTAGGTTCATCAAAATCTACAAGAGGTTTTTGAGTTCCTGGTTCAACAAGTTCTATAGAATTTTTTATATTTGGATCTTGATCTTTTTGAGGTGTAAAGAAAAACTCTATTTTTTCTCCTTTAGAATTTTGAACTGGAAGTATCTTACCCCCAGCTAATTCAACATATAAAACTATTCCAGTAGATGAACCATTTAATAACCATTTAGAATGTTTTTTTATAGAATCTGTCATTCTATTTTTTACATAAGCATTAAATGTTTTATCGTCTGAAACTTTAATTTCATCTGGAAGTGATTCCGCAGAAGAAAGAGTTGTAGCATAATGAGAAAAATCGTTACCCATAAATCTTTCTAAATAATCCGATTGTTCTACTGATAATAATATTCTATCAGCTTTATTTATTACCGCTTCTTTAGAAACTGGAACTTTATTAATATTATTTGGAATTAAATAAGTTCTTTGAGATGTGTCATAATCTTCTAAAAATTGTTTTACCACATTACTTGATGCTGTATCATAATTTTCACCTCTGTTAATTTCGTATAAAGCAGCTTTATATAATGTGTCTCTTAAAGATAAAATATATTCTTCTTTACTAACAGATCCTTCTGGTTGATTATTTATAATATCTTCATATTTTTCTAAATCTTTAGCTATTAAAGTTTGAATTTTTTGCAAAGAAACTTGACTAGGTAATTTTGGTTTTACTAAATTTTCTAAATCATTTATTTTTCCAGATGCTAAAATAGATTCATTTAAATTTTGATTATCCATAGACATTGCTGCTCTTATATGAAAAGGTAATTTTTCAGAAGATAATTGATCAAAAATAGTTTGAGCATTATTTTCTCCATACATAGAAACAATTCCATCTAAAATATTTTTTTGTTCTTTCCATGATTTTGTTTCATCTGTAATTGATGCAACATTTTGTAATGCTTCTTCTTTAGTCATTAATTTAACTGATAAAGGATGACCACCCATTTCTATTTGAGTTTCTCTCATGGAGTTTGAATAAATTTGAAATTTTTGTTTTTTAATTTCTTTATCTTCTTCATTTAAAAAATCATTATATTTTTCTTGAACTATTTCATTATATCCTAATATTAATTTTGCAGGATCAGAATTAAACATTTTTTCTTTTTCAACAACAAGTGTTTTTAATTCTTGTTGTAATTCTAAATCTAATGCTTCAGAACCTTTTCTTATTGGAAACATATTAGCAATAGACATTCCATCTCCCAATTTTGAAGTCATAATTTTTGAAGCAAAATAAGATGATCTTTCATAACCAGATTGTTTTTCTTTAAATTCATTGTAATAATTATCTCCTAAAACAAGTTTGACAGAATCCTCGTTAATATTTGCTTCTTTACCAGCTCTTTTTAATGCAAAATAATTTAAAACATCATCTTTTACTCCTTGAGATGCACCACTTTTTGCTTCAGTTATTAAAGATGTTAATGTGTCTACATCCAAATTTTTATATTGGTTTTTATCAAGTAATCCTTTTAAAGCATCTATAGGATCTTTAGATATTTTTTGTTTTGCAGTAAAATAATCTATTTTTCTTGGTATTAATGCAATATTGTTATCTCTAGTAGCATCATCTTGAGTTACATCATCAAGCTCAATTTGAACTAAAGTATTATAAGCAGTTTCTCTTGATAATGGATTGTCTGCAAAAAAATAATCTTTATATATTCTAGATAATTTTAATTCTTTTTGATCTTGAGCTTTTTGTACTGTATTTTTATAAACAGCATTATCAACTTTAAAAATTTGTTTTTGTTCTTCTAATAAATAATTATTTTGAAATAAATTTTTTACAGAATTACTTGTTGCTTTAGATTCATAAAAAGTTTTAATTCTTTTACTTTCATTCATTAAATAAGAATTAGCTTTTTCTTTATTAGTATATTTAGATGCTTCTTGAACTGCTGAATTTAATTCAATTACTGACGCATTTTCTAACTCTAATGCTTCTGTTTTATCTTCAATAGTTTTTTGTTTTATTCCAAATTCAGTAATTATATCAGAAACATCAGAAATAATTTCTGTTTGTTTTAAAGATTGTGTAGCAACAGGTATTCTTCCAGAATCTCCTATTTGTAATTGTCCACCAGATTTAAATTGAGGTATTTTTGGCATTACATTATATCTCCAGGATCTCTACCATATCCACTTTTACCAAAACCTGTAAATGTTTTTTGGTTTTGTAGTAAAGATTTATTTTTAAATCCACCCATACTATAAACACTTGTAACTCCCTTTATTGCAGTTGATATTTGTGCCATTTTAGCTTCAGCTTTAGCAATTTGTCCACTATATCTAAGATAATTTGCTTCATTAATTTTTTGAGTTTGAGCAACTTTTGCATTATAAGCAATTATATTTCTTTGTAATTGTGCTTCTTCAGCATTTTGTCTAGATAATCTCAAACTTGTTCCTTCTCTTGTAACTCCAGCTTTTGATAAAGCTACTGTTTCTGCTCCTACTAATCTATAAAATTCTTTATTAAATTGTGCAATATCAAATTCTTTTTGTTTTTCTATTCTAGATACATCTGATTCTACAGCATCAGCTTTTGCGTTAAAAGCTTGTTCATTAGATTTTCCAATAGCACCTTGTTGTTTAATTTGTACCGCAGTTAATCCTGCTACTGCTCCTTGCCAACTCATTAGAATAACCTCGCATACATATATTGATCAGAACCATCGAAACCAAATTTTCTCATTAAACCTTCTTCCTCTAAACCTAACCATTTAGCAAATTTTAAACCAGTTGTATAGTCAGCTCTTACAGCAGTTTGAACTCTTTTGATATTGTTTTCTTTAGCAACTCTTGCAAAATCTTTCTTAATAGCTTTAGCAACAAGTAAAGGATGTTGCAATACTTTGTTCGTAGCAATCACCCAACCTTCTGCAACTTGTCCCCAAATGATTTTCATACCTGCTGCAAAGATAGGTTCACCATCAATCATACCAGTAAATGCTAAGTTATCTTGCTCTAAGTTTATTGGGTTGCCATCAAATTCCATATCTTTATCCATCAATACATGATTCATTCTTTGCTTCATAATGTATTGACCATGTTCTCCTTTGTATTTAACAATATTTAATATGCTATCCATCGTTTGTTTGTAGTTTAGGATATAGAGATAATATAGTTAAAGGTAATGGTTGTGTTTGTCTTACAAATATAAAACCATCAGTTTCATAATCACCTCTGAACTCTACTTCCTTATCTCCTGTAAATACATTAACTCCACTATTCATAAGATTGGCAGAAGATCTGAATGGTATTCGTTCCATGTTATTTAAGTCTGAACCAACCTCAACACCAATAGATTCATATAATCGAATTGTTATTTCATATATTCTTTTAGTCTTACTTTGTGATGTACCATTCTGTGAACCTGCATCTATTCTCATTGTTTGTAATAAAGATGTGTATGGCAAACCAACTTTAACTTTTGATGCTGATCTTTCTAAAGTAATCTCACCACTTGAAACTGTTTTATTTGGATGAGTTGCACCATCAGCTAAGATTGAAACTTCTTGACCTTCAAGATGAGATAATCCAGATATAGTTGTAACTGCACTACCATCATAAGATAATTGTGAATCTAAAAAATTAAATGAAGTATCATCTGTTTCATCAAAATCTAAATTATGTAAATATTCTATATATCTTTTTGTTACACCATTAATTGTTCTTTTAACAATAACCCATATTTGATATTCGCTATCATCAGTAGGTAATACTTCAACACTTTCACAAACTGCATTACCACTTGAAAATGTTCCACCAAAAATATGTCTATGCCAAGCAACTACTTGCTGTTCTCTTTGATAAGTTAATCCTAAAAGTTCTCCATCAGTTCTAACACACCAAACAATACTATTTGGTTCTTCTTGATAAGCCATTTGTGTAATACCAGATTCAGTAATATGTTCTGAAAGGATAGTCAAATCTGGAGCAACATAACCATCTACATCAAAGTTGTAAGCTAGTTCTCTAATTTTTCTTTTAGCACGTTGTAAAAATAATGTTGCGTTACCTACAGATATACCATCTACATTTGCTGCACCATGATTTGATTGTTTATTAATTGCAATGTTTGTTGGTGTAATAGCAACTCCACTTGATGTTGCACCACCAGTAACTGCAAACTCACCACCAGCAGTACCAATAATTAAAGTTCTTGTTGCTGTCATAAATCTAATTGCGTTTACTTGGTTAGATGCGATTGTGTAAATAATAGCATCATCATCTGCTACTGTACCATGATAGTTATCATCAAAGTTTTCATAATCACCAGACTTAGAAAAAAATATTGTTTGTGGTTGAGATAAAGTTGCTGCGAATACTAATCTTTGTTCAAAGAAGGTTACGCAAGAAGGATAACCAGTAGTGTCAGAAAATGCTCCTAATGCAAAATCTGTTGTTGTTGATGAACTTATTCCTAGATCAACAATAACAGTTCCCACAACTACAGTTGTAGATGTAACAGAAGTTATTTTAAAATGACCATCTTGGATGTGAACTAATCTTCCTACATCTGTAGATAAAAAACCTTGATTAGAATTAATACCTGTTGTTGAACTTGCTGTTACAGTTGTAGTTTGACCAACACTTTTATGTGATGGATTTAATGTAGTTGTTTCAATATTGTGATCCATGAATGGTCCATTAGAAATTACATCATCAATCAATGTCCAGTTTGTGTGACCTGTTCTGGCTAATTTTTTTACAGGATGATTAGGATGACAAATATACATAACGTCAGCAGATTGTGCGAACTTAATATCAAACAATTCTGCTTCTAAATATGGTGAACTAATTTCATAAGCTGAACCACCAGATAATATTTGACCATTATCTTTATAAAATCTTATGTATTGATTTCCAAACTCAAGTATGTAGGTTTGTACTGTTGAAAATTCAAAAGCAATTAATCTAGTTTTTTTTGTGCTATCTTTTACTTCTGCTACAAACTGTGTACCACTTCTTCTTGCTGCACTTCCATGTGGGAAGATAATCATGTTCTCTAATGTCTTACATCCTGTAGGATATTTAGCTAGATCATTTCTACCATCTAATCTTGGAGATAATTCACCACCTGTAAAGTTCGTTAATTGAACAGCAACTCTAGCCATGGGTTAGTACCTTGCGTTTATAAATGAAGAAGCTCCAACAACATCTGATTGACCATTATCTGGATTAGTGTTTTGACCTTCAGTAGCATCTACAAATCTTGCTTCTTTTAATTTATCTTGAAACAAATTGTACATATTAGAAGCAACAGGATTAGATGATGTAACTGCGTAGGCAATGTCAGCAGCTAATGCAGCTGATATAGTTTCTCTTAATAGTTCATCATATTGATTTGGATCTTCAATTCTTGCAACATATTGTACTCTTAATGTGCCATGGTTTGCTAAAATTTTTCTACCTTCAATTTTATAATCATAATCATAATTTAAAATAGTTAGAACTCTCAAACAATCTGCTGGTAAAGTAAACTGATAACTAAAACCCCATGAAGGTGTTGCTGTATCTCTTGCAAGTTCAGCTCTTTTAATTAAACAATTCCAAGGATGAGATCTAAATAAACTATCTCTAACTTGTGTGTATCTTGCGTTGCAAAGTCTTGCGTTCTTTGAATCTTCTGTCAATGATAATATAGTTGATGCACCAAGTTGGTTTAATGCTCCATTACAAATATCTACTACTGATGCCATATTACTTCCTTATAATATACTTTCTTCTAATCTGTCTATCTTTTTCTAAAGCAAATATCTCTGCTTCAGTTCTTTCTAGCTTAGCATCAAATCCATGATGTACTTTGCTAGTATTTTTATATCTGTCTACTAATACATACCTGTAGACATAATCCCCTTTTCTAAAATGTAATACTGTTTTCAAATCTTTTATTTGTTTCATAATGATAGATGGGGGATTGCTCCCCCACCTAAATTAAAGCGATTATGCTTCGTATGCTTGGATTTTAACTACTTTGTCTTCTTCCATTCTAGTCGCACCGAATGCAGCAGAATAGTAAACTTGAGTAGCATATCCTTTGTCAGCTCTTTCATCGATTCTAGCAGTAGCATCTTTACCAACTGCTAAAGCGATTCCATCACTTACGAAAGCAATACAATCTCTAATTTGAGATGCAACAGCTAATCTGTTAGACACGATGAAATTAAACCCTAAGAAAGTATTAATATCACCTTGTGCTAATGCTTTAACTGTATTGAAATCACTAGAAGTCACTTCAGTAGTTCCTAACAAATCAGAGATTTGTTTTGGAGATACGATGATGTGTCTTGGTAGTG
>Ga0208547_1002237_pt1 | contig 10435 bp, 6 predicted proteins | sample DEB08_DNA_5_FD_185501 | JGI IMG/M metagenome (GOLD analysis project Ga0208547, IMG submission 185501) | Aqueous microbial communities from the Delaware River and Bay under freshwater to marine salinity gradient to study organic matter... | ecosystem: Environmental > Aquatic > Marine > Coastal ... | reverse complement strand
GCTTTGTTCTCCAGGTTGAACGAATCCGCGAACGCTACGATTAATTCTTTTCGTTCTGCACTCTTAACGTCTTTGAATTGCTTTATCGCGTCTGGGAACGAACCATACACCGATGCTATCTTCATTACCAATGTCTGAACAAAGGTAAAAATCTCGGTCAATTCGATTTTACCATCCTTGTCCGAATCTAATTTAGCCGCAGCCGTAATCAAATCACCGAATGCGGTAACTAACGATTTTAATTCTTGCTTGTCCATTTTATTTTATGTTTAGATTATTTAATACTTCTTCCATTACCTTTGTGTTGCGTTCGATTATGCCCTGGTTGTGAAGCATATTTTCCTTGTAGCATTCAATTACCTCTTGCTCCAGCTTCGTTAATCGTTCGTTCATATTATTGTACTGATTCCATAAGGTATAAGCCATCGCACTCATCATCGCAAACATCACGAATACGGCAAAACCACTTGATTTTATTACGGTATCGAAATTGGGCAATTTGTCTATTAGTGCCTTCATTTTAATCTATTTTTCGCATTATAACTTTATTGCCTTCGGATTCAATTACAAAGAAATCAGAATCCAATTCCTTATTCCAATAATCTCTGAAATCAATTACTTCATTGAACAAGGTCTGAACCTTGAATCTGTTTTCCGTATAAATCAACATCTTTCCTGTTCTGCCACCTTCAATTACTTCTCCTTGCATAGTCGTTTCGGTTACGTTCATTAATCGGTCAACCTTGAGCCAAATTATATCGCCTCCATTAATTCGTGCTATCCATCTACCTTCAAATCCATCTCCGAACTTTAGCCTTGTCTTGACAAAGAAACCGTACCCCTCCATTGACCGAATTATGTCATTAACTGGTGCATACAACCTTGCGAGTTTTTCTCGTTTCATTAGCCGAGCAGCGTCCAACCAATTAAGGTTTTCGTTTCGGTAAATTAGATTAAATGCGTATTCGCTTACTTGTGCGGAATCCATTACCTTGTCAATCGCTTCAAAGGTCATAACGCCTGTGTTCGGAAGTATCTTGGATTCGTACACGATAAAGGCTTGTGAATCTGATGTACCTACTGTTTCATCTGTTGTGAACGTAAATGGTACATAATAGATAGAATCAGGTACTTGACTTTTTAATGCCTTTGAGAATAGGACTATCATAATAAACATCACTATTTCCAATGCTTGTCTGAATGTGAATACAGTTTTCATATTAATTATTTTTTAATTGTTCAATTTCGTTAAGAATAAGTTGTATTTGAGATTTAAGTTGTTCTATTTCGGTTGCTTGGGATTCTATTATAGCTTGTTGTTCTTGGATGGCTTTAACTGTGACTGCAATAATTGCTCTATCATTAATACCTAAATAATCAGTATTCCCAATAGGATATGATGCTTCATTTATTATAGACTTTACTTCTTGGGCATAAAATCCTAATTGTTGAAATGTAGAATTTCTATTATCAACAAAATATTTAGGTCTTAAATCCAAAACCTTTTGTATTCCATTATCTATATCTCCTATATAACTTTTAAATCTTGAATCAGAAGCAACACCTAAAACACCACCGTTTTCATAAACTGCATTACCACCTGTTCCAGTTAAATCTCCAATTTTTACTTTTCCATTAACTTCTAATTTTTCAGATGGCGATGACGTACCTATTCCTACATCCCCATCTGCTTCAATCATCATTAACGATACATTATAATTAGTAAAATCAAAAGCATTAGCATTTTCAAGGGCAGATGGGCCTGTTCTTGTAGCTAAATCAGTATATTCTACACTTTGAAAAGTAGTTACTGCTCTACCTGAAACATATACATCTCTTGAATCATCAAGAGAGCCTCTATACATTGCCCCAAATGAATCATAGCCATCAGTAGAACCTTCTAATTGCCCATAAAAGCCACCTGCCGTATTACTTCCGATTGTAAAAAACCCATCATAATTAGGGTCTTGAACACGAATAAAATCTATATTATCAGTTATATTTCCTTCTACTTCTAATTTTGTCGTAGGCGATGTCGTGCCTATTCCTACTTCATTTGCACTCTCGTCCACGAACAACGTACCACTATCAAAATTAACATTGCCACCGCTTTGAGTTAATGCGGATGTAAACGTCTTTGCACCACCAACCGTTTGAGTTGTACTCAAATCAACAAAATTCTGTGTTGCACTACCCGTACCCCCATTCGTAACTGGAAGTGTACCGGTAACTTGTGAAGTTAAATCAACTCCAGATAAAGTACCGCCTAAAGTTAAATTACCCGAACTCGTAACCGTACCCGATAATGATATACCATTGACTGTTCCTGTTCCACCCACACTTGTAACCGTACCTGTATTCGATGTATATCCATCCGGATTAGAATCTAAATAATATAAATCCAAATCTTGTTTCGTAGCTATAACTGTATTCGTATCCACAGTCAATTCGTTTCCGGTTGTACCATCTCCGGTAATGGTTACGCCATCCGATAGTACCGAACTGATTATACTGGATGTAGCCGCTAATGTATCTGCTCCCAAAATCAAAACCGTATCAGCTCCGTAACTAATGAATAAATCACGAGAATAAACCATTCCCGAATCCGTTGGAGAAGAAATCAGAACCGAACCTGTAACCGAATCCTTTGTAATCTGATTCAATTTGATTCTGGGCGATTGGGCAAAGGTCTGAATCGTTGCGGTTATTAGTGCGAGTATAAATAGTGTGTGTTTCATTTTTATTTCTTTTAATTACAACTTACAATTACAGAGGCATTAAAATTAGGTATAGTTATTGAATTTGTATTTAAGACTTGAATTATATTATTAGTAGAGCTAATAGATTGACTGAAAGTTTGAGTTGAAAAATCTTCACCAGTTCCTGTTGTAAAAGCAGGATTCCATAAATTTACATTTGTTCCAAAGCTACCTCCTGATATAGTGCCTAAATTATAATCAAAAGAACAACTTGTGCAATTAATAACATCTATCACCATTCCTATTTCATCAATAGTGCAACCATATACAGTTGTTGGAAAATTGAGATACATTGGTGAATTACTTGCTCTAACAATAATATTAAACACATACTCTTCCGAACCTCCCCCACTAAACAAAACCCCATCATCATACAAATCGCCAGTAAAATTAATATCTCCGGTTACGTCCAAAGTATAAGCCGGAGTTCCACCACCAACCGCCATTTTGTCTGCGGACGCATCCACCCACATAAATGGCAAATGATTGAGCGAACCAACTCCAAAATCGTAAGAACCCGATTGCGTATTATTAAACGTAACTGTACCGCCATCTTGAACGATTGTTCCTGATTGAGTAAGGTTTCCATTTAAATCGGTTTTACCATTAATTACGGCTTGATATGTACTTGCAGCTGGATTTAATTGAAAAACAGTTGAGTAAGAATCATAACTATCTATAAATCTATATAATGGAAATGATGAATTTGACATATATGCATAAAAATCCATACCTGTTTCCCCAGTTCCTGCATATCTATCAATATAAGGAGCATAACTTCCGCTTATATGATTAAAATCAGAACCTATATAAATTCTATCAAATACTAATAAATCATCAGTAAAATATCCACGCCCAGTAACGTGCAAAGGATAATCTGGATCCGTATTCCCAATCGCAACGTTTCCGCCATTGTAATATATTTCTCCAGCAGTTGCCGCATTAGACCATAATCCACCACCTCCAGCTGCGTTTATAGCCGTTCTTAATGCCGATAATGAATCAGACAAGAAATCAACATTAGAAATAATATGGTTGTGTGAGTCATCAACTACGGTTGCGGTTATAGATGCGTCTGCCGAACCATCAAAGGATGCACTACCAGTTACGTCTGAAGTTAAGGAAATAGTCCGAGCCGTTTGTAGTTTAGTTGCAGTTGATGAATTGCCACTTAATGCAGCCGTAATCGTTCCGGCACTAAAATTACCACTTGCATTTCTAAATACTATTGTATTGGCAGTATTATTATTAGTTGCGTTTGATGTTACTGTAAAGGTACTTCCTTCTCCAGTTGCAGTACCACTAATTCCATTACCACTCGTACCTCCTGTTGCAATGTAATTGCCATTTGTTTGTGTTCCTAATGTAATGGGAAGTGTTGGAATATCCGCCCTTATAGCCGAAGCTGTATCCGCTAATTGTGCAGTTGTTACATCTCCACCAGCGGCTGGGAAATCTGCCCTAATAGCTAAAGCCGTATCCGCTAACTCCGTTCTATTTGGATACAAATCTAAACTATCTCCCAATTCAACCCTTGAAACGTAATTAACAAGGGAATCGGAAATGTAAGTAGGTATATCTGTTCTAATCGCAGATGCAGTATCTCCTAACTCAACCCTATTCGGATAATTAACCAGAGAATCTGCTATTTCACTTGTTATTGATGTTCTTATATTATTTGAAGTATCTCCTAATTCAACCCTTGAAACGTAATTAGTAAGGGAATCGGAAATGTAAGTAGGTATATCTAATCTTATAGCCAAAGCCGTATCTCCTAATTCAACCTTTGTAGCGTAATTGGTAAGCGAATCTCCAATCTGAATAGGAATAGAATTCCTAATTGCCAAAGCCGTATCCGCTAACTCCGTCCTATTCGGATACAAGGCTAAACTATCTCCCAATTCCGTTCTCGATGCGTAATTAACTAATGAATCAGAAATATAAGTAGGTATATCTAATCTTATATTATTTGCCGTATCTCCTAATTCAATTCTATTAGGATATAATGCTAATGAATCCCCTAACTCCGTTCTATCTACATACAATAATAAACTATCCCCTAACTCAACCCTATCTACATACAATAATAAACTTGAAGCAATATCAGATTTAACCGCAACCGTATCCGTTCCGATCAAAAATGTACTGTCCGCAGAACGGAATCGCAATATGTTATTAAAAGCCAAATTCGAATCTAACCCGGTTACAATAAATTGACCAGAATCCGTACCTTGTTTTAGCTGATATAATTCGAATCGCGGATAATTCTGCCCGATTACAAAAAAAGGAATGAACCCTAACAGAATTAAAACCGATTTAAGATTGATTATAAATTGCTTACAACCCATATAATAGTTATTTTTTCTCCGCTTCTGGGAACAAAACCAAAGGTAATGGTACCAGTCACGGAATCGTGTGAACTAATGAATTGATTTGATATAAATTGACCGTTTCTATAAACCATTATAGCCGAAAGCGAATCAGGTAATTTGCCTTCGTTCTCGGTTACGGTAAATGTCGGAGTCGTTCCATCGGCAGTAAATTCTTCTTGAAACATCGAAACCGCAGCCGTTCCAGTTGGCGTAACAAATTCTTCCACAAACCAAATCAAGGTTATATCATCTCCTTGATCTGGAGCGAATGTCATCGTAACAGTTCCGTTTGTCGTGTTAATTCCGGATATGTAATCGTTATTAATGTGTTGACCGTTGCGCATTAATAGAATTGCATCCTTTGTCTTTGCGAGTTTACCAGCATTTTTGGTTACGGTAAAGGTCGTTTGCGTTCCATCCGCAATGAATTGTTCTTGGATTATTTTTAAATTATTAGGAAGCGACATAAACCAAACAGCTGCAATACTATCGTCTGAACTTGGAGTATAATTTAATGTAAATTCAGATGTTGTTTGTGAATAATCGGAAACCTTATCTGAATCAATGAAAATACCATTTTGGTATATTAACATTTCTTGTTTCCTACTTGGAATAATACCATTATTACTTGTGCAAGTAAAGGTATCGGAAGACCCACTTGGAGTAAAAATCTGTTGATATATTCCGCTATCTTCAAGTTCCCCTCTAAAGAACCAAACTACTGCAATTCTATCTCCAACATCAGGAGTAAAACTTAATGTAAATTGACCATTTGTCGCATCAAGCGAACTAATATAGGTTTGATTCAATAACAATCCATTTCTATATATAGTAATTTCAGCAGCGTTTTCAGGTAAAACTCCGTTATTTTCCGTAACCGTAAAGGTAGCAGAACCAGAAGCGGTTAATACCTCTTGAAATATTACTCCGTGTCCAATTTCTGGATTAATTATAGACGTATCGTCATTATCTGTAATAACTGCACCACCAGCTGAAGAAGAAGCCCCTACTGCACCAAACGAAGCTACGAATCGGTAATCTCTTGATAAATAAACTAAAGATTGTTCTGTATAAGGCATTAACTATCTTCTTTTACTTGATACCAAATTCCTGTTACCATATCTCTATATAAATCATAAGTACCACCGTGAAAAATCCAATAGGCACTGTTATAATTAATTGCGTAATGTGGTTGAAGAAACGCATTGTCAGGATCAGTCATTACCATTGTTGTTCCCATAAATTTGCGAACTGGTAGTAATTGACCTTTTATAGTTTCGTTTGCTAATAATTGACTTATGTTTTTTGCATCTCCTGTGTTTCCAACCTTCCATCCGTTTTCGGTAATTACCCATTCATCAGAGTCGTTTTTAACTTCTAAATGACCTGGAGAATTTAGATTAGGACCATCACCAATAATGGTTTTAATTTCATACGTTTTATATGCCGTATTATCATTATCGGATTGGAATCTAATAATATCGTTTTGATCCGAAAAGAAACCAGTATGAATGTATTGAAGGAAAGTGTTCGATGCTTCATAAGTTACGGTATAATAATCTTCTAAAACCGGAACTGAACCGCCTTGTAAAATAGACGTTAATGGTGGAATGCCATATTCTCCATAAACGTTATAAAATTCAACCTTTACGGACAAATCTCCATCAGCCGGAACTTGTGGAATTATTAATTGAATGTTTTGCAATATCTCATTACCGTCTGTAACCTTTATAGGTAATGGATAATAATATCCTTCATTTGTGTCCCAAAATGCATTTTGTAATCCTACTTCATCAAATTTATTAGGTAGTCTTGTAAAAGTGTTTTGATAGTAATGCGTTGTAACTTCTCCTTCTAACTTAATCAATATCCTAAATACAACATAATGGTTTTGAAAAAATGTAGTTGCAACTGTTTGAGTAAATGCAGTATAAAATGCAAGTGTAAAATCAAGTTGCAAAATTGAATCAAAATTATTTGATGCAACATCTTCAGCCACCTTTGCGGTTTCGTCATTGTAATCCCAAATTGCACCGGGCAATAAATTCCTTGTTGCTAAATGTTCGTATTCAACTCTTGAATATTGTAATGGAGCAAAAAACTCAAAAGAACTTCCAGCTAATCTATATAAATCAGAATTATCTATATCGGATTGGTCGTGTAGTATCGAATAATCTCTTGTGTTTGTTTGTAAGCTACCCAATAATGGATAACTCTTTTCAATTACCGAATTTGCATTTAGATATTCATTGATTTGTGTGATATAAAATCCTGATCCGCTATTAATTATTCGCGCTCCAAATGTTTTGCATATTTCTTCTAAAACTTCGTAACAGTTTTTGTAAACGTAATTGCCTTTGGTGTCAATATGATAAAATGCTCTATGCGGAATCCTTGCCTTTGTTAAGACTGTATTATTGGAATTATATGTATATTCTTGAGAATGCCAATTTATTACTACCGAAAACAAAGGTTCTGTAAGCGATGCGTAAGCATAATTAACCGAACCTAATTTTAATAAAACTTTTAGTATATGTGAAAACACAGAATCTTTACCGGTATAAGGAACGCCATCGTTGTTGTAATCAATATTTTTTAATGTATTTAATCCATCCTTTGCTTTTAAAACAAAAGAATAGCCAAGGTTCAAATCAACATCTTCAATAGAAACTAAATCTGTTAAAATATATCCAACCCATTTAAATACGGTCTGCCCTGTTGTTTGATTCGTTCTAATGTATAAAAAATATTCGTCTTCATAGGATGTAACTAAATCTTCTACAAAAGAATTTAATGCAGAAGAATCAATGTGCATATCAATAGAAGCCTCGGAACTAATTACTGATTTAAATCGATTATCTTCATCCCCACCAGTATCATATTTTATTTGAACCCCAAGCGTATCGAATTGGGTAGCAGAACCAGTAAAGGTACTTTGATGAATCTCTATAATGTATTCAGCTCCCGATTCAGAAAAAAATGTTGATTCAAATTTTTTCGGCATTATCTATTTCTATTTCTTTCGGCTCTTTCAACAACCAATAATAAATCAGAACCTTGCAATCTTGTGGACGCTACAAAGTTTCCATTCGTTCCTACATTAGATAACATTGACCTCAACTTATCCAATGGGGCAACTACTTCCGGATTCGACAAACTTGTTCCGGATCCTTCTCCAACTAAAGCCATTGTCGGTCCGGTTACTAATCCGCCCGAAGCGAGTCCTAAAAAACCAAGCAAGTTTCCACCAAAAGAACCTTTCCCTGTTTTTAATCCAATTCCGCCTAATAATTTACCAACCGCAGAACCACCCGGAATTAAGGACAAAATGGTTGCAAATATAGCCGCTTGTGCAATCGCCTTAATTAACTGCACAATCATTTGCTTAATTCCTTGCGTTAAAGATTTAAATACGTTTTGACCTCGTTCTAATGCGGTAAATATGGAATCCGTAACGGTCGCAGCTATACTTGCAACGCCTTGTAATAATGTTTGAGCGCGTTCGTTTAGCGCATTAATTCTTTCTTGATTTTCTATCTTGGCTTGGTCAATTCTGTTTTGTTCAATTTCTAATGGTCCGTTTTCGGTAAGTAAAACAACCTTTCTATGTAAACTTTGATTTGCTTTTTCAAATTCTTCATTAAGCACACTTTGAGCGGACTTAACTTTATTTATTGATTCAACTTGATTAAGTAATTGCGTATTAACTAAACCCGTTGAATAAGCTTGTTTTTTATTTATACTAATAACTTCTTCTCCTTCTTCTTTTCCTTTTGGTTTAGTAGTAGAAGATGGAGTTACGGTTTTAGGCGTTGGAGTTGACGGTGTTGGAAGCGCAGATACTCCAGGTATAAATGGAATTGGAGCTTGTTGAAATGGTGCGTAAAGTTTATCAATTTCGGATTGACTAAACGAATTAGTCATACCTTCTTTTATACCTTGCGCGTATGATTCACCAAATCCTTTGCCGTCATCAAACGCCCTTTTAATTTGACCAAAAATAGTTGCATCTAAAATACCGGTTAATAATTTACCAAAATTTAACTCCGCGATTCCATTAAATATATCTGTTAAAGTTTCTAATAAAAACGCAAAATTATCTCCTAATATTCTAAATAAATCATTAACGCCTTCTATTTCAGGTACGATTGAAACAACGCTATCTAATAATCGAAGGAATGCCTTGCCAAGATTTCCAATAGAATTAAATAAAGGACCTATGCTATTTCTAAATTTCTCGGAATTTTTATACATCCCAATTAATAAAGTAATAACCGTACCTATAATTGGAATAATTCTTGTAAACGTAGCTGAACCGGTCATTATTCCTTTACTAATTTTGGCAAATGTTCCGACTAAACTTGCGCTTACTGTTACAAGGTTTCCGAATATCATTATTAGTGGACCAGCTGCTGCTGCGATTCCGACCATTAATAAAATATTCTCTTGCACTTCTGGAGTTAACTTTCTCCATCGTTCGGCTAACTTACCTACTACTTCAGTTAACCTTCCAATTAATCTTGTCGCTGCATCCAATAATCCAGAATCCGCAATTGAAATCATTAAACCTTCAAATGCAGATTGAAGCCTTTTTAACGCTCCATTTAAACCTTCTAATTGTTTATCGGCAATGGATTGAGCCGTTCCGCCACTATTTTCTAATTCCTTTGTTAACTCTCTTAATGATTTCGAACCTTGATCTACTAAAGCCGAAATACCTGGTCCGGCTATTTTTCCAAAAATTTCTAAAATATCTTTAGATGATGCACCACTTTTTTCAAGTTGCTCTATTATATTATTTAAAGGTAAAAGGTTTCCTGAACTATCCAATGCGCTAATACCAAGTCTATCTATTACCTTTTGTGCTTCACCACTTGGGCTTAATAAACTTGCAATCGCACCTCTTAATGATGTTCCAGCTCTTGATGCTTGAATACCGGCATTTCCTAATAATCCAACCGCAGCAGATACTTCTTCAAATTGCAATCCGGCAGAATTAGCAACCGGAGCGACATAAGCCATTGCTTCTCCTAATTGCTCAAGGTTTGTATTGGAACTTGTAAATGTTTTTGCAAGTACATCTACCGCGTTTGCCATTTCACTTGCATCCTTTCCAAAGCCAGTTAAGATATTACTTGCAATATCCGAAGCCATTGCCAAATCCATTTGCCCCGCAGCTGCAAGGTTCAATACACCTGGCATTGATTGGAGAATGTCATTGACTTCAAAACCAGCCATTGCAAGAAACGACATACCTTCCGCAGCTTGACTTGCGCTAAATGAAGTTGTTTCGCCTAATTCTTT
>Ga0208547_1002236_pt1 | contig 10436 bp, 9 predicted proteins | sample DEB08_DNA_5_FD_185501 | JGI IMG/M metagenome (GOLD analysis project Ga0208547, IMG submission 185501) | Aqueous microbial communities from the Delaware River and Bay under freshwater to marine salinity gradient to study organic matter... | ecosystem: Environmental > Aquatic > Marine > Coastal ... | reverse complement strand
GGGAGGAGCGCCGCGCCGCGGCCGGGTCCGGCGGGGCCGCCGCCGCGGAGCCGTCATGAGCACCGGCGGGACCGTTCACGTCGTCGGTCCCGCCGCGTCGGGCCGCCGGGTGGACGTGGTCGTCGCCGAGCTGCTCGGCGTCTCGCGCAGTGCGGCGGCGCGTCGGATCGACGCGGGCGACGTCCGCGTCGACGGCGCGCCGGCCCGGCGCAACCGCGTCCTCGCCGCGGGCGACCGCCTCGAGGTCCTGGCCGGGGACGTGCCCGAGGTCGCCGCGCCGCCCGTCCCCCCCGTCCGGTACCGGGACCCGCACCTCTCGGTCCTCGCGAAGCCCCCGGGCCTGGTGGTCCATCCCGGCACGGGGCACCGCGGGGACACGCTGGTCGACGCCCTCGTCGGCGCGGGGTGGCCCCTGGCGCCGGGGGAGGACCCGGAGCGACCCGGGATCGTCCACCGCCTCGACCGCGACACGTCGGGCCTGCTCCTCGTCGCGCACACCGAGGAGGCCCGGGCCGGGCTGAGCGCGATGCTCGCGCGCCACGAGGTCGACCGCCGCTACCTGGCCCTCCTCGCGGCCGTCCCGGCCGAGCCGCGCGGCGTCGTCGACGCCCCGATCGCCCGGCACCCCGGGCGGCGGGCGGCGTTCGCGGTCGTCGAGGGGGGTCGGCCGGCGCGCACGCGGTACCGCGTCCTCGACCGCGGCGAGGTCGCGGTGGCCGGGACGCCGCGCCCCGTCGCGGCCGTGGCCTGCGGCCTCGAGACCGGGCGGACGCACCAGGTCCGCGTGCACCTCGACGCGATCGGGGCGCCGGTCGCCGGGGACCCCGTGTACGGCGCGGACCGCGCCCTCGCCGCCGCGCTCGGGCTGGAGCGGCCGGCGCTGCACGCGGCCCGTCTGGCGCTGCGCCACCCGGTCACCGGCGCGGACCTCGTCGTGACCGAACCGCTGCCCGCGGACCTCGTGGCGGCCTGGACGCGGGCCGGTCTCGCGGTGCCCGACGTCGCGCCGGCGCCGTGACCGCCCCCGGTCGCGTCGGGGGCCGCTGCTAGGGTCGCCGCGCCGCGCGGAGGACGGTCCGGCGCGCGGGAAGGTGCGTCGGCGGTGGCTCCGGGGGCGACGGGCGGGGCGACCGCGACGGCGGGTGCGGCCGGGGCGAGCGGCGCGTCGGGCCGCGGGTTCGTCCACCTCCACGTCCACACCGAGTACTCGATGCTCGACGGGGCGTCCCGCGTCACCGACCTCGTCGGCGCCGTCGCGGCCGACGGGCAGCCCGCCGTCGCGATCACCGATCACGGCAACCTGTTCGGACTGGTCGAGTTCGACCGGACCGCCCGCGCGCGCGGCGTGCGACCGATCCTCGGCGCCGAGCTGTACCAGGCGATCGGGTCGCGCCACGACCAGCAGCAGGGGGGTGCCGATGGGAAGCAGCGCGCGCACCACCTGACGGTCCTGGCCGAGTCGACGACCGGCTACCGCAACCTGATGACGCTCTCGACGCGGGCCTACCTCGAGGGGTACTGGTACAAGCCGCGCATCGACATGGAGCTCCTCGAGGCGCATCACGAGGGGCTCGTCGTCCTGTCGGGCTGCCTCGGCTCCGAGGTGAACCAGCACCTCCTGCGGGACGACGTCGACGCCGCGCGGCGCTCGATGGCGGCGTACCGCGACCTCCTCGGCCCCGACCGGTACTGGGTCGAGCTGCAGGACCACGGCATCCCCGATCAGCGCCGCGTCTGGCCCGAGCTCGAGCGGCTCGCGGCGGAGCTGGGCCTCCGGACGGTCATCACGAACGACACGCACTACACGGGGGCCGACGACGTCGCGGCGCACGACGCGCTGCTCTGCATCCAGACCGGGTCGAAGCTCTCCGACCCCGGGCGGTTCCGGTTCGAGTCGGACCGGTTCTACGTCCGCTCCGCCGCCGAGATGCGCGCGGAGTTCCCCGACCACGGCCCGGCGCTGGACGCGACCCTCGAGATCGCCGAGCGGTGCGACGCCCCCATCGAGCTGGGGCTGGACCTGCTGCCGCGGTTCCCGACGCCGGGCGGCGTCTCGGAGGCCGAGCACCTGCGGGACCTCGTGATGGAGGGGGCACGACGCCGCTACGGCGATCCGCTGCCCTCCGCGGTCGCCGAGCGCGTCGCGTACGAGCTCGGCGTCATCGAGCAGATGGGGTTCCCGGCGTACTTCCTGATCGTCGCCGACCTCTGCCGACACGCGCGGTCGGTCGGCATCCGGGTCGGCCCGGGTCGCGGCTCGGCCGGCGGCTCGGTCGTCGCGTACTGCACGGACATCACGCGCGTCGACCCGATCCGCCACGGACTGATCTTCGAGCGGTTCCTCAACCCGTCCCGGAAGGAGATGCCGGACATCGACATCGACTTCGACGACCGGCGTCGCGGCGAGATGATCCGGTACGCCGCGGAGCGGTACGGGTCGGACCACGTCGCGCAGATCGTGACCTTCGGGACGATCAAGGCGAAGTCCGCCATCCGCGACGCCGCGCGTGTGCTCGACCAGCCGTTCAAGGTCGGGGACGACCTCGCGAAGATGATGCCGCCGGCCGTGCAGGGCGTCGACGCGACGCTGGCCGAGGCCCTGAAGAAGTCCGCCGAGCTCCGCACGGCGCGGGAGGACCCGGCGTACCGCGAGGTCCTCGAGGTGGCCGAGCGGCTCGAGGGGCTGAAGCGCCACCACGGCATCCACGCGGCGGCCGTCATCATCGGTGCCCGACCGCTGTCCGAGGTCGTGCCGCTGATGCGGGCCGAGGGCGGTGAGGTCCTGACCCAGTACGAGATGGAGGCGGCCCAGGCGGTCGGTCTGCTCAAGATGGACTTCCTCGGTCTCCGCAACCTCACCGTCATCTCGGACGCCGAGCGCCACGTCCGGACGAACCGCGGCGTCGAGCTCGACATGGACGACCCCGAGCTCCTCGGGGAGATGGACGACCCCCGGACCTACGAGATGCTCGCGACCGGCGAGACGCTCGGGGTGTTCCAGCTGGACTCGGCCGGGATGCAGGCCCTCGTCCGGCGCCTGCGCCCGACGCGGTTCGAGGACATCTCGGCGCTGCTGGCGCTGTACCGACCGGGTCCGCTCGGGATGGACATGCACATCGCGTTCGCGGACCGGAAGAACGGCCTCGAGGCCGTCACGCACGACCACCCGGACCTGGCGGCGATCCTGGGCGAGACCCACGGGGTCATCGTCTACCAGGAGCAGGTCATGAAGGTCGCGACGGACCTCTGCGGCTTCACGATGGCCGAGGCCGACGCGCTCCGGAAGGCCGTCGGGAAGAAGCAGCGGAAGCTGATGGAGGCCCAGAAGGAGCAGTTCGTCGCGGGCGCGCTGGCGAACGGCTACGAGCGCGCCTTCGTCGTGCGGCTCTGGGACCTCATCGAGAAGTTCGCCGAGTACGGGTTCAACAAGGCGCACACCGTCGCGTACGGCGTCGTCAGCTACCAGACCGCCTGGCTGAAGGCCCACCATCCGGTCGAGTACATGGCGGCGCTGCTGACGAGCGTCCGGAACAACAAGGACGTCAAGCCGCTGTACCTGAACGAGTGCCGCCGGATGGGCATCCCGGTGCGTCTTCCGGACGTGAACGACTCCGAGGCCGACTTCACGCCGCGCGGTGAGGAGATCCTGTTCGGACTCGCCGCGGTCCGCGGCGTCGGTGAGGGCGTCGTCGAGCGCATCGTCGCCGCGCGGACCGAGCACGGCCGCTTCATCGACTTCGCCGACTTCTGCGCGAAGGTCGACGCCTCGGTCCTGAACCGCACGGTGCTCGAGAACCTGATCCGCGCCGGGGCGTTCGTCGGGCTCGGGCATCCGCGCCGCGGGCTGCTCGAGGTCCACGAGGGCGTCGTCGCCGAGGCCGTCGCCCGCAAGCGCGCCGAGGCGGCCGGGCAGTTCAGCCTCTTCGACGAGGGCGGCGCCGACGACGACGGTGGTGCGCCCCCGGTCGAGATCCCCGACCTCGAGTTCCCGGCCGGCGAGCTGCTCCGCCTCGAGCGCGAGCTCCTGGGTCTCTACGTCTCGGCCCATCCGCTGGACGGGGCGGAGGCGCTGCTCGAGCGGCTGGTCGACACCCGGGTCGTCGAGCTCGGCGAGCGCAGCGACGGCGCGACCGTCCGCATCGCGGGGGTCCTGACCGCGCCGACGAAGAAGTACACGCGGAAGGGTGACGCGTACCTGACGGCCACCGTCGAGGACCACACGGGGCAGGTCGAGGTCGTGTGCTGGCCCTCGACGTACCTCGCCGCCCACGAGGTCCTCGTCGAGGACGCGGTGCTGGTCCTGCGCGGCCGGGTCGAGCGGCGGGACGAGGCCGTGAAGCTGACCGTGGACGAGGTCACGACGCCGGACCTCTCCGAGGTCCAGGGCGCCCCGGTCGTGGTGCGGCTCGACGCCGCGCAGTGCACCCCCGAGGCCGTCGCCCGGCTCGAGGCGGTCCTCGGCAACCATCCGGGCGTCGCGCCGGTGGCCCTGGAGGTGCGGGAGGCCGACGGGACCGCGCGGCGGTTCCGGCTGGGGGATCGGCTGCGGGTCGAGCGCCGGGCCGGCCTGTTCGGCGAGCTGAAGGCCGCGTTCGGTCCGGAGGTCGTGGAGGACCGTCAGGTCCGGACCCTCCGGCCCGCGGTCCCCGACACGCCGCCGTACCGCCGCGCGGGCTGATCGACGCCCGTCCCGACCCCGGACGGCGACCGCGACGTCGGTAGCATGCCGCGCGCCGCGTCCCCGGAGGTCCCCGTGGCCCGCCTGCGCGTGCTGGACCTCCGCGGCGACGCCTCGGACCCGCGCGACCGTCTCCCGCGGCCGCGCGTCGACCTCGCCGCCGCCCGCGAGGGCGTCCGGGCCACCCTCGCCGCCGTGGCGCGGGACGGCGACGCCGCCCTCGTCGCGGCCACGCGCCGCTTCGACGAGGTGGACCTCGCGGACGGGCCCCTGACCGTCCCCGACGAGGTCCTGGACGCCGCGCTGGACGGTCTGGATCCGATGCTGCGCGCGGCGCTCGAGCGCGCCGCGTCCCAGGTGCGCCGGTTCCACGAGCGGGCCCGGCCGCAGGACTGGGAGGAGGAGGCCGACGGCGTCCGCATGGGGGTCTGGTGGCGTCCGGTCGCCCGGGCCGGCGTGTACGTCCCCGGGGGGAAGGCCGTCTACCCGTCGACCGTCGTGATGACGGTCGTGCCCGCCCGCGTCGCCGGGGTGGAGGAGATCGTCCTCTGCACCCCGCCGACCGGTGTCGGTCCCGACGGGCGGCGCGACGGCTGGCCGGACCGCACGATCCTCGCCGCGGCCCGCCTGCTCGGCGTCGACCGGGTCGTCCGGGTCGGCGGGGCCCAGGCCGTCGCGGCCATGGCGTTCGGGACGGGGAGCGTGCCGCGGTGCGACCTCGTCGTCGGACCGGGGAACCTCCACGTCGCCCTCGCGAAGCAGGAGCTGGCCGCCGAGGGCCGCATCGGCACCGACGGGTACGCCGGACCGACCGAGATCGGCGTCGTCGCCGACGCCACCGCCGACCCGCGGGTGCTGGCCGCGGACCTCGTCGCCCAGGCCGAGCACGACGAGCTCGCGACGGCGGTCCTCATCACCGACGCCCCCGAGCTCGTCCCCGCGGTCGAGGCGGCGCTCGAGACCGAGGTCACCGCGGCCCGGCACCGCGAGCGGGTCGAGGCGGCGCTGGCCGGGCAGGGCACGGTCGTCCTCGTCGACGACGTCGACGGCATGGTCCGCGTCGCCGAGGCGCTGGCCGCCGAGCACCTCGAGGTCCAGACCGCCGACGCGGCCGCCGTCGCCCGCCGGATCCGGTACGCCGGAACCACGTTCATCGGGGCGACGACGCCGGTCAGCCTCGGCGACTACGCGGCCGGTCCCAACCACACGCTCCCGACGTCCGGGACGGCGCGGTTCCGGGGCGGACTCACGACCGCCTCCTTCCTCGTCCCGGTCAACGTGGTCGCCTACGACGAGGCGGCGCTGCGCGAGCTCGCACCGAGCGTCCGGGCCCTCGCCACCGCCGAGGACCTCCCGGCGCACTGGCGCGCGGTCGAGGTCCGGCTGGACGGGGCGGGGCCGTCGTGAGCGGCGCCGGTCCGGTCGCGGTCCGCCCCGAGCTCGCCGACGTCGAGCCGTACGGCGCGCCCCAGCTCGACGTGCCCGTCCGTCTCAACACCAACGAGACGGCCGAGCCGCCGCCGGCCGCGTTCCTCGCCGAGCTCGGGGCCGCGGTCACGGACCTCGCCCTGCACCGGTACCCGGACCGCGAGGCCGTGGCGCTGCGGTCCGCGCTCGCCGCGCGGGAGGGCCTGGACGCCGACCGGGTCTGGGTCGCGAACGGCTCCAACGAGGTCCTGCTCCAGCTGCTCCAGGCCTACGGCGGTCCGGGCCGTCGCGCCCTCGGCCTCCGGCCCGGCTACTCGATGTACCCCGAGCTCTGCCGGACCTCCGGGACGGCGCTGGACCTCGTCGCCCTCGGTCCCGACGGTCGGCCCGACCTCGACGCCGTCGCGGCCGTCGCCGCCGAGCGCGACCCGTCGGTGGTCCTCCTCGCCAACCCGAACAACCCGACGGGTGCGCTCGTCGGTCCCGACGTCGTGCGGTCGGTCCACGACGCCGTCCGCGGCCTCGTCGTGGTCGACGAGGCGTACGTCGAGTTCGCGCCGGACGGCGCCTCGGTCCGGCCGCTCCTCGACGAGCTGCCCCGTCTCGTGGTCTCCCGGACCTTCTCGAAGGCGTTCCGACTGGCCGGGCTCCGGGTCGGGTACCTGCTGGGGCCGGCGGCCGTGATGGCGGACCTGCGGCGCGTCCGCCTGCCCTATCACCTCGACGCGATCGCCCAGCGGGCGGCCGAGCTGGCCCTCGCGCACGAGGAGGCGTTCCTCGCCCACCGGGCGGCGACCGTCGCCGAGCGGGACCGCGTCGCGGCGGCGCTGGCCGCGCTCCCGGGCGTCGTCGTGCACCCCTCGGCCGCGAACTTCCTGCTGGTCGAGACGCCGGTCGTGGACCTGTTCGACCGTCTGCTGGCGCGCGGCGTGCTCGTCCGCGACGTCGCCGCCGCGGTCGACCGGCCCGGCGCCGTCCGCATCACCATCGGGACCCGCGCAGAGGACGACGCCCTCCTCGGCGCGGTCACCGCCGTCCTCGCCGCCGACCGAACCTGACCCGACCCATCGCACGACCGAACGGGGGACCCATGGCCCGCACCGCCCGCGTCGAGCGCCGCACGCGCGAGACCGCCGTCGTCGTCGAGCTCGACCTCGACGGCCCCGCGTCGGCCGAGGTCGCGACCGGCGTGCCGTTCCTCGACCACATGCTCGAGCAGCTGGGCCGCCACGGGCGGCTCGCCCTCCGCGTCCGGACCGAGGGCGACCTCGAGATCGACGCCCACCACACGGTCGAGGACACCGCCATCGCGCTGGGCCAGGCGCTGGCCGAGGCCTGGGGGGACCGGGTCGGCGTCGAGCGGTTCGGTGACGCCAGCGTCCCGATCGACGAGGCGCTGACCCGCGTCGCCGTCGACCTCGCCGGACGCCCGTACCTGGTCTGGGAGGTCGAGACCCCGATCGAGCTGATCGGGACGTTCGAGACGCCGCTCGTGAAGCACTTCTTCGAGGCGCTCGTCGCGAACGCCCGCATCACCCTGCACGTCACGAACGTCTCCGGGGACAACACGCACCACGTCTACGAGTCGGTGTTCAAGGCGCTCGCCGTGGCGCTGCGGCGCGCGGTCGCCGTGACCGGTGACGGCGTGCCGTCGACGAAGGGCGTGCTGCAGTGACGCGACGGCCACGTGCCGCCGTCCTCGACTACGACGCGGGGAACGTCCGCTCGGCGAAGCGCGGGCTCGACGTCGCCGGCGCGGACGCGGTCATCACGTCGGACCCGGACGTGGCCCGTGCCGCGGACGTCCTCGTGATCCCCGGCGTCGGGCACTTCGGGACGTGCAGCCGGCGGCTCCGCGAGCAGGGCCTCGAGGAGGTCGTCCGCGCCTTCGTCGCCGCCGACCGGCCGGTGCTCGGAATCTGCGTCGGGATGCAGCTGCTCTACGCCGGCTCCGAGGAGTCCGAGGAACCCGGCCTGGGGCTCCTCCCGGGTCGCGTCCGCCGGCTCCCGCCCGGGGTCGTGGCGCCGCACATGGGCTGGGACGTCGTGCGGGCCACGACGGCGGGGGAGGAGCTCCTGGTCGGGGTCGACGGCGAGCGGTGCTACTTCGCGCACTCCTACTTCGCCGTCCCCGAGGACCCCGCCCACGTGCTGGCGACGTGCGGGTACGCCGGGACCGAGTTCCCGTGCGTCGTCCGCGAGGGCAGCGTCGTCGGCACGCAGTTCCATCCCGAGAAGTCCGGTGCGGTCGGCGCCCGGCTCCTCGCGGCCTGGCTCGGGGGTGCGACGTGGGACTGACCCTGTATCCCGCGGTCGACATCCGGGACGGCCGCGCCGTCCGTCTGACCCGGGGTCGCGCCGACGCCGTGACCGAGTACGCCGACCCGGTCGAGGCGGCCCTCGGGTTCGCGGCGGCCGGGGCCGAGTGGCTCCACGTCGTGGACCTCGACGCCGCGTTCACCGGCGAGCCGCGGAACCGTCACCTCGTCGGGCGGATCGTCGCCGAGACGGGCCGCCGCGTCCAGGCCTCCGGCGGTGTCCGGACCCTCGACGACATCCGGACCGCGCTGGACCTGGGGGCGTCCCGCGTCGTGGTCGGCACGATGGCGCTGACCGATCCCGCGTTCGTCCCGGCGGCCCTCGAGGTGGCGGGGGACCGCCTCGCCGTCGGCCTCGACGCCGAGGACGGCCGGCTCCGGGCCCGCGGCTGGACCGAGGACGCGGGGGACCTGATGGGGACGCTCGCGCGGCTGACCGAGCTCGGGGTCGCCCGCGTCGTCGTGACCGACATCGCGACCGACGGGATGCTCTCGGGGCCGAACCTCGAGCTGCTCCGTGCGGTCGCGGACGCGACGACCGCCGCCGTCACGGCGTCGGGCGGGGTCGCCTCGGTCGCGGACCTGGTCGCGCTGGCCGGCCTGCACCCGCGCGTCGACGCCGCCATCGTGGGTCGGGCGCTGTACACGGGGGACGTCGACCTGGCCGAGGCGCTGGCGGCCGTCGCCGCGGTCGCGCCATGAGCGCGGCCGGTGGTCCGGCACGCGGCGGGGCGGGGGCGGATCCGGACGGGCTCGCGGTCCGCGTCGTCCCCTGTCTCGACGTCGACGCCGGGCGGGTCGTGAAGGGGGTCCGGTTCGTCGGGCTCCGGGACGCCGGGGATCCGGTCGAGCTCGCCGCGCGGTACGACGAGGAGGGGGCCGACGAGGTCGTCCTCCTCGACATCTCGGCGTCGTCCGACGGCCGGGCGACGATGCTCGACGTCGTCGCCCGGTGCGCCGAGCGGCTCTCCGTCCCGCTGACGATCGGGGGCGGCGTCCGCGCCCCCCGGGACGTGCGCCGGCTCCTCGGCGCCGGTGCGGACAAGGTCTCGGTGAACACCGCGGCGGTGGCCGATCCGGGCCTGATCGACGCGGCCTCCGCCGCCGTCGGGGCCCAGTCCGTCGTCCTCGCCGTCGACGCGCGGCGCCGGGACCCGTCCGACCCCGGCGCCGGCTGGGAGGTCGTGACCCACGGCGGTCGGACGGCGACGGGACGCGACGCCGTCGCGTGGTGCCGGGAGGGCGTGGCCCGGGGTGCCGGCGAGATCCTGCTGACCTCGATGGACCGCGACGGGACGCGTGACGGCTTCGACCTGCCGCTGCTGGCCGCGGTCACCGGCGTCGTCGACGTCCCGGTCATCGCGTCGGGCGGCGCGGGGACGACGGTCGACATGGTCGCGGCCGTCCGGGAGGGTGGCGCGGCCGCGGTGCTCGCGGCGTCGCTGTTCCACTTCGGTGAGCTCCGCGTCGCCGACGCGAAGGATGCGCTCGCCGCGGCCGGTCTGCCGGTCCGTCGGACGCCCGCGCCCTGACGTGCGGCCGCTCGGCGTCAGCCGAGCGCCGATCGGACCGCACGGTGGACGTCGCCGACGACATCGGAGGGGACGTTGTCGACCGCGCAGTCGGGGCACCGCACGAGCGGCAGCACCAGCTCGAGGAGGTACGGCGGGCCGGTGGTCCCCTCGACGGTGACGCCGCGGACGGTCCGCCGCGGCGGGAGGTCGAGGGCGGTGTCGCAGGCGCCGCACCGATCGGGGGTCCCGGACCGACCGAGACGGCGTCGTCGGCGCGCGGTCGGCACGGCGCCGAGCGCGGTCCGGACGGCCACGGTCTCGGCGTCGGACCGGTGCCCGTCGGGGCAGACCCCGAGCGTCCGCGGCGGGACGGCGACCTCGACCGCGCCGGCACTCCCGGACGCGGCCGCTCGGCGCTGGGGCCGCAGCGGTGACCCGCAGCGGGGGCAGCCCGGGCCGGTGGCGGTCATCCGCCGAACGCGTCGAGCAGGTCCTCGG
>Ga0208547_1002232_pt1 | contig 10447 bp, 16 predicted proteins | sample DEB08_DNA_5_FD_185501 | JGI IMG/M metagenome (GOLD analysis project Ga0208547, IMG submission 185501) | Aqueous microbial communities from the Delaware River and Bay under freshwater to marine salinity gradient to study organic matter... | ecosystem: Environmental > Aquatic > Marine > Coastal ... | reverse complement strand
TATCTGTGTAACTATCATCTACAGCTACTGTAAGTTTTTGAACACCGCTACTTGTACCAATACCAACATTGCCTGATGAGTTGATTGACATAGCTGTACTTGCTAGTTTTGTATCTGTACTAGCATCTCCATAAAGAAAATCTAATCTATTTGAATCTACAAATAATTGAAAATCTGTTGCTGATGCTGAAACATCTTCAAAAACTAAATTAGGTCTAAATCCTTCAATGTGAACATCAAAGCTATCGTTTGCAGCTGAATCATCTTTAACATGTAAATTAGCATCAGGACTACTTGTACCTATACCAACATTACCTGAAGAGTCTATGCGTATAACTTCTGAGCCATTAGTGGCAATTCGCATAAAGTTAGTATTATGATTATAATCAACCCAACCTGCGTACTGCTCCGCACCTGTAGTTCCATCTGCAAAATACAAAGAACCATAAGAATTATTGGCTGAATATATGGTTAGTCCTTCTGAACCAACACCACTCCCTACTACTAAATTGTTAGCTGCTGCATTAAAGCTACTAGGAGAAGTCGTACCAATTCCAACAGAATTAGCTGATGAATCTACAAATAAAGTACCGCTATCCCAGTTTAAATCACCTGTACCGCCTGTAAGTGCTGTAAGCGTTCCAACGCTTGTGATGTTGGTTTGAGCAGCGTCTGTTACTTTTAAATTAGCGAAAGCATCTGTAACAGCAGCAGTCGCCCCTGCTCCGTCTGTATAAATTGCTTTGGTGTCTCCGTTAGGAATAGTTACGTTTGAGCCAGAGCCTTGAGAAATAGTTATAGATTGACCGCCTGTAGTAGCGTTTTCAATAATCCAAACTTTTGATACGGTATTAGGAGCTAAAGTTAAAGTTCTGGTTGCGGTTAAAGTAGCTGTTGAAGTTACTTTTAAATATAAGCTACGGATAGGATCAGTAGCTCCGTCTGCCATCGTTTCGGTTTTATCTGCATCAGTATCAAAAGGGTCGACAGTACCGTAAGCGAAAGCTTCAGCTACTAATTCTAAGTTTGTGTTTGTAGTTACGCCCCAAGTTCCTGATTGTTCGCCAGTTGCGATTTCTTCTAACCTGAGATCGTTTACGTATGTACTTGGCATAATTTAATCCTATAGTTTACTATGATATATTAAAACATCAAAATAATTAATATTTTTAAGCAGCAATTTCATCCCAACTTGGTGATTGACTGTCGTCTATGGTTGACCAACCTGAAGTTTGGCTGTCGTCTATAGTTGACCAGTTTGGCGTTTGTCCGTCGTCCACTTCTCCCCAAACCAGTACAAAAGGTGTGCCTGTAGTTCCTACTTGTCCTGTAGGAGTAACGTTTGCTTTAGCTATAGTGCTTACCGTACCTAAAGACGAAGTAATTTCAAAACCGCTTACGTTAAATCTGTTATCGGTTTTAGTTGTAGGTGTGCCTAAAGCTGAGGTTGAACTTAGTCCAGTAAGTGTTACGTTAGCTTCACCGTCGATAGCAGGAGAACCAACGTTGCCTGTAGCTTCTTGCCCTGTAGGTGTTACGTTAGCCTTAGCAACCGTAGTAATAGTTCCTAATGCACTTGTACTTCCTTGACCTGTGACGCTTACGTTTGCTGCTGCGTTTATAGTTGGGCTACCTAGAGCTGATGTACCTACTTGACCTGTAGGAGTTACATTTGCTTTACCTGTAATGGCTACAGTGCCTAAAGCAGAAGTAATTTCAAAACCAGTTACATCAACATTAGCTTTAGCTATAACAGTAGGGTCACCAAGAGCACTTGTACTTGATTGTCCTGTAGGGAAAACGTTAGCGTCTGATTGTATTACTACGGTAGGAGTACCGACGGAAGAGTCTAAAGAAGGAAGGACAGCTACAGCTTGAGCGTTTACACCTACACCGCTAACTGCTCCAGTAAGCTGATAACCAGTTACTGATAAATTATTATTAGTAACTAAAGTTATAGAGCCAAGACTTGAAGTTGCTCCAAGTCCTGTTAGTTCAACAGGTAGGGCAGTGCTCCAGGCACCTTCGCCCCAAGTGCCTCTACCCCAACCGTTGATTATAGCCATTACTGGCTCCTATTAGGCGATTCTAATAATAGCTGTACTAGATGCTGCTGCTGGAAAAACAATAGTAAAATCACCAGCAGTTGAAGTCTTGTCACCACCAAAATCTATAGCTGCAACTGATGGATCACCAGCTTCTGTGTCGTTATAAATTAAACAACCTCTAGCAGTTATAGTAGCAGTACCAAAAGTTAAGTCAGCAAAGTCTGTAAAAGCAGTAGTACCACTAGAAGTAGGAGTTACGTTAGTTAACGCAGCACCGCCTGCAGTGTAGTTAGTACCACTAGCTTCACCAGTTACAGTATAAGCTGTAGTGGTAGCTCCTAGAGTAGCTGAACTAGTGTACAAAGCTAATTTAAAACTGTCGCCTGTTGAATTGGTAAAATCATGAGTACCAGTCAACAACTGAGTTTTAAAACTAGTTGTAAGTGTTGATGTAATTGCCATTTAAAGCTCCTTTAAAATTTTAGCTAAATTTTCATGTCCTTGTGCTTTCAATAGGTTAGACATCGTGCATCGCTCACTATTGATTGCCTGCTTTATATGATAAAGTATTGTGTTATAAATAGCTACCTTAAATGCTTCTGCTTGTTGTCTTATATGTGGTGCAGCGTTTTCACTTATACCTATTATTCTATCAGTTAACCTTTCCGCCCACCACTCAGCTGAATGACCTCTATTAGTCTCAGTTTGTACGCTTATAGCACCTAAATTTGATTGTACAATATCGTCTAGCATATTAGTATCTTTTAGCTTCTGGAGGTGTATCAATAACCGTTCTTATTTCGGTTATGTTTTTTAAATTTTTTTCATATTGTTTTTTGTCAAATTCACTACAGGTCATGGGTATAAAATTACGATTTTCATCTATATCTATAATTATAGGGTCGTCAAGTCTGTGGTAGCCATATAATTTTTCTTTTAACGGTAAGTCTGTATCAAGTAAGCTGGACTGTGGTGCTACTCCTATGTTTATACCTATATCATTACATTTAGCTATCCAATATTCACAACAAGCTCTACCTTGCTCAGCAAAGTGTACATTACCTTTATAACTAAAATCAACTCCAAACAAATTAATTTGTCCTACACGTTGATAAAAAGCATAAGCTATAGCAAAAGCTACCGTATTGTTTAAATAAGCACACTTAGCGTCATTAATAACTTCGTATAATGGGTACTCAATTACACTAGGAGCTCTGTCATCAAGTTCACAAGAATAAATAGGAGTAGTAGCTTTAGGTAACCATTTACGCATAATACCTGTTTGTGTACCTGCGTCTTCTGTGTCTAAAAATCTACTAACAGGGTCTAACATAAAAACTCTATCACATTTAGTGATAGCACCCATACAATTTATGCCCCAGACTTCATCATACTCCTTACTGTGAGCTAATGATAAATGAAAATCTACTTGACTACGTCCGATGGCGACTATGGCAATATTACTGCCAGCTAATTTTTCTTCCTTCATGCTTGTGGTTCTCTCCGTATCTCATCATACCTGTATTGGTCTCTAGTTGATTTAGCTTCACCAAGATTTTTCAAACTTAGTAAAGCCTCCTGAAACTTTGATTCATAAATTGGCATACTTTCAAAATTTTTGAGATACATACACCCTTCTACTAAACTTCCGTAAAGCATTGCGTTAGGTGCATTTTTAGACAACCATGTTGTTTCACTACCAGAAGTGGTAGTAAGTGAGGCTGGTCTATAATAATAGTGCAGTTCCATATTGTAGTTAGAATCTGGTGTTGGTGCAAGTATGAAAGTATTATCATCAAACTCACCAAAATATTTAGGTAGTCCTGTTGTGGACGCATTAGGAGTATAATCCCTAATGAAAGAAACTTGTTTTAATAATAAATAATTATAATTACTGTCACCGTCTATAACAGCTAAACTAAACGGTGCTAAAAAATCACTGGGGGTTGCTAAGTATGTATTACTAGCGGTTACTGTACCTGTAACATTTTTTCTAAACTCATCAAGCTGTACATTTTTTAATATACGCTCTTCTGTAGCTTCTATAAAATTAGGTAAATTAGTAACAAAAGTACTTTCTGTACTTTCAAGATAGTCTTGTATGGCTGTTTTTAAATCTGTATAAGTCCAACTCATGTTGTTACCGTTACTGTGCCTAAACTACCTGTCATCGTTTTCATGTACCAGCTAGTTCCTATAATATCATCAGTAGTATTATACTGTGGATTTGGGCTAGAAGTACGAATTATACCGAATCCAGTTGTTGGTGCAGAAATTGTGGGACGTGGTTCGTATAATGCTTCAGGGTCAGTTGGTGACCTTGAAGGCGTAAGCTGTGGATGTTTAGGCTCGTAGCACTCTCCACAAACTTTAAAACCTGTCCACTCTTTACGTAAATCTAAATATGGAAAATCAAAACCACATCTATCACAAATAGCTCTTGAGTATTTACCCTGAGCGTAAGCCATTAATAAAATCTCCTAGAAGGAGTAAGCATTAATGATGCTCTATTTCTGTCCTCGTCTGCTGCTAATTTAAAGTCTTGTTCGTATTGTTGTTTTAAAAGACCTGCTTTAGCTGGATTCTTTTTTAAAGCTATGTAATAAGCTAATCCGCTAACCATACAAGGTATAAATCTTGATGGTACTTCTGGGTCTTCAGCAGAAGTGTTTACGTCATCTATACGCTGTATTCTATAAGAAACTAATTGATAATTACTTGTATCAGGAGTTGGCCACAAATTAACTACAGGAGTTATTTGTCTGTCTACAAAATATTGAGTAGGTCTAGCTTGAGTAGTTTTAGTAGGAATATTTAAAAATTCTTGTCTACCTATTCTATCTATTTCTATATCTAATACAGGGCTTTTACTAGTATCACGTATGACAGCTGAAAGTATATCAATATCATAAGCGTTTAAGTTATAACTGGCTGTGCCTTGAGTTAGACTTAAAGTTACTTCTTCTATAGTCCAAAGATTTACGCCTCTGTTAGCCCAGTCAGCAAACATAATGTTTAAAGAACGTCTAGCAGTCCTAGCATCGTATCCTGTACGTTGTTCTAGTCCTGCTAGTTCGTATGCTTCTTCTATAGTATCAGCTATATTTAAAGCAAATGTTTTAGTTCCTGAAGTTGCCATTAATCGTAGTCTTTAAATACTGTAAGGACTATAACATAAGAATCACCAAGTGCATGACCTGTAGTAGTAAGATTGATATCACCTGTTTTACCTGATCCTGAAGTATTACGTATACCACCAAATTCAGTAAAATCTACTTCATCTGTATAGTTTTCGTTTATGTCCCAACATATTGTGTCAGTAGTAGCATCCCATAAAAGTTTTACACTCATACCAAAAGTAGAATAGCTAACTTTAGCTAGTCTACAACCTGTACAAGCTGCTCCATCACTTTTACGAGCAGCCAAAGCACTTACGTCTACTTTAGTGACAGCTGACTCTCCTGTTCCGTCTGAAGTGTTGGTCAGCTGAATAACAGCTGACCTATCACTATCTGACAGAGTTGTTGAAGTTACTGCATCTGCCATAATTGACTCCTAAAATTAAGCGTCAGCAAAAGGAGTAACTAAAGTACCTGAGCCAATTAAAAATGCCTCAACATGATATTTAGCACTAGCCATAGCTGTTACTTTTACAATGCTTCCTGCAACACCACCTGAAGTAGTACCGTTTAGGGTAATAACGTCATTAGAAGCACCTGAAACAAAAGTTTTTCCAGTTGCTGCGTCGTTAATACCTACAAAAACGCTACCAACAAACTTATCAGTTCCATCAGTTTTGATGTCAAGGTCTGTTGCTGCTGTTTCTACTATAAAAACAAAAGAAGCACCTAAGTTATTAAGTTGGTTAGGATCTGTAGGGTCACTTGGTACAGTTGTAACAATTGAAGGTAAAGTAAATTTACCGTCAGCATCATTACAAAGTAAGATTTTACCAGCGTGACTATCTACACTTAAAGTTGTGTCGGCTGTTAAGCTAACAACAGCAGTATTACCTGCGGAAATAAAACCAGATAAAGACTTAACTGGTCCTGAAAAAGTTGATTTAGACATTGTTTTCTCCTCTATCTAAATTCGTTACTTCATCTTGGAGTAAGTCTGCCGAGCCAGTTGAAGTAACACGTTAGTCTCGGTTTAGTTAATTGTAAATTAGGTAGGGTAAAAAAGAAAGGGGAACGTTAAGTTCCCCTTCCAAAGGATACAACTAAGTACCCACCCCGAAAGGATTAGGCTCCTGGTGAACCATACATTCCACGCCAGTCTGACCATCCGAAAGAATATCTTTCTCTAGCCTTGTATCTAACGTTTCCTGTTTCGAAGTCACCTTCCATGCCAGTAGACATTGGTGATCTTACGAAGTGCTTCATGCCATTAGGAGCATCAGTCTTGATGAAGAAAGCATCAGTATCTGTTAAATAATGGTTAACAACGTAACCTTCTGGGAACATTCCCATGTTTTTCATTGCGTTGATATCATTATCAGAAGTTGATACTCTTCCTGGAGACATTAAGATTCTCTCAGCTACGAATTGTAGTTGAGGTGGAACAATCAATTTTCTAGCTTGAACATTGATTTTAATTCCTCTTTCATCTTTAAATTGAGAAATATCAATTAAAGCGTTCTCTAGTGAAGTTTCATTCAAGTCTGCTGCTGTTGAAGGCTCGTTTGACTGATCTCCAGCTGTCAAGGTTGGGTGATTGGTAGCGAATAATTCTTTACCGTCACCTCCTGGATAGCTTGAGCTAAAGCCATTATTAAGCACATTCGCAGCTTTTACTTGTTTAGTATTAGCCATCGATCTAGCAAGTGCTCTAGTATATCTAGAAGATAGGCTGTCGTAGAGGTTGTCTTCGATAGCTTCTTCTGTCAATGAGAAAGCAAGTGCTATAGTTTCGTGGGTGTAACGAGATGTGAAAGTTTCTTGTGCTGTGTCGTAGCTTACTGAAGCACCTTCTCCTTTAACTGGAGCTTGTGCGAAGCCTGCCAACATTACTTCTTCCTCAAACGCTCTGTCTGAATTTTCAGTATCAAAAATTTCAGCATGCTCGTTTTCATATCTATCGTACTCTAAACCAAAAAGTGCATTAAGTCCTGGTTCGAGTTCTTTAACTAATTGAGCTCTGTTAATTGCCATTGTTAATCACCTTTTAGTTATTGCCGAACTCAGAAGTTGGGAAACTTACATACAATCTAGCATATTGACCAATAGAATTATCAGGTCTGTCAACAAACCCAATAACTTTAGCTATACCGCTAGTTGTAGTTGTAGTAACCGCTTCTTTTGAACGGAGATTGTTTGCGTCACCTGCAGTTGTAGTAATTGTATAGAGTGCGCCGACACTTGCTTGTGTAGGAGTCCCAGAAGACTGAGCCTCATACGCAATATCAGGGTCAACATAAACATACGCTTTTGCATCTGCAGAACCTAAAGTTGATGTACCTGATGGCCATTTTCTTGACCAAACAGGAGTACCATCAGTTGCTGTGTATTGTACACCTTGGAAAACACCGAGAGGGGCATCAGTAGCACCACTTTGAAGAACGTAACCACTTGAGAGTTTGACTACATCGCCTGAAAAAATATCACCTGTAGCTCCACTCTGGATTGCGAACTCTGATGGTCTAATTGTGCCACCGCTTAAATGAAAAGCAGGTGTAAATCCATTAGGATCGTTTACATTAGCCATTATTTACTCCTATGTAAATAAAAAGTTTAAATTAAGTTCTAACTAACCGTTAGAACCTCCGCTTCCAAAAGTAACCTTTGTTTGTCTACTAGGTTTACTAATAGGCATTAAAGGATTACTCTCTCGCATAAGGTTGTTGTCCACAGCCTCCATCTGCTCTCCAGCTAGTCGAGCATAATACGCTCTTCTTTCTTGGACAGTTTCTATCGGCATCTTAGCGAGGATTAAGCCACCAACTCCTATGACACCAGCATGTTTACCATCATCAATTGTAGGTGCTTCAAAATCAGGATGGTCTGAAGCCCTAACTGGCTCCCAACCTTCACGAATACGTTTTGACATATTCGCTTGATCTTGTTGTCCTACCATTGAAGCACGTATCCATCTGTATACATAGCCCTCTGGTGGAGTAGGTGCGTCTAATAATGACGGTGGACTCCATGGTTTTCGACGAGATGTTTTATCTCGACTTTCTGCAGATCTGGAGGTTCGATCTGTTTGAGTAGTTTTTTCATTGTCTACCATTTTTTACTCCTTAACATGCTTAGCATATTCTTCTAGTGGCACACCTAATCTTTTTGCTATTGCTACTTGACTCGGTGTGAGTTGTACTTTTCTACGTGAACGTGTTCTTGCGGTAGTAGAACCTCTACTTGAACCTGCTACAACCTCGTTCACAGTGTTCTGTTGAGTTTTTCCTAATTTATGAGGAAAAGCCTCAGCCATTCTCCTATCCACTTCTGAATAATACTCATCAGAAGTAGGATCATAACCTTCCTGCTCTACTAGTTGCCTGTGAAAAGCAAAGGCACTAGTAGTCATAGCTACGTCAGAGCCGAACCAACTGTTCTTTTTAGCCCATTGCTGAGCTTTAGGATCTGCTTGAACTCGAACTTGTTGTTGAGGTTGTAGTCTAGATTGTATCTCTTTATCAACATCGACAACTTGTTCTTGTATTTCAGGTTGTTTAGCTCTGACTCTATTTAGGCTTTCCTCTTCAACAGCCAATTTAGCTATTTGTTTTTGAGCTTCGAGCATGGCGTCTGTATCACCATTCTCGTATGCCTTTTTATATCGGTCTTGAGCGTACTGAAGTTCAGATCCAACTCTGCCTTTATATTCATCATAAAGGTTTTGATCTGTTTTTGAAAGTTTATTTTTAGTTTTATTTAACTCATCTTGAACAGACTTAGCATAATCAATAGCTGCTTGTTCACGTCTTTCAGCCTCACGAATCTTAAAGGTAAGTTTAGCTATACGTTTTTGAACGCCTTCGCTATAGTCTTCTATCTCTTCAGATTTTTTAGCTTTTTCTTGAGGTTCATCTTCTACAACTTCCTCTTGATCTTCTTCTGTTTCGGGAAGTTCAACTTCCGTTAACTCTTCTTCTTGTTGCAAGGCTTCATCTGCCATGTTTTGCTCCTTTAGTTGCGTGAATTATATTAACCTGAAACTACGTCTTCGGGATCCGTAATAACTGCTAATACATCATCATCGTTTAATAATCGCAAGTCGCCACCCTCAATCTTGATTCGTGCTCCTGCGTACCTGCCGAATATCACCCAATCGCCTTCTTGACACCATGCACCTCCAGGATATCTATCCTTATCGGCGTATGCGTCTGGACCAAGTGATACTACGTAACCTACGTTAGTGGCTATACGTTCTTTTTCTAACGTTTCGTTAGCTAAATATAAACCACCTTTAGTTTTTTGCTTTCTACTGAAAGGTAAAACTAATAGTCTGTAGCCTGTGGGGGTAGGGAGTTGATCTTTTAAAGAGGCGTCTTCCTGAACTGAATCAGGTGTAAATTTAAGTTCCTCTTTATCTTCAACTTCAATATTTTCAAAACGGTCAACCGTGTTAGGTATTGGCTCACCGCCTTTGCCAAATGCGGCAACTTCTTTACTCATCTTCTATATCCTTGTGCAGGTCACTAATTAAATACTCCGTAAACGACAGACCTGTAATTTCGCCTACGACTTTTTGATAATCTTCAAAGTTTTGAACACTACCACTCGCTAGAGTTTGAGTTAGTTGTTCTTTTCTTTCTTTTATTTGTTTCTTAAGTTTATCTATCAGCATCCCCAATCTCTACGTGCCCAATAATTAGCTTTAGTTCTATCACTTCCTAAACTTTTACTCCGTGCACAATAGGATTTTTTACGCTGTTTATTTTCTTTGTGCATACCTAGTTTAGCATCACCAAAAGTGATTCGTTTAACATTACCTGTTGATGGATCTTTAACAAAAACTTCTTTACGTTTTTTGCCATGTCCAGAACTCCCTTTAGGTATGGGTCTAGGAGTATTTAGTTTAACTTCTCTGCCTTGATATTTAGCCATTACACAAAATTATAGTGTATTTCTCTTTAATTTTAAAATACCTTCGCCTAATACATTCATTCAGGGTACGGTCTATTTTGTATTAATAATATATCTAAAGCAGCAGAAACGGTAACCGTTCCTCCTGCTGAGTCTGCTTGAGCTCTAACTTCTATATCTGTTTTTTCAGTAAGTTTTATAGGGTAAGGATATTCAATCGTACTATAACCTGAACTTGATAAAACCCTGTCTTTTACATTAAAAACACCGCCATACGGTCTAGCTACTAAACTTAAAATTGCGAACTTACCTGCTGAAGAAGATGCCGATACATCTTTTTGAGTAACATAGGCAGTATAACCTCTAGGT
>Ga0208547_1002226_pt1 | contig 10453 bp, 9 predicted proteins | sample DEB08_DNA_5_FD_185501 | JGI IMG/M metagenome (GOLD analysis project Ga0208547, IMG submission 185501) | Aqueous microbial communities from the Delaware River and Bay under freshwater to marine salinity gradient to study organic matter... | ecosystem: Environmental > Aquatic > Marine > Coastal ... | reverse complement strand
AAGAGAACAAGTGGGGAATAGTTTGTGGGTCGGGTGGGAATCGAACCCACGACCTTGAGCTTAAAAGGCTCCTGCTCTACCAATTGAGCTACCGACCCATAACTTTAAGATAATAGCAGTTACAAGATTATTCGAATAGAAATTTAGATTCGGTGTACTCTTAATGTGTGAATTTAGAAATATTAAAAACCTTTTGTGGAGCCATACCTTTAAATTATAAATTTCAAGAGATGGGGGAAAATACTGTTTTTAAAATTGATCCAAATTTCTCTCCAATTAATCTGTATGATTTTTGGGGTAATGCCGCGACTGTAAACTCTTTTGTAGAGTGTGCAAATTATGTAGCTGGAGGATGGAGACCCAATAAAACAACCGTATTTGACATTCTCCAAATTGGGATCATTGCGGGTTCAGTCTTGTTAATAACACTGCTTATTTTTAAAAATAGAAAAATAATAAGAGAAAAATCGCGCAAAGTGCCGAGAAAATTATCCTCATTTGCAAAATTAAAAAGTCGAAATTTCTTACTAATTATATTTCCAATTCAAGCATTTTTTATCTTTGACTATATAAGAACTAAAGCTGTGAGACTTCCATCCTTCATAGACGAGTACATAACCCTTGCTTCAAATGTAGGCTTTTTTACATCTTTAAATTATGACGCAGGTGCAGAGTTTGGTGGAAACTATAGCGTTCAATTAACCTCCGGACCGATTTCTGACTTAGGAGGAGTCATAGGATGGATCCTTAGTAACAGCATTTATATTTCTAGAGTTTCTAATTTTTTCTGGATTTATTTTTTACAAATTATATTTATTTTTCTTTTAAAAAAGGTCTATTTCAAAAATGTAGATTTTCTTTTTTTAATGAATGGATTATTTATTTTACTCATTCCTTGGTGGATTGGTGCACTTTATGGAATAGGTGAGATAGCCTCGATGATAATTTTTACTAACGCTATTTATTTATTTCAAAAAAAAAGAAAGCTTTCCATAATTTTATTTGGAATATCAATTATTTTCGGTAAATATCTTACCATCATTGGTTTTTTTGGTTTTTATATGGCGCATGTTTTTAATGAAAAAAATATACGATTAGTTGTTAAAGATATTTCATTATTTTCAATTCCATTTCTTTCTTGGCTTACAATTGTGAATTTCAAATATACAAATGGAAATGCTTTGACGTACATTAATAATCAAATAAATTTTATTCTGGGTCATCAGAGTTCTGGTCTTAAAGAAGATAACATTTCATTCTTTGATAATTTAATATCTTTTTTTGCAAACTCAGAATTTACAAACTGGAATGACTATGAGAAAATACGGGTTTTATTAGTTCCAATAATTTTTCTGGCGCTTATCTTGAAAAATAGAAAATTTATAGATGATTTTTTTGGATACATTTCTTTGCCTATCTTTTACTCAGTTCTGATGCCCTTTATCTGGTTTTGGATAATTAATCCAACTAAATGGATCAGATTGTCTCAACACTTTACTGTCATTCTTATTATGTCAATTGTCTATTTTATTAATTTTGAAATAATTAAGTCAAGATTTAGCGTACTTTTACTAATTTCTATGCTGAGTTTCTTTATTGATAATAATAAATACCTCATAGGGGTGTTTATTATATTTGTGTTGGGGATAACTTACATTCATAAAAATCAAATTCCTTACTCTAAATTAAAATTTTTAATAATTATTGTTATTGCAGTTGATATTATGATCCCATATTTTGAAAAATCGACTTATGGAGACTTAAGCCCAATTATTGAGGAATGTAAAATTAAGCTTGATAGTTCAGAATGTAGATATGCTTATATGGAAGATGGTTGATGTAGAATCATGTAGTATATTTTTTTCTAAGCTTATAAATGTCTTTAATTACTCCATATAAATTATAAATAACTGATACGGAAGAATCTGTATGGAATTTATAATCAACAGGTTGCTCTATAATTTTCAAATTAAGATTTTTACTTTGAAGGATTAAATCTATATCGTACAAAAAGCCTTGTGAAGTTATATTTTCAAAAATATGTTTTACCTTTTCTGAAGAAATATATTTAAAGCCACACTGAGTATCTAAATAATCAAACTTAAATACCTTTCTAATTACAAAATTAAAAAATGTACCTACTATGATTCTAAAAAATGGAGTATTTTCTTCAGAACCTAAAACTCTTGATCCGAGAACTAAAACCTCATCCTCGAAAAAATCAATTTTATTAGATTCTGTTATATTTGCAGACAAATCTGCATCGAGTATGAGTATTTTTTCGAAATTAGATTCTTGGACGCCTTTTTTTATTGAGGCTCCTTTACCCTGAATACTCTCAGTGGTAAAACTTATTCCTTTTTTTGTTTCTAGTTTTGTAAGAATTTCCCCTGTTTTATCATTCGAGTTATTATTTATAAATATTATTTCTGTTTGGAATTTTTGTTCTAAAGTCCATTCAAGTATCACATGCGCCGTATTTTCTATGATTGATTCTTCGTTGTAGCAAGGAATTAGAATTGTAAGCATTAAACCGATGATAACTAACTGTAGCGATATTAGTCGTATGATGAATATCATTTATAAGTTTATTTCAAGATTATTTTGTTGTAATATTCCTTCTTTAATAAGTACTGTATGATTAAAATGTAGGACCTTAATGAAAAAAAATATACTCAAAATATACTTTATTGACTTTTGGAGCCACTTTAATAAGAAAGATAACTATTTCTATCATCTTTTGAGTACTAAATACACAGTGATAGTGACTGACAATAATCCTGATCTTTTATTTATCTCTAGCTTTCATAGAACTAGTGATGATATTTATGATCCGAAATATGATAGATCTAAAAAAATATTTTATACTGGTGAAGATCAGTTTCCTTCGAGTGAAATTTATGATGCAACATTTACCTTTAAAAAAACAGAAGATAAAAATTACCGACTACCTCTATGGGTTCTTCACCTCAACTGGTTCAATGTACCTTTAAAAAATAATCGGGATATATCTTATCATGGAGATTTACAAAGTTTTCTTCTTAAGGATAAAAAGTTTAAAAAAAATAAATTCTGTTCTTTTATTTCTTCTAAAGAGACCCCAGAAAGAGTTGATTTCGTCAATGCCCTTAGTGAATTTCAATACATCGACTGTCCTGGTGATGTTTTGAATAACCACAAAAAATTACGAGGAAGAGGTGATCAAAAGTATAAAAGGAATTTTCTTAAGAAATATAAATTTAATATTTCTTTTGAAAATACATATTCCGATGGTTATGTCACAGAAAAAATAATCCAGCCAATGTTTGTAAATACTCTACCAATATATTGGGGTACTAAAGAAGTCAAAAATGATTTTAATCCGAAATCATTTATATACGTAAATGATTTTGCAACTAAAGAACATGCAATTGAACATATCAGTAATGTCTATAGTAATGAAGATTTGTATAGTGAAATCTTATCGGAACCATGGTTTCATGGGAATGAGATTCCGGAGAGATTTAAACCTAAAAATATTTTAGGATTTCTAGAAAATATACTTTGAACTAACTTACTAGCCTTTACTTAGTAAGTCTAATAAAGTTGACTTTTCAACTATATTTTTTGCACCCAAGTAGGACAAATGTGAGCCATCTATAAAGAGAAACTCATTTTGATCGAAGTAATTGCACCCTTGGCTGTTGCATAGAACGTCAAACACATCGACATAGCTTAAATTATCCCTACTGGTAATGTCTAAATGGTTAATATTATTTTTTAAGCTGATGTTTAATGTTTTTTCCTGCAAATAATGTTCTAAATTATTTGTTCTTAGATAATATCCATTTTTTTTATAGAACATGAATTCGTCAAACTTGGGTGATGGTATGTGTCCGATGATTATTACATTATTTCTGTTATCTGTAATTCTGTTTAGTGTTTCACTAAAGTATTTGTCTTCAATTCCATCCTGGGGGTATATCCCACCAAGAATAACCGTAGAATCTTTGATTGAAAAAATGTCCTCATAAAACTGTGACCCATCCTTGAAATTACATAAGTTTATAACGGGATAACATCCAGATCGTGTGTACTCAATAATTGTATACTTTTCTAAATTACTTTCGTTGATAAATCCATTAACCAGGGAGGATATGGTCGAGTCACCAAGAAAATATATCTCATTGTTCCCTTCACCAAATTTACAGGCAGTTGATAAGTTATCTTTGTTTATACACAACTCATTCTGGCTATTTCTAAGATAGTTAGTACCGGGTTTTACATTTATATCAAAATTTGAAATTACATTTGTAGATACATCTTGAGAGTAAATGGTTGGAATCATTGTGATTTGTAGAGCTGGGATAATTATTAAAGTAAAACCAAAAAAGACTCCTTTGAAATTTAGAAGACTTACTTTTTTTACATTTCTGTATGTTTGCTCTACTAATAAATAATTTATCAACGAAATGAAGTAAGTTGTTAATAAAACAAATAGTACTAAGTAAATATTACCCAAATCAATATAATTATCAGAACTTCTAGTTGCGTAATAGTTATGATTTCTTATACCTGCGAAAACTGGTTGATGAAAAAGATAGAGAGAGTAAGAAATATTTCCAATATGGATTAATGCAGTATTGAAAATATTATTTTGAATATGAGTCTCGTGTAAAAGCAAATAAAACATAATTCCTGAAATAATTATTTGATTAAAAGACTGAAAATTAAAAATAAATAAAGTTGGGAGTAGTCCAATTGATATATATTTTATAACTTTATGATTAATTAAATTTTTCTTACTTACAGTCGCAGCAATCGAGCCCATTAAAAACTGTGAAGATCGTGTAAAAGGACTATAAAAAATATAGTTTTCAAAACCAAAAAATATTCTACTTAAGTTAAGTTTTGTGTAGAAAAATTCACTATATGAAATTAGTGAAATCAAAAAACAGAGGATAAAAAAATAGCTAACTTTGATTTTTTTTATTTTTAACGCACAAATAATCAAAAACGGGAAGACTATGTAAAACTGTTCTTCAACACTTAAGCTCCAAAGATTTACTATTAAATTTCTCTTGGTATCAATAGAAAAATAATTAATTATTTGTGCAAAGAAAATATTTCCAATAAATAAAATTGAATACTTTAAGCCACGAAAGAGCTCATAGAAATTCTCCAAAGAGATGTTGTAGTAACCAATTAAAATTGTTATCAAAGAGCTTGATATGAGAGATGGTATTATCCTCTTAAATCTTTTAAAGTAAAAAACAGAAAATTTAAGGTTTTTATCTTTTGTATTTTTGAGTAACTGCTTTGTTATCAAGTATCCACTGATGACAAAAAATAAATCTACTCCTAGATATCCATATGGCAAAAGCTGAACATTAAAATGATAAACTATAACAGCAAGTACTGCTATTGCTCTGAATATTTGAATATCTTTTCTAAACATATAGCTTCATGATAAAACTCAATGAGTATAAAAAAGTTTTTTATATATTTTTATGTAGTTAGAAAAGAATTGTGGGTCGGGTGGGAATCGAACCCACGACCTTGAGCTTAAAAGGCTCCTGCTCTACCAATTGAGCTACCGACCCATAACTTTAAGATAATAGCAGTTACAAGATTATTCGAATAGAAATTTTGCTACTACTCTTCTTCAATCTTTATTGAACTTTGTTTATACAAATTATTCATGTTGTATTCTAAAACTTCTTGAAAGTCTTGATTTATTTTTTCTAAAACTTTTTTTGTTTCACTATTTGACTCAGAATCTCTTAAATTTTCTTCAATACTTTTCATCATTTCTAGAAAACTTTCTTTAGTTTCAGCTAATATACCTTCTAGATCTCTTTCTAAGTCACTAATTGTATTGGGAGTATCATCACTTTGGTATTCACTTAATTTACTATTATTTTCTGTATAGGGAGATTCATTTTTATTGAAATTATTAATATTGTTCATTTTAAAAGAATACTACAAATGTAAGAATTACTAATATTTTGCTTTATCTTGAAATTTAAGATCAGGAAATTTAGTCAATCGTTGCTGCGCCCATCTTGCTGGTGCTATTAATCTGAAAAAGGGTGGCAAAAACGGTCGTGTATATTTTAACAAAAGTAGATTAAAAGATAACAATGTATTTTTCATTGGCGAATCTTTTATTCCGTATATTTTACGAAATTCAACTGGAAGAGTATTAAAAGCTGTAAAAGCAATAAATGGCCAGATTGGTTTTATGTGTTTAGGAACAGGTCCTCCTGAAATTATTTCTTGTACATCTTTAGCAACATCAGTTAATACTAAATAATCCTTCTCTCTAGATTTAGTTTTTACCCAATCTTTTAATTCATCATGTGTTTGGGGCATTAATTTTTTGTTAATAAGAACCAGTTCTGCTGATTTCATATTTTCTAAGTGGTACTGATTTTTTTCTTTAGTTGTTAGTTTTTTTACTGTTTTTTCATAAAAGTATATAGATGAGATTTGCAAGCAAGCATGCACCCACAATAATTGCTCTTGATCAAGTGCATCATAATACCCCCCTGTTACACTATCTTCACCCTTGATTACTTCGTGTAATTTATTAATTCTTAAAGCACTTTCATCAGCCTCGCTTTTAGTGCCAAATGTAACAGAATTTTGTAATGAAAGAGTTCTAATTAATCTTTTCCACGGATCTCTTTGATAGAAGGAAGTCTGTCTTGCTCCAGCAGCAATAAGTGGGTGGGCGGCATGCATTAGTAATGCTCTTGCACCTCCAAAAAGTACGGTTATTTCTTTATTTACCTTCCACATCATTGAGCTCGGGCCAAAATATCCTGGATCTGCTTGCATGTTCATATTTTAAGGCATGTTCTGAATAACTTATACTTATAAATCTCTAGTTTTATAGTAAATAACTAAGATTTATCTATTTCAAGAAGTAATAATTAAGATATGGACGAATTGATAAAGACAATCTGTGGAAATTCTAATGAGGTATTTGATCCTGTAAAAATTGGTAACAATCCAAATTTTGTTTTTATTAATGACCCAAATTTTGAGACAATAATTCTGTATGATGCAGATGCGAATATCATAAATGTAAATTCGTGGTTGGAGTGCGCTAACTATGTAAATGGTGGGTGGAGTAATGAATTAATTGATCTTTTTAACGGAGAAAAATACCTTTTCATCATGACAATATTAGGAATTGTAAGTTATTCAGTAATAAAATACATAAAAAAGAGGAAGAATAAAAGTGCTTGAATCTAAAAAACAAATAAGATTTTTGACATATGGCTTATTAATTCTCATGATCGTTGGGCCATGGATATTTAATGGAAATAGTGGAGAGAAAATTCCTTTAATCATAGAAGAATCTTCAATAGGATATTATCAAACAAATACTTGCGAATTTTCGATGGGAGAAATTCTCAAAGAGAATCTCCTAAATAGAGAGGTTGAGTATCTTCCAGATCTTAATTCAAAAATGAAATGTCATGGAAGGATTAATGGAGTTGATTCTTCTCCTGAGGAAATAAAAGTCTATATTGGTACTAATTTAAATATAGACCTGATCATCCAATCTATGACATGGCTAATTTTTTTGACATTAATACCTAAAACAAAGAAGAAGAATTTTGGAATGTCTCGAAAAATTATTCCTGTGGGTGCAGTCATTCTTTTTTATGTCCACATAAACGGAGAGCGGTTTTACTACGAAGTCTTTTCTAGAGAGTTTGACTTAGCTCTGAGCATAAATAATTTTTTCATACTTTCAATTATGGCTAGCACTTTTTTTATTTCAATAATTTTTCAAGACCTAATCCAGGATAGATTTTACAATCTTATTAATTACTTTCCTTACATTTTTCTAATCATTGGTGCGTATAATTCGTATAACCTAAATTTCTTTTTGCTTATTCTTTCAATATTTGGGATAGTCGCAATTATTGAAAGAAAAATAAACATTAAATTTACATTAATTTATGTGTGCTTATCTTCAATAGTTTTGATTGCCTTTGAAGGCTCGAATAATTTATTTGATGTTGATAAGCTTAAAGGGTTCTCGAACTCATCTGAAACAATATCATCAATCGTTTTTTGGATAGTGGCATTTTATCTCACTACATCTGGAATAGTGTTTGTTATTAACGAAAACCTGCCCCATATAGATTTAAAGCTTATTCGATATAATTTCTTGATGGCTGGTTGTGCTGTATTTATTACGGGTATTATTTCATCTGTCAGTCCTTTTATAAACTTTATGTCGTACTACTACTTTGGTCTAAATAAACTTGGCATGAATACCTTGCAGAGTGTTAAAGGGAATACATGGCGCGGAATAGGGGCAAGCGCAGAAGCCTTGGGTGAATTTTATGCTTTTTGTATAATATTTACTATTGTCACTTCCTACTTTTACAAACATAAGATAACAAGAACTGAATTGTTATTGATTTGTTTAAATCTAGCTGCTCTTTATAGGACAAATAATGCTGCAGCTGTAATATCAGGACTAGCACTAGGAATACTGTATCTACTTGACCTCAAAGTCCAAAAACTTAAAAACAAATTGCTAATTCTCTTTCTTCTTGTTTTAACTACTGTACTTAGCTTTGAACAAATTACTGATTTCGATTACAAGTATGCAAGCAGATCTCTACTTTATGAAGGTATGGCAATAACCAAAATTGATACTGAATTAGGTTCTAACGAAATTGGGAAAAATGCAATTGATAATTCAAACTTTGGTGAAATCTTGCTTTTAGATACATCAAAAATTTCCTCATCTTTACTGTTCGTGACTAAGTTTTATACGGAGACTAGTGATATCAAATATATACCTAATCCTGTTGCCTTAGTCAGTGCAATTTCAGTACCTATAAATAGGTCACAAAAATGGGGAGTGTTTTTTGGTAAATACAACCCAACGGTATCTGAATTCTTATTTGGATATGGTCCTCAACAAATAAATAGGTACTATTTAAATTTTGATACAAAAATAAACACAGGCTTAGTCCTACCGCATTCTTCAGTTTTAAGCTACCTTGTTTTTTTTGGAATAACTGGAGTACTTGTTTTTCTTTTTTATATTTTATATCTGCTTTATAGACATAAAGAAAATCGTGTTTATTGTTTATTGTCTATATTTTTTCTTCTGAATTTAGTAAAAAGTGACTCCGTATTGTATCTTCAAAACTTCACCTTAATGGTGTTCGTAGTAAATTTTTATAAAATTAAAAAGAATGTTGAGGGTGATAATGATGAATGATATTACTTATATAACTTATCAAACTTTTCCTGCTCATACGGCAAACTCTCTACAAACTATTTCAGTAATTAAATATATGGCTAGAAATAATAAAAAAGTAAAGTTAATTTTTCCTGATAGGTCGTTTAGTAGCAACGATGATATTAATGATTTACAAAACTTTTATGGATTCAATGAGACATTCGAAGTAACTAAAACACATCATAATTATCCATTCAGAGACTACTTGGGAAATTCAAATTTCAAAAAAATACGCTTTCATGTTAGTCATTTTCTTTGGTCCAAAAAAGTAGTAAAAAAAGTTTTACAAGAAAATAATACGAAGACTTACTTTACAAGATCAGACTGGGTTTTCTATTTTCTTAATAAAAACAATCAGAAGGTAATTTATGAATGTCACCAAATTTCAAAACTACGTAAATTTATTATTAATCATTTAATTACCTCTAATAACTGTGAAATCGTTTATACCAACGAACTTCTAGAAGGCGATTTTAAGGATGATAAAACATCTACTGTAATTCATAATGCTTATGATGAAGATCTATTCAGCAATGAAATATTAGACATAAACAATAAGCAAGTAGTTTTTGTAGGTAATTTACTACGATTTGGTAAAGATAGAAACATCAATTTTTTAATTGAGTGTTTTAGTCACCCTTCCCTAAAAAATTACCAATTAGTCGTTGTAGGTGGGCCAGATTCATACAAGGATAAGTTAATAACATCAATAAAAGATGCAGGAATTAATAATGTACGTATTCTTGGAAGACTTGACAGGAAAGATACGATTAAAATAATAGAGAATTCAGAGTATGGAATTTTGATCAATACGAGTTTAAGCATTCATTCGACTCATCATACGTCACCCTTAAAATATTTTGAATATTTAAGAGCGAGGTTAAAAGTAGTAGCAATAGACTTTCCCGCCCACAGAACCCTTCCAATGTCAAATGAGATCCTTTTTTTTGAAGAAAATAACGTCGATAGCTTTATTGAGGCTATTCGTAAGTTTTCATCAATACAAAGAGATGAAAGTTTATATTATAAAAATTTTTCTTATGACGTGAGGGTAGAGAAAATATTAGATATAGCTGCACGCCTGGAGGGACTCGAACCCCCAACCCTCTGATCCGAAGTCAGATGCTCTATCCAGTTGAGCCACAGGCGCATGAAATAACTAATTTATACAATATTTTGATTCTATTTATA
>Ga0208547_1002217_pt1 | contig 10467 bp, 7 predicted proteins | sample DEB08_DNA_5_FD_185501 | JGI IMG/M metagenome (GOLD analysis project Ga0208547, IMG submission 185501) | Aqueous microbial communities from the Delaware River and Bay under freshwater to marine salinity gradient to study organic matter... | ecosystem: Environmental > Aquatic > Marine > Coastal ... | reverse complement strand
AGCAGAAACGATTGTTCTGCAGCATCCGGGCATCTCATCCGTATTTGCCTTTGCAGGTGCAGGTGGATTGAACCAAAACACCGCAGGTGCCAGCGCGCCCAAGGATACAATCGGACAAATCCAATTGGAAACCGTCCCGTGGGAGGATCGCAAGGATCGCCCCGAATTGGATGGTGATATAGTGATTGACGAACTGTCTGCCGCGCTGCAGGAAATTCCGGGCATTCAGATCGAAGTGTTGGAATTGGGCCGCGGCCCTGCAACGGCAAAACCTGTGCACCTGCGCCTGAAAGGCGACAATTGGGAAGATTTGCTGGCAACCACGGCGGATATGCGTGCCCTCTTTGATAAGACTGAGGCCTTGACCCAGATCGAAGATACACGCCCCCTTCCTGGTATTGATTGGCAAATTGACGTCGATGTTCAAAAGGCGGGCCGTTATGGGGCTAATGTGGCCACCGTGGGGGCCATGGTGCAATTGGTGACACGGGGTATCTTGCTTGACACCATGCGCGTTGATAGCAGCGATGAAGAGGTCGAAATCCGCGTCCGCATGCCCGAGGAATATCGCCTGCTTAGCACGCTGGATACCCTAAAGGTACGCACAAGCGATGGTTTGGTGCCGCTGTCAAACTTTATCACGCGCAAGCCCGTTGAAAAATTGGCCGAGATCAATCGCATCGATAAAAAGCGGTATTTCGACATCAAGGCAGGCGTGGCATCGGACGCAAAACGCACTGTCATTGATGAAAACGGCGAAGAAAGCGACGTCATCATCAACGCAAATGAACGTATCGAATATCTGACGGAACAGATCAATGCCAAGTCCCTGCCCGCAGGCATTTCATGGGAATGGACGGGTGATCAGGACGAACAAAACGAAAGCCAAGCCTTTTTGATGAGCGCGTTTTCAGCGGCCCTTGCATTGATGTTCATCATCCTGCTGGCGCAGTTCAACAGTTTCTATAACTCATTCGTGGTTTTGATCGCGGTGGTTTTGTCCACAGTGGGCGTGTTGATTGGGATGCTGGTGATGCAACAACCTTTCTCGGTCATTATGACAGGAACGGGGATTGTTGCGCTGGCGGGGATTGTTGTGAACAACAACATCGTTTTGATCGACACCTATCAGGAATTTAGCCAAACAATGCCGCGGATCGAGGCGATTATTCGCACGGCTGAACAACGTATTCGCCCTGTATTGCTGACCACCATCACAACAATGGCGGGCCTTGCGCCGATGATGTTCGGGCTAAGCCTTGATTTCATCAGCGGCGGCTATTCCATCGACAGCCCCACGGCGCTGTGGTGGAAACAGTTGGCCACAGCAGTGGTGTTTGGTTTGGGAATTGCGACGGTTCTGACCTTGGTGTTTACCCCTTCGCTTTTGGCGGTGCGGGTATGGATTGAAACCTATGTGATGTGGATTGGCCGCCTGTTGGTCCGCCTTGGGGCATCGCGCCATGGTAAAGCTGCCAAGGATTGGTCCCTACGCCGCCAAGCACGCCGCACAAAGACCACGGAAATCATCTGGGATGAGGATCACCTTAATCCTGCAAACCCCGTGATCATGCCCCTGCCCGACGCAGCGGAATAAATAAATGGTCGGCGCATGCAACAAGGCGCCGACTAGTTTGTGAATTGGTAAAAGTCATCGCCACGAGAAATCAGTGTAGTCTGTTCTTTCCCAAGCGCTCTTGGGGAGGCGCGAAAGCGCGTTCTTTGAAGCAGCTCGGCGATTAACACCACATTCCGAAGACCTCTGCATAATGCGCAAATCCAACAATCTTGTCCCACCCTACGGCACCGCCAGGTAGCGCCTACTTAGGTAGGCGCTACCCTGATCGTGTAAAATACCCGTTACGATGAAGTGGTCTTTTCTGGTTGGTCAACATAGTTGCGCGACACCTAGTCCTCGCCTGATTGCTGCATCGACCATAGCGCGTGATAGCGACCATTGCGGGCCAAAAGGTCGTCGTGTTTACCCTCTTCCACAACCAAACCTTTTTCCAAAACAATGATGCGATCCGCATCCGCAATGGTGGACAGACGGTGGGCAATGGTGATCACGGTGCGCCCCTCGCCCGCGCGGGCCAGTGCGTCTTGGATTTCATGCTCTGTCTCAGTATCCAGCGCCGATGTCGCCTCATCCAACAACAGGATCGGTGGGTTTTTCAACAGGGTGCGCGCAATCCCCACACGTTGCTTTTCCCCACCTGATAATTTCAGGCCACGCTCCCCCACTTGGGTTTGATACCCTTCGGGCAGCGACATGATGAAATCGTGGATTTGGGCGTCTTTGGCGGCCTGCTCAACCTCGGCACGGGTGGCGTGATCGCGACCATAGGCGATGTTGTAATAAATCGTGTCGTTAAACAAAACCGTGTCCTGCGGCACCACGCCAATCGCGCGATGCAGGCTGGTTTGGGTTACATCCCGCACGTCCTGATCATCAATGCTGAGCCCGCCTTGTCCCACATCATAGAAACGGAACAACAGCCGCCCAATCGTGGATTTCCCTGATCCTGAGGGGCCAACAATCGCCACGGTTTGACCCGCGGGAACATCAATATCCACGCCTTGCAAAATGGGACGCGCAGGATCATAGCCGAAATGCACATCCCTAAGGCGCACATGCCCGCCTGTGACGGTCAAATCCTTGGCATTTGGCGCATCTTTGATTTCGGCGGGTTGATCCAATAGATCAAACATATCCCCCATATCAACCAAGCTTTGGCGGATTTCGCGATAAACTGTTCCAAGGAAATTCAACGGCATCGTGATCTGGATCATATAGGCATTGACGATCACAAAATCCCCAACACTCATCGTGCCGGCCTGAACAGCGTTGGCCGCCATGACCAAAACGGCAATCAAACCCAACGTAATGATCAGCGATTGGCCAAAATTCAGGAAGGCCAAGGAATAGCTGGTTTTCAGTGCCGCTTCTTCATAGCCGCGCATCGCCCCGTCATACCGATCCGCCTCGCGTTGTTCGGCGCTGAAATATTTGACGGTTTCAAAGTTAAGCAGGCTATCAATCGCCTTTTGGTTGGCATCTGTGTCCTGTTCGTTCATCTTGCGGCGCAGTTTTACGCGCCATTCGGTGACCGCGAATGTGAACCACACATAAATTCCGATGGTGATGAAAATTGTCACCATATATTCGGGGCCAAAGACAAACAGCATCACTGTCGCAATCCCCAAGAGTTCCAACACCAATGGGCCCATTGAAAACAACAAAAAGCGTAGCAGGAATTCAACGCCCTTAACGCCGCGTTCCACGATGCGGCTAAGCCCACCCGTTTTGCGCGTGATGTGATAGCGCATCGACAGGCGGTGAATATGCACAAAAGTCTCCAATGCCAATCGACGCAAGGCCCGTTGCCCAACCACGGCAAAGACCACATCGCGCAATTGTTCAAATCCACGCAGCATAATGCGCGCGCCCCCATAGGCCACGATCAACCCAACAGCCCCCAGCGCGAATAGCGGCATGCCCCCATCGGACAAGGCATCAACCGCCGCACCATAAAGGAAGGGCGAATAAATCGACAAAACCTTGGACAGGATCAAAAACAACAATGATCCAACCACGCGCAAACGAATGTCCATGCGATCCTTGGGCCACAAATAGGGCGCCACACGCATGATGGTGCGCATGCCAGAACGGCGTTCATCCGCGGCGGATTTATCGTTGAGTGTCGGTTGGTTCGGCTGCTGCAATGCTGCAGATTGGGCTTTGGCGGACATGAGACCTCATTTCATCAATAGCTCTCAGTTAACCCTCGCGGCACCGAAGTTCCAGTGCCCCGAGGAAAATTTACGCCTTATTGTTCTTCTGCTGCATCATCAGGCAGATTGAAAATCTGACCTGGATAAATCAAATCCGGATCACGGATTTTATCGCGGTTCGCTTCAAACACCTGCACATAAAGAATACCCTGACCATATCGTTCGCGCGAAATGCCCCACAGGGTATTGCCCGGTTGCACCGTCACCACATTGATACGTGCGGGGCTTTCCGCGGCAGAGAGTTGTTCTTGCAGTTTTGAACGCGCTTCGCGTTTGAACGGGGTTTCCATACGCGCCAGAACCTTGGACGCATCTGCGTTCAACTGATCAATGCGCAGCGTATAGACACCCGGTTCAAGCGCAGATGCATCATAACTCCACGCGCCCAGCGCATCGGTTGTTGTTTCCCCAATCACCGCGTTGTTTAGATAAAGCCGCAACAGACCGCTTGGCACACCACGCCCAGCGAGTGTCAGCGCCCCTTCCTCATCATAGCTGATTGCATCAAGGGAGATTTCGGGGTTTTCCCCGCTTGCGGGGGCTTTGGAAACGATCTTAACGCCTGATACATCCGCAATCATGACCGTTGGTGTTTCTTCTTTCTGTACCCCTTCCTCTTGGATGGGCTGTTCGGGCGCTTTGGCGATCTCAACGTCGGCTGCATCTTCGATGGAATTCTTAGGGGCCGCTTCAGCAAACTCAATCGCGTCCTCAACGGCCTCTCCCACAGCTGGGGTTTCTGAAACTTCGGCAGGTACATTAGCTTGCGTGGTTTCAACGCTTTCTTCTGTCGGTTCATCTACGTTCTGAGTGCTGATGCGCGCGACAGTGTCGCCGTCGCTTTCAGTGGCCTCCGCGACCTGTTTGACAGGTTCTTGGGATACAACGCTTTCTGTTTCCTCTGTCTTTGCGTCTTCGACAGCGGCAACAGTGACGTCCTCGGCGATCTCTTCAACTGCGGCTACAGGCGCTTCTGCTGCGGGCTCTGGTTCGGGTTCAGGCGCCTCTTCTGCCACAGCAACGGCAATCGGTGCCTTGATCTGACCAGGTGCAACAATCACCTCTTGTTCGGAATAGATAAATTCATCATCCTCGACACGGCGCAGTGAAATGATGCGCGGTTGATCGCTGGGCTCGATATCAAAGAACAGGACAAAGTTTTCATCCCCATCGATTTCACCACTGGCCGCAACGGCATCATCCACCAACGCCTCGATCACAGCCTTGGCGGTGCCTTGCCCCGCGAGCAACACTTCGCCTGATGGGTCAACACGCGCCACTTCGATCACGGGGCGGCGGATGACGGGGGTTTCGACGACTCCGGGAGTCGGTTCAGCCTCTACTTCTGCTTCTGCCTCTTGCACCTCCTCGACAACGGGTTCCTCTGGCGCGGCGGGTTCTTCTTCAACAACGGGTTCAGGTGCGGCTTCTTCGGTGTCGACAACAGGGGCGGTTTCCGCCTTGGGTGCCGCAGTGGCCACCTGTTCAACAGCAGCGGCTTCTTTGGGCGCTGTCCCCTGCCCCGAGATCCAGATATACGCACCCAGCCCTGCCGCCACCACAACGGCGATCACAGCCCATAGGCCCTGTGATAGTTTCATGCCTCGTCCCCCATATGACCCAGCGGTCAAAAACTTTATTTCCAGTTGAGCGTTCATAGCAACCAAAGTAGACAAGGTCAAAAGGAAGCTTTCATCGTAAGGGGTTAGGTCATGGGATCACGTTCAATTTGCATTTATTGCGGATCACGCGTTGGGGATCGCGCGGCATATGTTGAACAGGCAACCGCATTGGGTCAGGCCATTGCGGACAATGGATGGCGCTTGGTCTATGGCGCGGGTGACATTGGATTGATGGGCACAGTGGCCCGCGCAGCCCAAGGCGCAGGTGCCGAAACCTTTGGCGTGATCCCTACCCATTTGGTGAAGGCCGAGGTTGGGAAAACCGATCTGACCCGCTATGTGGTGACCGAAAATATGCATGAACGCAAAAAGGTGATGTTCATGAACGCAGACGCCATTGTTGTGATGCCGGGGGGCGCGGGTTCAATGGATGAATTTTTCGAAGTTCTGACATGGGCGCAATTGGGTTTGCACACCAAACCCATCGTTTTGATGAATGTCGAGGGGTATTGGGACCCGCTGATCGCCCTGATGGATCACATGATCAACAGCGGTTTTGCTGATGCATCCCTGCGGGATCTATTTACAGTGCAGGCGGACGCCGCAGGTGCGGTCGCGTATTTAAGCCGCGAAAATGCATCGGTGAGTTAAGGCCCACGAAGAATCAAGATCGCAAGCCGACCGCGGGTGGCGCTTGCCAATCTATCGATTGGCGGAGAATTAGAATTCACCACGCAGATATTTGCAAACCTTTAAAAACCGCCGAAAACAAAAGAACCCTGCCAACAATGCTGCCAGCAGGGTCCGAACTTAATCGTCATCTAGCGCCCAAGGATTACATGCGGCTTGCGACGTTTTCCCAGTTCACCAAGTTATCTAGGAAGTTTGTCAAATACGCAGGGCGTTTGTTGCGGAAATCGATGTAGTAAGAGTGTTCCCAAACATCACAGCCCAGCAATGCTGTTTGACCAAAACATAGTGGGTTCACGCCGTTTTCTGTTTTTGTCACTTTAAGGCTGCCATCGGTGTCCTTGACCAACCAGCACCAGCCAGAGCCAAACTGACCTGCGCCTGCGGCTGAGAAGTCTGCTTTGAACTGATCGACAGAGCCAAAGCTTTCAACGATTGCTTTTTCCAACTCACCTGGCATGTCGCGGCCTGTTGGGCCCATCATTTCCCAGAACTGAACGTGGTTCCAGTGTTGGGATGCGTTGTTAAAGATACCGTTTTGTGCGACTGCACCGGCCTGGTATGTTCCTGCGATGATGTCTTCAACTGATTTGCCTTCCCACTCGGTACCAGCGATCAATTTGTTGCCGTTGTCCACGTAGGCTTTGTGGTGCAGATCGTGGTGATACTCAAGTGTTTCTTGAGACATCCCAAGATCCGCAAGCGCATCATGTGAATATGGAAGATCAGGAAGTTCAAAAGCCATTTAGGGCCCCCTTTTTATGAAAGTGGTTTCTGCCTTTACATGTTGCCTAAATTGGTAAATCGTCAAGTCCCCTAGCCCGATCTGGTGCGATTTTTTTTATCAAAAGGCCTTGGGCGTTTCAGGTTTTTTGGATCGTGATCAGGCTAGGCGACGATTTTCCCATCACTGACCACCCGTCTGATCACGCCCATGTCGCCAATCGGTTCGTAACACACCACATCGGCGCGTTGTCCAATCGCAATCTGCCCCCTATCCTGCAATCCTGCGGCAGCGGCGGGATTTGTTGACACGGTGCGCATGGCGCGTGGCAAATCCCCCCACAGGTTGGCCAACATCAATGCCGATTGCAGCAAGGCGGCAGGTACATAATCCGATGATATTACGTCCAACAAATCCTGCTGAGCCAACTCCAACGCGGAAACATTCCCTGAATGTGATCCACCGCGCATCAGATTTGGCGCCCCCATCATAATCGCAATGCCCCTTTCGCGACAGGCGCGCGCGGCCTCAACCGTTGTGGGGAATTCGGCAAGCCTCATGCCGCGGTTTGTCGAATTTTCAACGTGTTCAACTGTGGTGTCATCATGGCTGGCCATAACGGCACCCAACCGCACGGCCGCCGCGCAGGCGGCGTTTTCGTTTGAGACGCCCAAGTCTTCCCGCGCCTTGATCGATACATCGACCAATGTTTGAAACGCCGCTTCATCAATGCCGCGTTTGCCCATGATATAGGTTTTGTATTTTTTAAAATCGCGAAACTGACGTTGACCGGGCGTGTGATCCATGACGCTGACAATGCCAACGCGGTCCTGCTCCGAAAACGCGGCAAGTTCATCGACCAGAGTGTGCGCACAGATTTCTGCGCGCAGATGGATGAGATGTTTAATCTTTAGCTTATCATCATGGATGAAGGACAACAGATGATCGGCCAATCCACGGGCAAAGGGGGCGTATTTTCCCCGTCCCGTCGACAAGGACCCAACGCGCATCGCATCAAACACAGTCGTTACCCCACACCCCGCCATTTCCGCATCATGCGCCAACACCGCGGGTCCTGTTGGCCAATGCACGCCGGGGCGCGGTTCCAAATGCCGTTCCAAATTATCGGTATGAAGCTCAATCAAACCCGCCGCAACAAACCCTCCGCCCAGATCCTCGGCCATGGTCACGGACGTTCCTGACAGGTCAATTTCCGCGATTTTTCCATCCCGCAGGACCAATGTGCCGCGCAAAACCTCATCCTCTAGGATGATTTGCGCATTGCTCAGGATCGTCTCAGAGAGGGTGTTGTGTGCGGGCATCGCGGTAAAAATCTTTGTTTTTGTTCCCCGCAGTTAAAAATGGGTTTGCCCCAAGGGTCAAGTCGCGCGTTTGGGCGCCAAATTCATGCCAATGTCCAGCGCAGGGGTTTCCCAATGATACGGATGATTTGTCCCTTGGCTTCTAAATCCAGCTGAACTGTTTTCATCCACCATCCAGATTTCGCGCCATTCGGGAACAGCGTTTGATCAATCTGAACCTTGATCGCAGCCATCATTTCAGTTTGCGTTAACCCCTGTTCTTGCCCCGATAAAATGGCAAGCAAGGCCATTTTCGCCGCCGCGTATTTCACCGCATCCAACCGTGTGATGTGCTCAGGGTGATTAACGTTTTCAACTTCTAATTTGTCCGACATCACGCTCCCTTTCCCCAAGAAGCGTAAAAGCAAATGTGGCGTTTGTACAATGAAAAAAGAGGCGCAAGAGCGCCTCTTTTCTAACTCATTTTCTATTTGCCTTGTTTACCAATCGCCGACTTCAAATCCCGCTTGGGCAGAATTGCGCAATTGGTTGAACATATATTCGGCCACCGACCGGAAACAGATGATCCGCGCACTGTCGTTTGATGTCATCCAAAACGCCGCTGGAATTTGTGCAAAACGCGTGCGGCGCACAGTTCCAGCCTGCATGGATTTCATGTCAATTGGCGCAAGTTTTGCGATGATTTCGAACGTCGCGGATCCATTTAGATCAAACACCGCACGCGCATCGGATACATTCACAACCATGCTGTGTGTCTCGCCAAGCGCCGCAATCAAATCGGCAACAACCTGATCCGCTTGATCATAGGCGCAGACGATCATCAATTCATCTGGCGACATCCACAGGATTTGGCCCACATCTGCGTCCGTCACGGCCAATGTCGCAGGCACGCCTGCCCCCATCACGGATTTCACGGCCTTTTGCACGCCCGCATCCGCCAGATCACCGCGCAGGGTGATCATGCCCGTTGCGGGGGCCTCTGACACATCAACATAGCCTGTCGCACGTGCCCCATTCATTGCAGTTTGGATATTAGACATTTTGCTTTGCCCCTTCTGCATCATAAAAGACCTGATCAACGATTTTCGCCTTCACCAATGATCCATCGACCTTATTAAATTCAATCACCTCACCCATGCGATCAGGACCATTGTGGACAAGCCCCATGGCGATCCCACGCCCCAAGGTTGGCGAATAATAGGTTGAGGTCACGCGCCCTTGGGTATTGCGTTGACCATTGGCATTGTTTCCAGGTGCAACCGCGTAGGACCCATCAGGCAGGACAGACCCATCCAGTGTTTCCAGACCGACCAATTTCCAACGATCTGGGGATACCATATGGCTGCGCTCTTGGGCGCGTTTGCCAAGGAAGTCCTCTTTCTTTTTTGAAATGGCCCATTGCATGTTCAAATCTTTGGGGATGACCGTACCATCGGTTTCATCGCCAATCATGATGAACCCTTTTTCGGCACGCATCACGTGCAGCGCCTCGGTTCCATAGGGCATGACGTCAAACTCAGCGCCCGCCTCAAGCAAGGCATCCCAAAACGCGCGCCCCTCATTCGCAGGGACCGCTATTTCATAGGACAACTCGCCCGAGAAGGAGATGCGATACACCCGCGCCTTGAACCCGCCAAGCGTACCATCGGCCCATTGCATGAACCCAAGCGCTTCTTTGGACACATCCATGCCGCCCAGTTTTTCCAACACTTTACGTGCGTTCGGACCCACAACGGCAACTTGGGCGAATTGTTCGGTCATGTTCGCAACATAGACTTTCCAATCCCACCATTCGGTTTGCAGCCATTCTTCCATGTGCGCATGGATGCGGTCCGCCCCACCTGTCGTTGTGTGGCACAGCCATGTATCCTCATCAATGCGGGCAACAACACCGTCATCCATCAGGAACCCGTTTTCAGAACACATCAACCCATAGCGGCATTTGCCGACGGCCAGATTGCTCATCATATTGGTGTACATCATATCAAGGAATTTGCCTGCATCAGGCCCCTTGACCACCAATTTACCCAAAGTCGATGCATCAAGCAGACCCAAAGATTTGCGCGTTTGCAGGATTTCACGCTCAACTGCTTGGGCACGGGTTTCTGATCCGCGGCGATAGCAATAGGCACGGCGCCAATGACCCACGGGTTCGTAATCGGCCCCGTTTTCATCGTGCCATCCCTGCATGGGTGTTTGACGCAGCGGTTGGAACACCTCGTCCCGCGCAGCGCCTGCAATGGCACCCATCGAAATCGGTGTGTAAGGCGGACGGAAGGTTGTTGTTCCCACATTTGGAATATCTGTATTCAAC
>Ga0208547_1002215_pt1 | contig 10471 bp, 21 predicted proteins | sample DEB08_DNA_5_FD_185501 | JGI IMG/M metagenome (GOLD analysis project Ga0208547, IMG submission 185501) | Aqueous microbial communities from the Delaware River and Bay under freshwater to marine salinity gradient to study organic matter... | ecosystem: Environmental > Aquatic > Marine > Coastal ... | reverse complement strand
ATTTCTTCGTATTGCTTACAAGCCTGAATCTTAGCCATTTAATTAAAAACCCCTTTTTTAATCGCATCTTGCCAACACTCTGCCATTTCAAACTGCAATTTAAAACTCGCCTGCTCCAACGCATACCCATCCTGCTTAACCGCTTCCATCACCACATCACGATCACCCTGCAATTGCTCACTAGCATAGGCCAACGCCCAACCTTCCTGATTCACCGCTTCCAGCACTACCTCACGATCACCACGCAACTCATTACTCGCAAAACGCAATGCAAACCCCTCTTGCTTCACCGCTTCTAGAACTTCCTCTTTGGTACTATTCTTATCAATCATTTTTTAACTCCTGTTCAATATCACTCGCACACCACCGCACACATCCTTGGCTTCCGTCCACCAAGTTTGCGCAACAGCAGCCAGCAAGACTTCTTTGTCAGTACGCAATTCTTCACTTGCATAATACAGCGCATACCCCTCTTTGCTAACCGCTGCCATAACGACTTCTCGATCGGCTCTCAATTCTGCACTCGCAAATTCCAACGCATAACCATACTCCTTTACCGCAGCCATCACAATTTCTTTATCATTCCGTAATTCATCACTCGCATAATCTAACGCATACCTATACCGCCTAACCGCTTTCATCATAAACTCACGATCATTACGTAATCCATAACTAGCAAACTCCAACGCTAATCCGTTCTGCTCAACAGCAGTCATCACAACTTCTTTATCGGCACGCAATTCTGCACTGGCATATTCCAACAGGCTGCCGCTCAACCTTACAAAAGCCATAACGACTTCTCGATCGGCTCTCAATTCATCGCTGAGATCATTAAATGGAATAGGAATATTTTTGCTAATAAGGGTGATAAGTTCAGACTTTTTTAATTCATACTTTTTTGATTTAGAATTATAACTCATTTTTTACCTCCTGTTCCATACACTTAGCCCAACACTCTGCCATTTCACACTTCAATTCCTCACTAGCATACTTCAACGCCCACCCAGACTGCCTAACCGCTGCCAACACTACATCACGATCGCCACGAAACTCATCACTAGCAAACTGCAACTGATGCCCATACTCCCTAACCTCTGCCAACATTTCTGCCTTTGTTTTTCGGCACCATGGGGCTTTGCTTGTATCAATCGTTTTTATTAATCTATCCTGCTTCATTTTTTTTACCTCCAAAATATATTATTAACAGCCGTTCGGTATTCAATACGCTTATACCTCAGCTGGAAAACAACAGGGATAATGTCAATGTATGTAAATATATTATTATCAATTTCAAATTGCAATGCCTGCTTTTCTTTTTTATTTAAATACTCAAAATCGTAAACCCTACGCAATTCAATATCCAAATCATTAATTGGAACATCTTGGTAGTTTTTAACCAACCTAGATAAAAACGCATCAACATCACAATCAAAATGGTCAAATGAACGCTCTTTAATCTCCCCCCTATGGTTTTTAATAAATTTAAAATAGAGTCTGTCAATTTCTTTTTTGTTTTTCTTATCAATTAAAAACTTATCATCAAATAGCTTCTTCCCATGTTTTGCATAAAAAATACCTTGACAAATTACCATTAGCTTGGCAATTTTGCTTTGCATAATACAAAGAGATGCAGGCATATCATCTGTTAATAAATTTTCATTCATTCCAATGTTAGCGTATATTGCTAAAAAATCACTATTACTCATTGCAAACTACCTCAAATTATTGGGATTCCGCCAAGACGACCCAGTGTGTACATTTTTCTCAAATCGCTTTTCAAATTAAGCCCTTTATAGTCACTAAATGATATTAATTCTGGGTGTCCTGTTGTGGCATTATCAAACAAACACAATTCATCTCGCCGAAAAAGGCCGCTTTCTAAATGATCTAAATTGTTTGTTGTAAAAACAAGCTGGCTACATGCGTGATGACCATAATTGTTATTCCGAATAATCGATTCAGAAACCAAAGGGTGCAAGTGCGAATCAAAGTCATCAATAAAAACCGTTGCTTTTGGCAAAGAAACCCCAAACAATACATTTAACAAGGCAAGTTCACCCTTAGATAGACTAGAACAGGGCGTTAAGCACCTATCACCATGCCTCAAAACCCCTGGTCGCCCACACTCTGTAATTCCTATCTGGTCGATCATAAAATCATACTGGTTTGCCAGATTAATAATCTCTTTATAAAAAGGAATCATAAAAGTACCTCTTATGGCACTCTCAATACAATGTGTACTATATTTATCACTCATAACCACAACACACCTTGACAAATAATCTCGAATGTTAGATAAAAAGTATATACCGCCGTCTTCACAGTCTTCATCTTCAGTATATTTATAGCTGATTAAAAGACGATTTTTTGAAATTTTGCTTAAAAGATCCTCCGGCGGTTGCTCCCAATAATTGAATTTTTTTGCAAAGCCATCGGAAAACGAGATCGAATCAGAATCACGCTTAAAAATTATAGTAAGACTTCCAGGATTGTGTTTAGTCAAAGTTTCAAGGGCAACAATACCATCATTAATACAAAAATCGTAACTATAAATATCGCCTGAACCGTAAATAAACCAAATACTGAACTCAAAATTAACCAAATCACTATCCAGATCACCACGTATCTTACCCATCGCACGCCCAATACCCTCGATAAACCTAGTTTTGCCAGACCCACTAGCACCATATATAGCGCATTTTGGCAACAACCTAACATCTTTGCAAGGACTCAGCAAGGTATGATTTAAATAAGTTTGCCTGCTTGCTACAAGGTCTATCTCAACATCATCTCGTTGCCCAAAAAAACTATGATCGGTTAAAGAAATTCTACAGATCATTTTTTACCTCACAATCCATACACTTAGCCCAACATTCCGCCATTTCAATTCGCAATTCATCACTAAAATAATACACCGCTCTCCCATTCTGTTGAACCGCTGCAAGCACAACTTTTTTATCACGCTTCAATTCAACACTCGCATAAATAAACGCACGCACATCCTGCTTAACCGCTTCCAGCATAAAATCCCGATCAGCACGCAATTCCTTACTCGCCCAAAACAACGCATGCCCATCATTCTTCACTGCTGCCAGCACCATCTCACGATCACCACGCAAGTACTCACTCGCATACTCCAACGCAAGCCCATCCTGCCTCACTGCTGCCATCACCACCTCACGATCACCACGCAAGTACTCACTCGCATACTCCAACGCAAGCCCATCCTGCCTTACTGCTGCCATCACTACATCACGATCACCACGCAATTCCTCACTCGCATGCTGCAACGCACACCCATTCTGCTGCACCGCTCTTATCACCACCTCACGATCACCACGCAATTGCTCCGCATACTGCAACGCATCCGAATTCTGCCTCACTGCTTCCATCACCACATCACGATCACCACGCAATTCCTCACTCGCATACCGCAACGCATACCCATTCTGCCTCACCGCTCTTATTACCACCTCACGATCACCACGCAGTTCTTCACTAGCATTCTTCAAATCAAGCCCATTTTTCCTAACCACCGGCAACACTTCTGCTTTTTTGCTTTTTTCATCAATCATTTCAAACTCCATTAACCAATCAAACTATAAATTAATTATATACTGTTATTAACAGCTTGTCAATCAGTAATTTGTTTTGGCTCGCTAATTTCTGCGTCAATAATCCCCTCGTCACTTTTAGGGGTTTTTGTCACCACCTCTACCGTCAGGTTTGTTAATGAATTAACATCTTTCCCGTTAGACGTTACGTCAACGCTCGTTGCCCAGCCGTCTTTTTTAGCCTGTCGGTGATTCAAGACAATCATTTTAGCTATATCAATCCGAATTTTATCGTCTACCTTAGGGTCATGGAGTTTTGAATGTAAAAAATGCGTAGCATCGGTATACATTTTGGTTTCCGCAGCTTCCTTAAGTTCTTTTAAATACTCATCTCTGTCAATACGCATCCACATCGATGTATAAGGTATAAACAACCTTTGCGCCATTAAAGAGATGTTCCCGTGGCAATCTTGTATAAGCAAAGCAAGGTCATCCCTGCTCATATTTTTTATTAACCTAGTCCGTGCATTATACAAATCGTTTTTTAAAGATGTCTTGTCCTTTTGCTCCAAATAATGCTGCAATGCCTTAACTGTAAAAAGGTTTTTAATATCAACCCCATTCTTATTATCTTTCAACAACAATTTTACAATTTCCTCTAGCACCCCATTAGTTAGAAACATATAGTCATGCAATCGCTCATCCAAATCGTCTGAATAAGGCTTATAACCCTTTAACTCATTCTTCCTTTTTTCAGCCTGAATCTTTTCACTTTTTGCTATTCTCTTTTTTAAAGTGATCTTGTTGATACCAAGCTCTTTAGCTGCTTTTGTATGGCTCCCCTTATGCTTAACAAGCGCATCTATTATTATTTCGTCTTTTAAGTGTTGTATGTCTGGTCTGCTATACATTATATATTATTATAGCAAACATATTGCTAATTTAATCGTATAGCCAGTGTTGAAATAGCGATTCATAAGTTCTTTCAATATCACGCTCTTTTTTCGATTCTTTAATCACAGCCCTTTTAGGTCTTTTGACTTTATTTAAAGAGTCCCCATCACGTTTAAGCCTATATTTTGCCTTTCTTATTTTATCGCCCACCGATTTTATTTGATAATCAATATCAAATTTAAGAACGCCCTGCTTAATCATATTTTTTTGTTTTTCATGTTTTAAAAACTTGTATTCATCTTCTAAGTCTTCAATCTTTTTTTTTAACTTCTCGATACGCTTTGGGTCATTTGATTTAATTGTTTCTAATTGATTTCTCATTGCTTTAATCATACATTCCTGGGAATGGTGTTGGTTTATTACCATTCTCTATATTTATTGGGGCAGTATACATTGGATCCCCTACAGTAACGCTTCCATTAGGGGTTTTATCACTAAATGGATTAAATGGCTTTGTATGGTCATATTCTGGCCATACAACAGTATTTGGCTTTGGGTCATTGCTAAAAAAAACATAGTAAAACACTGCGAAAGTAATAATTGTAGCCAAAACAAGAAGGCTTGACACAATTTTAAAACGCCTCATCTTTTTTTTTAAACTAGAAATATCAAACTCTATTTCGCTTTTTTTATATTTTTTCATAATTAACCTCAACAGTCCCGACAACATCTTCACCTCGAACCCATCGTGCTGTAAATCCGTCACTGCCTTTACGAGAGACCCACCCTTTGTCTTGAATTGACAAAAGCTTTGCTTTGACCTCATCTAAAATGCTCTTAAGGAAGTCATCAAAGTCTTCATCGTCATCACCAGCATTAATTTGGATATTTCCGTTTAATTTTATATTAATATTTTCCATTTTACGCATTATCCTTATTCTTTATTCATAATCAACAGACACCTTAATATCCAAATACATTTCAGCAGCGATTTTTTCAATTTCATTTCTTAATTGCTCAAGATCATTCACGGTTTCTAATTGTATTTCAATAGTTGGCTTTTTAAGCGAATCTGATTTATTATCCTCAGCAATACCATCACCATCTATACTGTCATCTACATCACCGTCAACGTGCAGATCATCCATCGAAACGTCCAATTCCTCCAGCGTCACGTCTAACTCGTCCATCCATTGATTTAAAGAATCCTGGTTAATAGGGTTTGACTTGGTATTAAACACTTCTAACAAGTATTTAACTGCTGTTTCTCTATCCGGCAAGTCAAGAAACACCACTGGCAATGTGTCTGGTATATCTGCCCCCTCGCTTTTTAATTCTTTCAACAAATCCATTCTTAAATGCCCGTCAACAGCGTACAGTTGGCCATTGTCGTCCCAAACGTGTATTGGTGAAGCATAACTGTTTTTTAGTATAGACTGCTTGATTTTCTCGCTATGGTAATCGTTCTTAAAATCCATAGGCTGAAGGTCTTGGATGCTTTCCCAAGGCACCCTTTCCATTTTTTTGATTTTTACATCAATCTTCATGCTTATCCGTTGAAATTAAAATTACTTTCCTGAATCCCATCGTTAGCAGGCACTGAAGGCTCTTGCTGCTTTGGTGGCCATATTTTGTCAAATTGGCTCAATACTATTTTAGGGGCAGTTCGTTTTACGCCGTCCTTTTCCCACTCATCAATTTGCGCTCGGCCATAAATAACAACCTGCTCCCCGACTTTCATAATGTTTCCAAAATTTTCGGCATTGCGCCCAAAAGCGACACAGTTAAAAAAGTCAGTCTTTTTCTCTTTGCTCAACCTATCACAGGCCACTGAAAACTCCAGCCTAAACAAAACACCCCCATTATGTTTAACCGCTTCCACTTCACCCATTTTAGCAACTCTTACCAATCCCATTACTTGCAACTCTGCCATATTACACTCCTTTTAATACTGATAACAATGATTTTCTAAAGCAAACTGATAATCTGGATCATCTTTTAAATCTGGGCTTGCGCCAAGCTCAAACGCCCAATCCAAATCATCTCCTGAAAATGGTGAATCAATTTCTTTTATATCCATAAATTACTCCTATTAATAAACAATCAAACTACACCAGCATTATACATTGTTAAAAACAACTTGTCAAGCATCAATTTTCATTCATAAGCATGACCCAACGCAAAACAATTTTGTTGCATCGCTGCCATGACTACATCATCATCATTACGCAATTCCTCACTAGCATACTGCAAAGCACATCCATGCCGCTTCACCGCTACCAGCACCACATCACGATCACCTCGCAATGCCTCACTTGCAAACTCCAACGCCCATCCGCTCTGCTTCACCGCTTCTAGTGCCACCTCACGGTTGCCACGCAATTCCTCACTAGCATACTTCAACACCACGCCACGCTTTTTCACCGCTACCAGTACCAAATCACGATCACCCCGTAATTCCGCACTCGCATACTTCAACGCACCTGCACCCTGTTGCACCGCTTTCAGCACCAATTCTTTATCGCCTCGCAATGCTTCACTAGCATATTGCAAATAAATCCAATCCTGCTTCACAGCTTTCAAAACTTGTTCTTTCGTACTGCTTTCATCAATCATTTTTTTACCTCAAGACGGCATATATCACAAAAATACCTTGTGGCACCACTTGGCATTACACTACCAACAGCATTCCCATTACATCCATCTTTTTTGCATTTTTCAAAACTTTTGTCTTGACTTGCTGGTTGTTTTGTGGCCGGCTGTTTTTTAGGCACATACGCTTTTAACTGTGGCTCTGTGTTGTCGTGAAAATCAGCATCCTTGGTATCATCGATTGCAAACAATGCATTAAGCGCATATTTTCTAGCATAAGAACTAGCTGCACCCGTGATTTGTTCATCTGACATGCCTTTTTTATCTTGTGGCTCCCTTGCCTGGGCAGTAGTTTTAACACTTGAGCCACTTTCTGCGTGGTATAAAACAGCAGTTGTTTTTAAATATATTCGATTCCCAATCTCAAAAATACATTCATCCTCAAAAACAACATAACATCCATGTTTATGCAGATGTGGCTTTAAAGATGCAAGAATGTCCTCGCAAGACCGATATTTATATTTACCAAAAGCATTGTATTGACTTTTTTGACATTCTAGTTTTGACTGAATATCCACTAATGCTATACCTGCTTTATTTTTTTCCATTATTTAGCCTCCAATAATTTTAACAATTCAATACGTTTATAAATATCATTTTTAAGCTTGTTTGACATCATGGTTTGACACAACTCATTGTTCTCGATACCAAGCAGCTGGCACAAATCATCGATAAAACACTCATAATCATCAACAATGCTAGAAACATCGGAGCAACAGCTTTCAAGCTCCTCTGAAACATAGCTATCATAATTTGCAACTTCTTCCATTTTTTTACTCCTATTAACAAAACAATCAAACTATATTGATATTATACATTGTTAAAAACAGTATGTCAAGCATCAACTTTCAACTAAATCCATTTTTAAAAAAATTAATAAAATCGCTCATTCAACCAAAAAACCATTGCTTCAGACAATAAATCATCACCCCAATATTTGGCAGTTTTCAGAATAAAGCCACGGCTATTGCGCAAGGAATTACTCGCATACCTCAACGCAGTAATTTTCTGCTTTACCGCTTCCAGGACAACCTCTTTATCCCCTCTCAGACGTTCAGACGCATACTCCAACGCAGAGCCATTCTGTTTAACCGCTGCTAGAACAACCTCTTTATCATTACACACACTACCATGGGAAAACTCATCTCCCACAGCATCCCAAAAATCACCAGCATATTCCAACGCAAACCCGTTCTTCCTCACTGCTTCCAGTACCACCTCACGATCACCACGCAATTTCTCACTCGCAAACTCCAACGCATGCCCAGACCGCTTCACCGCTTCTAAAACTTCTGCCTTTGTGCTATTTTCATCAATCACCTTTTACTCCTATTAACAAAACAATCAAACTATGGATTTATAATATACTGTTAATAACAGCATGTCAAGCATAGAATGTGTCAATCATCTTATCAATGTATGCCCTAGCTTTTTTTAAATCTTCCAAGCCGTTTTTATATTTATACCTAGTAACATACTTAACAACATTGCCGGACAAATAGCACATATTATTAGAAACTATGTAATCCCATGGCTGGATACTCCCCTGCTTGTAATGGTTTGGATTTTCTGGCGTATCACTCATGACTTATTTCCCAAAAGAACGGATGTTGCGTTTTTAAAAAAATCATCAAAATATGTCTTATCAACCCTATCAACCTTCTTGCTTTCTTTCAAAAGTTTCTGCTCAACTGGGACTGGCGATTTCTCTAGTTTTATCTTGCCTTGTAAAAAATCAATATAAAGTTCTCTCGCTTGATTATCTACCCACTGCCACTTATCAATGCTGGTGTTCTCAACTTTTAAATCACCAATGCATTGCTTAATCGTGTATACATCATTATCCATGCCACGCTTGTTTGTCGCCTGAGATTTAAACCGATTCAAAAATTCAATAATCCGATTATGATGATGCTCAGTAACTAATTGACGTTGGATTGAGTAAATATCAGCCAATTTAGGTGTGTATTTTGATATTTCAAGATGCCTGTTTAAAATTCTGTCCAAAGAACGCAAATCTATATTCCGCTTACAAATATCGTCTGTCAAATAATTGATTTTACGCTCCTGATCCTCATCAATTCTAACCAATCGATCAAAACATTCAAATACCATTCGTTGTACCGCTGCTCTATCAATCATAATAACTAACTCCTGCCAGCTCATTCCTTTTATTATTTGGTGTGACATTAATAATACCTAAATTTTGACGTGCGTTCATATCGGCTATACGCTGATCAATCGACAACCCAGACGATTGTTTAAAATCCCCAATATCATTTTCAAGCCAATCCTTCCACTGGTTTATCCAGTTTGAGGCATGCTTGATAAATTTGCGGTTCATATTAGATTTAGAAATGTACTGATTATAACAATCAAGTGCTTGCATTAATAAATTATAATCCGATTCCTTTTTAATTTTACTTTTAAACCGCTGAGCTGCCAGTGTTTTGCCAATCTTCCTGCCCAAATGGTTCCGTGGGTATTGTTCCCAGAAATTCTTAAACCATGCTTTCTGATCTGGCTTTTCTTCTTCCGGCTTATCAACCAAGTCCCCAAACCTTCCACACGCATTACACCCACAACCTTTACACTTCCCAGATTTAATCCCATCCGGCACCACTGCACGGTATCGGCAAAACTTAGCACCATTCTTGTAATAATACTCTTTAACCAGCAAACCATCCGTGGTTAATTCTTTTAACGCATCTAAAACAGAACGCTTACTACCTGTCCATTCAACGATATAATTAGCTGAGCCGTTAAACCACTCATTTTTGCCCTTTTTAGTAAATCCGTATATCAACGCATACACATCTCTCTTAACGCCAGACAATCCCATTTTTCGCATGAATGCATAGATTTTAATGTAGTTATCGTTATTCATTATGCCAAAGCCTCGCTTTTAGGGCTTAAATGACACTGCGATATTCTGTAACCGGACTGCCCAAAGTCATCTAGCCCAGACTCAATAACTTGTTTTAAAAGCAATTCGTTTAAAATGACATTAGCTGAACTCTCATTAAGTCCTGGGAGCCATTTAGATATGTATTCAACGCCTCCAGTATACAAATGCACACGGTCTTGCGATGCTTCATGTATAATTCCGGCTATAATCATCTCAGCAGATGTTAAGTAATCACCTGCAAACTTTTGTAATAAAAAATCGGGTACAGAAACCGAATCAAAACCGTAATTCATAAAAACCTCCTGTGTCTTAACAATCAAACAAGTCAGATTATGCAACAGATAACCCAGCTTGTCAACAACCAATTTTATTGGCTTCCTGACATCAAGAAACCAATTTTCTTTTTTTTATATTTTTTTCTTTTAAATATATATATAAATTTATTATCTTAGTATTATATATT
>Ga0208547_1002208_pt1 | contig 10484 bp, 9 predicted proteins | sample DEB08_DNA_5_FD_185501 | JGI IMG/M metagenome (GOLD analysis project Ga0208547, IMG submission 185501) | Aqueous microbial communities from the Delaware River and Bay under freshwater to marine salinity gradient to study organic matter... | ecosystem: Environmental > Aquatic > Marine > Coastal ... | reverse complement strand
TATGAGGTGTTGGAAGAAGAGCCTGGTTATGTGATTAAAAAAATCACTGTTGATCCGGGGTGTAGTAGTTCAATTCAAAAACACAGCAAGCGATCTGAACATTGGGTGGTGGTGGCTGGTACCGCAACGATAACTCTTGATGATAAAGAATTTACGTTGGAAACAAATGAGAGTTTGCATATTCCAGTAAATGCGAAGCATCGTATTAAAAATGAAACCGATAAACCACTTGTTTTAATTGAGGTGCAAACAGGTTCGTACCTAGAAGAGGATGATGTTGTTCGTGAAGAAGATCCGTATTTGAAAGAAAAACCAATTAGAATGTAGCGTATTGTGATATGTCAAAGCGAGTAGTAATAAAACTAAAAGGGGGAATGGGAAATCAGATGTTTCAGTATGCGTTTGGAAAAACATTGGCAAAGATTGCGGAGAATAATGGCAAACATCTTACAGTTTTATTTGATACTACTGCGTATACTGATCCAAATCAGAAGGATACCCGTCGACCGTATATGCTGCCGCTTTTGAATACTAATGCCGTTATTGCGGATGATGACGTCGCCCTGCGGGCACGTAATCCATACGGAATTATTTCAAAAATAATTCGTAAAATTCGACACAAATTAGGTATTGGAAATACGGCCGCGTACAATCCTAGGTTCCTACGGCCTCCTTATAAAGGATATTACGAAGGGTATTGGCAATCAGACCGATACTTATCTCTTGTTGAAGACGAAATTCGTAAGGAGTTTACCTTGAAAAAGCCAATGGGTGCCGTGGCGGAGGAGATGCATAAGCAAATTGCTGCCGATCCAAACGCGGTTTCGATTTTCTATCGACGTACTGATTATGTCGGGCATAGTGCTTTTGATATCGGTGAGCAGGCGTACCAAAAGCGAGCCATTGCTCGCATGAAAGAGTTGTTTCCTGAAGGCAAGCTCTACGTCATGTCTGATGATATCGATTGGGTAAAAGAGCATGCAGATTTACCTGAATCCAGCGTGTTTGTTTCTTCAGATCAGATTCCTCCGGAGGAAGAAATGTTTTTAGCGGCAGCGTGTCGGCACAACATTATTCCAAATTCAACGTTTGCTTGGTGGGGCGCATATTTAAACACTAATCCAGAGAAGATTGTGATTGCGCCAAAAGAGTGGGCACGTGGAAAGGTGGAGAAGCAGTACGATTATATTACTCCTGATGAGTGGTTGCGGGTGTAGATTTAACAGACGTATGCAAATGTATCCAAATTTAGATTTATATAAAGCCTATCGAGCGCGCCTTGCACTACAGGATTTTTCGAGGGACCTGCCCAACGTGACAACAAGAACCACACTTCACTATATGAATATCGCCATCAATCTTTGTGATAAGTGGGATTACTGCATTGATATTGGCGGGGGGAGTGGTCATTACGCTGCTGCCATGGCTTCTCGATTTAAAGAAGTGTTACTACTAGAACCGGAACGGTGGCCAGAGCAAGAAATACTAACTACTCGATACAAGAATCTACGGGTCGAGCATTCTTATATTGAAGTGTACAATGACACAAAAAAAGCAGACTTCATTTTATTGGCTGATGTATATGAGCACATTCCTGATATTGATGCTTTCGTCAAAAAAATGGCCGCCATGCAGGGCGGCGGTGGGGTGGTGTATATACTCACTCCGAATCCACTTCGTTGTGGTCCTGCTACAGAATCAGCTTTGCATCATACAAGAAAAAAAGACGGACATATTAAGCACTACACACACGGAGAAATAGTTGCTTTAATGGCTTCTGCTGGATATGGCTTGGAGTCTGCGATGTACGAAGAGGGTCCTTGGCGCCAGACAGTCAAGAGGTTTATTTTTGCAATTTCTCGTCGAGATAAAAGCTGGTCACAAAAAATACCCTACAAAATAATGCGACCGTTGGTGTTGCTTTTTGCTAAGGCTTTGTTTTTCTTTTTTGATAAAACGGTGCGTTTTTCTGAAAAAAGGAATCAAAATAACACTCTCGAAACTTTGGCGCAGGTTCTCATCTTTAAGAAAAAATAGTCTTGACACAACTTAGAAGCTTAGGATTGTTGCTTGATAATCTTGGCAATCCTCTTTGCTGTCTGAACGCTGCTTAATATTTTTCCACTTAAGATAGACCAACATCCATTGCCATGTTCAATAATATTTGCAACACGAGAGTCATCGTGCTCGTGATTGGCTAGTACTCCACGATGCACAATTCGAGAAGTTACGATTTCTGCGTTTTTCAGAAAAGGGAAAAATCTCAAGCTTTTTTGCATAATTTCATCCCTGCGTGACGTGGTTGTCTGAACAGGTTTTACTAGGCCATCGTCCGGGGTGTATTGATCAATAATCGAAGCTTCAACGTGGTATAGCGTATATTCATTTGGGTTTCCGGTTGGCATGATGGTAGCAAAAGGTCCATCCATTATGGTGAGTGAAATGAGTGGTCCTGGAATTTTGACGATCAACACTTCTGCTAGGTCGATTCGTATTGGGAATGGTTTGAGGTTGAGCCACCTTGTGAAGCTATTAAGGTGTGCGTATGTTGCATTTATTACAAAATCAAATTCGTGATCATTAGTTTCCTGATTTCCGCGCTGAACCGTAATCTTTTTCTTCCCGTTTTCTAATAACTTGCAATCAATTACTGAGGCATTGTATTGGATTTCAATATCTTTCTTCTCGTTGAGGTGACTGTTGGCGATTTCTATAAGTTTGGTGTAGTGGTAGCTCGCTTCTGGTACTTTGATGATAAGAGAGAGCTCTTCTTCATTTAAATATCCGGCTTCTGGTTTTTCAGTATTGTAGGGGAGGTTGTGTTGGTCACAAAAATTGAGAAAAGATTTGGCATCAACACGTGAGCCGTCTTTTGCAATCCCGTAATACGTTGGGGTGGTGATAACCAGCGCCTCACCGTATCGTTCTTCAAAACTCTTTGAGGAGTTTTGAATGTCAATTACGGTTTCTGGGCTGCGTGGGTAATGATATCCCATGTGGTGCCGAAACTGGTTAATGAAACTTCCTTCTGTGAGTAGGGTTGGTTTTCTTTCAAATAGAGTGACACGTGCAAACTCTCCAAGATCAATAGCTGCGTTGATGCCAAAGATGCCGGCTCCTATAATTGCAATGGTTGGTTTTTGGTCTGTGGAGTTATTGTTGTTTTTCATACTGTTCCTTGGCTTTCTCTGCTACTACAATGGTAGAAATTACTGATTCTGAAGAGATATCTGCCTCTGGTGGCTGTTGTCCAGTGATAAGATCTATGAAGAAAAGGATCTCTTTGGTGAGAGCGTCTTCTTTTTTGGGATATAGCACCTGTTCTTCATCAGGTCTGCTGATAACTATTTTTTCCGTAATATAATCTGCTTGTATCTCTGTGTCGGTATAGTGAAGTGTGTAATCTCTAGTTTTCTCATGACCCCATCCGAGATTTAGCTTGCACTCAGTTTTGCTGCCGGATGTGTGCTGGTATGTGAAGTTGAGGTGTACAACATCCTGCACTTTTTCGGCTTTTATTGAATCAATCATAATTTCTCCCAGAGGGAAGAGGTGCATGATTAAATCAATCCAGTGTATAAATTCCAGTATGGGTTCTCGTTCCGTTCTTTCCTCTATTGGATTAATAAAAGAGCCAGTAATGCTTTGGGGGGTATTTGGAAGTTCTTGTGAGATTAGTTTCTGGAGCTCTTCCGAAACTGGGTGAAAACGGAAAATATGTCCAGGCATAAGGATTTTTTTTCCACTTGCTCTGTACAAGCTAGAGGTGTCGTCTGATGAGGTGCAGACTGGTTTCTCTACAAGTGCATGAGCCTTTTTTAGACATTTGCCTGCTATATCATGGTGTGTCTTTGCTGGGGTTGCAATACAAACTGCATCAACTTCATCTAGCATTTCTTGGTAGTCTTGAGTGAATCGAATGTCTGGGTGGCGCTCTTGAAGGATGTGCAGACTTTTGGTAGATGCTACAGCTCCTCCCCAGAAAATAATTTTATGCGCTTCATGGAGCTCTTTGAGTATTTTCAAATAGTTTTTCCCAAATTTCCCAACCCCAATAAGGCCAATAGTTGGTTGTTTTTGTTTAATGCTCTCTTGTGATATTGCCGGTGTCATGGTCTGTGCAAAAGCCTTAAAATCCTTGGTTATATTACTTGTCTATCTTATACTCAAAGGCATGAAGAGGCTAGTAATCGCAAGGCGAAAAATCGGGCACGTTTTTGACGTAAATATTCGAAGGTCTCTGAGAATTCTTTTTAAGATGCAGGCCGTAATAACACGCAGGCTCAGACCTACTGCGTATCCATATGTAACAGGGGATTCATTTCGTGTGCTAGCTGATCATGTTTTTGACCAGGATGCTACATTTGACCCTGTTGCTGTGGCGGAGCGTGATATTGTGTTTGTTGGTCAAGAATTCTTGAAAAAGTTTTTTACCAAAATACATCCCGTAATTCAGACGCCTTATATATTGATTTGTCACAATGGAGACGCTCCGGTTGATCATGAGATTATCGAATATATTGACGATAAAATCATTCACTTCTTTGCTCAGGATGTTGTGGTGGGTCATGAGAAAGTCACACCAATCCCAATAGGACTAGAGAATCTGAGTTACTACATTAATGGGCCCACAATACTGTTCAGATATTTACATCGAATTGCCAAGAGCTTTGGCGGGCAAAGGAAAAATAAGATATTCTTTAATTTCAGTGTAAGTACTAATCCGACAGAGCGTGGCTATGCACAAGATTTGTTTGTCAAGAATCCAGTAATGGAGACAGCTACTCGATTTCTAACTCCATATCGGCACGGAAAAACTCTTATGAAATATAAATTTGTTGCCTCTCCTCCAGGTAATGCGATTGAGAGTAGTCGTACCTGGGAAGCTCTCTATTTGAAGACAGTCCCCATTGTTAAAGGTTTTGTCGCTATGCGATATTTTGAATCTTTAGGTCTGCCGATGTGGATAGTGGAAGACTGGTCTGAGCTGAATTCGGTAACAGAGAAAGACCTATCTAAAAAATATAATGAGATGATGAGTGCGGCATCTTGGGATGCTCTGCACATGGATTTTTGGATCAAAAAAATTGCTAAATTTAAAAACAGTGCAAGGGAGTGAAGAGTGTGAAATATTTTTTTCCTAAAACATATCTTGGGGGCTGGAGTATGGAAGGAGTGAGGAAGTATGCCAGAAACACCGGCTGGGCGTTTCTGGGGAGAATAGTTACTTTTGCTGTATCCTTTTTTACTATTGCGATTGTGGTGCGGTATTTGGGGCCAGAACAGTATGGGCAGTTGAGCTACGCGCAAAATTTCGTAGCTATTTTTTCTGTTTTTGCAGTGTTAGGCCTCGATCAGATTTTGTATCGAGAGCTTGTTGCGAATCCTGAGAAGAGAAATATTTTACTCGGTACCAGCATTGTTATGAAGCTTGTATTCGGGTCACTGTCTTTTTTGGTCGCTGTTGGAGTGGCATACCTCACACAATCAGACCAGTCTCTTGTTTGGCTGGTGGCGATCGTGAGTTTAACTTTTATATTCCAGCCATTGGGAACAATTGGCCACATGTTTAATGCAGAAGTTAAAACGAAGTATGTCACTTATGTTGCATTCCTGGTTGCATTCCTGCTCCCAGCAATAAGATTATTTTTCGTATATAGAGAAAAAACAGTATATGCTTTTGCTGCACTTTTAGTATTCGAAACACTTATTTATGGCGCTGGTTATCTTTGGATATATACTAAGGTTTTTCGTTTTGACCCCCGAGAATGGAAAATGAGTTTGAAGCTAATGATTGTACTACTTAAACAATCTTGGCCCTTAGCTTTGGCGAGTTTGTCTGGCTACATTTACGGCCGTATCGATCAGGTAATGATGCAGGGAATGATTAGTTCTGAGGCAGTTGGCTGGTATGATGTAGCTGTACGAATTACGGAATTGTTAACGTTTCTACCCTCAGTGATTATAGCTTCGTTGTTTCCAGCATTGGTAAATTCTTTGAAGGTGGGTGAAGGGGAATACCAAAAGCGTTTTAAGATTCTGTCACTCACCACAATCTTAATTACTGCATTGTCGAGCTTGGTTGCTTACATCGCCGCATCATGGTTGATACCATTCATCTTCGGTGACTCTTTTGTGCCATCAATTGGAGTGTTACAGATCTATGTCTGGTCAGCAGTTGGAACCACGTGTATTTTACTTATTCAAAATCATTTGATTGCTAATCATAAACAGAGACAGTTTCTCTATTACTCGTTGATGGGAGCCTTGCTTAATGTCGGATTGAATATGGTTCTCATTCCTGAAATGGGTATGATTGGCGCAGCTTGCGCTACTGTCTTAACCTTGCTTGTCACGGCTTTCGTGTTCATCTTTTTTGAAAGAAAAAAAATCTTTATTTCAAGGAGGCTTAACAGTAGGGTCAAGATACAATGATATTGCCTTAGCCATTTTTGTATGACTTTCGATAACGAGCAAAAAAAACTTTCCATAATAATGCCTTGCTACAACTGTGAGGACACTTTGCTAGAAGCAGTTGAGTCAATTTTTTTTCAAAATTTACAGGACCCCTTCGAGGTGGTTATGGTTGATGATGGTTCAACCGACTCCACGAGAAAGCTTATTGTTGACTTGGAGAAAAAACATCAAGAGGTCCGATATGTTTTTCATGAGACTAATCAAGGGGGTGGCGCTGCTCGTAATACAGGAATAAAAGAATCGAAGGGGGAGCTTATTTTTTGTTTGGATAGTGATAACTTCTTCTCAGAAAATGTTCTGCAAAAAATGATTGACGATCTTGAGAAGGATGGCGTCGATGGGGTTGTGATTCATGACCGTCGTTTTTTTCGAGACGACAACCACGGTGTGTATAGTTCGCACCATAATCCCGTCGAAGAGCAACCTTTTTCACTGTCTGATTTATTTAATGCGAGTGGATTGTTGTTAGATAATTTTCTATTTACACGTGCTGCTTATGATAAAACATTAGGCTATCCGGTACGGCACGGTTTTGATACACAGTGTTTTGAGTTTCGTTTTCTTGCTGCAGGAAATAAAGTGAAAACATCTGCGGGGTCAGTCTTTTACCATCGCCAGGTCACAAAGGGGAAATCATATTTCCAAAGAGTATACGAACAAGGCATGTTCTCTGTTAATTTCTATCTTATCTTTGAAGAAATCTTACCTCTTTTGAGTGATTCAATAATTATAGAAATTTTAAACTTTGATATCTTTCATAAGAACAAACTTGGAGAAAACAATATTAAAAATTATCTTGAGTTTCTCTATAAAGAGAAGCCTAAAGCTTTCTTTTTTGATGAAAGAGGCGATGCTGTGCGGAGTAAGGAAGTCCAGCTTTTTTTAGATGGAGTTTCGAAATACAAGCAGGGCTTGTATCAAGGTGCCCGCGATGATTTCTTGAGATTACAACGTGCCGCCCCAGGGTCAAAAGTGCTCCAGTATGATTTAGCGCGAACAGTACTAGCGTCGGAAGGGGTGGACGTCTTTCTTGTTGAAGAGCGTGCAGCTTATTATGGAAACCTGAAGCCGAGACGCAGAAAAATGTACTGGAGCGCTCCCCTGTTGGTGTTGTTACTTGATAGGATAAAGCGCATAATGAAGACTCTATGGATAAAAAGAAGATAAAACGAGCAATCATTAAAATTCCTTTTGCGGTGTCGGTGTACAAGATTTTACGATCTGCCTATCATTTTCCTGGTTTTTTATTGGAGTATCTTCGCTTTAGTCACCAGGGGGGAGCAGAGAGGTTTGGTGGGTTTTCGCGCATGCTTCCTTTGTTGCAAGATAAAACATCAACTACTCCTTTTGAGCCGCATTACACTTACCATCCTGCTTGGGCTGCCCGCATTCTTGTTGAACGTGGAGTTGAGGAGCATGTTGATATCGCTTCGACGTTACAGTTTTGTGCCATCGTTTCTGCTTTTATGCCAGTAAAATTCTATGATTATCGACCGGCACAGTTACGCCTAAATAATCTCACATCCAAGCATGCTGATCTGACAGATCTCGATTTTGAGACAGATAGCGTCAGCTCACTTTCTTGTATGCACACTGTTGAACATATTGGTCTAGGTAGGTACGGGGATCCGATTGATGCTCTCGGTGACAGAAAGGCTGCTGCAGAGCTTTCTAGGGTTTTGGCACCAGAGGGTACTTTTATTTTTGTAACTCCTGTTGGTAAGCCAAAAGCTGTTTTTAATGCACACCGCATTTATTCTTTTGAGCAGGTAATGGATCTATTTCCTGATCTAAAGCTTTTAGAATTTTCTCTTGTGCCAGATGATTTTAAAAAGTTTGGCCTAATTAGAAATGCTGATCCAGAGTTGGTGAAGGATCAAGAGTGGGGGTGTGGCTGCTTCCTTTTTACAAAGTAGGATATGTGTGGGATCTTTGATCGTGTTGAGAAAATTGATTGCGAGGCTGGTTTCTTGCTGAGTTTTTATTTCGAGTACGAGGTTTTTTCAGTAGAATAAAGAGTAATGGACACCCCAGTACTGCTACTCGTATTTAATCGACCCGAAAAGGTAAAACAGCTTATTGCTGCCCTTGAAAAGGTGCAGCCTAAAAAGTTGTATGTCTCTGCTGATGGTCCGCGTAAGCATATTGAAGATGAATCGGAAAAATGTGCCGCTGTTCGTGGCCTGTTTGATGCTTTGCCGTGGGAATGTGAGGTGCAGAGAAACTTCTCCGAAGAAAATAAGGGCTGTAAGTATGGAGTATCGAGTGGAATTACTTGGTTCTTTGAGCACGAAGAGCAGGGAATTATTTTGGAAGATGATTGCATTCCGCAGCCAGATTTTTTTAGCTTTTGTGAAAAGATGCTCACGTTATATGCAAATAATGACAAGGTTATGCATATTAACGGTACGACGTTTATACAAGATACGACCGGTCGTTCTCATTATTTTTCTCAAGTGCCACACGTATGGGGCTGGGCGACTTGGCGATGGGCTTGGCAAAAAGTGGATTTAGAAATGAAAGAAAGAACTCATGTGGCTCGTCAGAAAAGTTTTTTAAAGTTGTTTAAAAATAAAATTGATGCATGGTATTGGATGGACTTATTTAGGTATGTTAATCAAAAAAATGTTGATACTTGGGATGTGTCATGGGTTTATTCTGTGATGAGCCAGGGCGGCGTTTGTGTTGCTTGTCCTACAAACATGGTTGAAAATATTGGCTTCGATGAGGAGGCTACGCATACAAAGAAGGTCAACCTTGCTACTTTGCCTGCCCAGCAGCGTGATTCTCGTGGCCGGATAGAACCAATGGCTGTGAAGGTGGATAAAGATATGGACCATATGGTTATGAAAAAAGTCTTTCATGGGGGGTGGGTTTCTCGAATTACAAGAATAATCAAGATGGTATTCTTTCGTTACCATGGTTAATCGCGTCTTAAAAAAAATAAGAGAAATCCACATTCGGCTCCATCAACGGTTTACTCCTTTTGCAACGCGATACCCCGGCTTTCTATGCCGTGTTGTAGATAAGTCTTCATTCCTGTTTATGTACGATGAAATTTTTAATAAAGAAATTTATGCGTTCGAGGCAAGCACACAAGAGCCTTATGTTATTGATTGCGGCGCAAATATTGGCCTAGCCACAATTTACTTGAAGAAAAAGTTTCCTAATGCGGAAGTGGTTGCATTTGAGCCTGACCCCGCTATTTACTCAGTTTTACGTTCAAACATAGAAGGCGCTGGTGTTGTTGATGGAGTTGCATTGCATCAAAAATGCCTGGCTGCCCAAGAGGGCAGCGTGATGTTTTATCCTGATGGTGCTGATGGTGGATCAAATATAAAAAACAGTGAAGAACAGAAAAAAAGTGTTGAGGTGCCTGCGGTAACACTTGATAAATACCTCAATAAAAAAGTTGATTTTCTCAAGATTGATATTGAAGGGGTTGAGATTGAGGTGCTGGAACAGGTGCAAGATAAGCTTCCTGTGGTGGAAAGGATCTTTGTGGAATACCACTCGTTCGCTAACGAACAGCAAAAGTTAGAAAAATTATTAAGTATTCTAACCACTGCTGGGTTCAGATATTATATTGAGCACATTGGAGTGACTTCTTCTCGTCCTTTCGTGGCAAGAGATGTTCATTATGGTATGGATTTGCAATTAAATATTTATGGATATCGTGACAGGTTACGAGAAAAAAAGAAAAAACTCTTGGAGGAACACTTTTTCCGACCGAAATGGTATTCAGTGTTCCTGAATCCGTACTTTATTAATCGATGGAGTTTGTATCGAAGTATTGCAACTTTTGCCAAAGGGGTTTCAAAGAAGGATCGAGTACTTGATGTTGGTTGTGGCCTTAAGCCGTATCGAGATCTATTCAAGGTGGATGAATACATTGGGATTGATATTGAAGGGGGTGGTCATGATGATGGGGCTAAGGTGGTTGATGCGTACTATGACGGGCATAATATTCCATACGATGACGACTCGTTTGATATTGTGGTGTGTAC
>Ga0208547_1002200_pt1 | contig 10504 bp, 10 predicted proteins | sample DEB08_DNA_5_FD_185501 | JGI IMG/M metagenome (GOLD analysis project Ga0208547, IMG submission 185501) | Aqueous microbial communities from the Delaware River and Bay under freshwater to marine salinity gradient to study organic matter... | ecosystem: Environmental > Aquatic > Marine > Coastal ... | reverse complement strand
CCCCGGGGTGAACAATCTCCTGCTCCATGGTCTGGCACCCCACCAGGGCAAGAAGAGGAAGAGTAATGAGGAGGAGAGGCTTCATCCTCGGAGTGTAGAAAGAAGGAGAAACACCCCGCAGATTTTCTCCACAGGCAACCTAGAGCGGGGTCACCCCAAAGCGTCGAGCCGCCGACATGGGGTTTGCCTCGCGCACTTCGTGGAGCAGTGCGCTCTCTAGTTCGCCATGAACAACCCCAGCATCGACACCTGCTGTGGCGACAACACGACCACGGGGGTCCACAATCTGTGAGAGGCCCACACCCGAGGGCTCCGGGTGGTCACTGGCCACCACAAATGTTTGAGTCTCAATAGCCCGTGCGGTGAGTAAGGTCTCAAAATGGTGAGCTTTTGACTCCCCCGGCACCCACTGCGCTGGGGTCACGATGACCTCTGCTCCAGCATCCACAAGACGCCTCGACACTTCGGGGAAGCGCAGGTCATAACAGGCCATCATCCCGATCCGAAGACCACCGCACGAGAACAACTCGGGCTCGCTCAGGGCTCCTGGTCGAATCCAGGTGGACTCTGTGGCGCCAAAGGCGTCATAGAGGTGAATCTTCTCGGCACGAGCAAGAATTCCCTCTGTCCCCACCGCCAGCTGCGTGTTGGCCGGTCGCTCATCACCCAGCGAGCGCAGCAACATCCCCGCGACGATGACCATTCCTCCGTGCCCGGTCGAGAGCGCCGTGAGTCCTCGGACAAATTCTCCCTCAGCGCTTTCGGCAGACGCAGCCCACTGTTCACCCAAGGTGGGGGTGAAGGCATGACTGTACTCGGGAAAGACCACCATCTCAGAGCCTGCCTCCGCAGCTTCCTGGACGAAGGGCGCCATGGCGTCCAAGTTCGCCGCAGCGCTCTCTCCCGGTGCAAACTGCACCACAGTGACGCGAAGGGTTGACATAGCTCAAGCTTAAGCGGGAAACACAAAGCCCCCTCCTGAGAGGGGGCTTTGTCATGGTTGCGGGGGCAGGATTTGAACCTACGACCTCTGGGTTACGAGCGTGCCGCCCGGTTTCGCGTCCTCGACCGACCGGTCGACGAGAGCTTGCCGGGGTGGCCCCCTTACGGGGTAGACCGCTCAGTGTCTCGCGTCGATAGGCTGGTGACCCGTGCCGCAAAGTCGAAACGATATATGCTCGACTCTGACGCGGCAGTTTCGTCACCATCTTCTTGACCAGGGGTACGCCCGTGGAACCGTTCTGCAGCGTGAAGGCGATGTGGCCCGACTGGCCAACCTCCACCCGCTCTTGCAAGTCACCGCTGACGATCTCGCAACGTATCTGAGCCCGGCACGTACGGCGTGGAGGCCCGAGTATCGAAAGCGTGTCTCCGCCTCCCTAAGGATCTTCTTCCGCCGGCCTTGCAGTCTGTGTGGCTCGTCATCCACGTTTTTGTTGCCTCACTAGCGACGGGCTTCTTCGCTATTGGCGCCGGGCTCTCGATCATGCAGCTGTTGAGCGCTCGCCGCGCCGCGCACAAGGCCGAAGGCTTGCGCTTTCTCGACACGCTGCCCGGGGCGACGACACTCGAGTCGCTCGCCTATCGCGTCAACGTCGTCGGTTTCGTGTTCTGGACCTTCACCCTCATCGCGGGAGCGATCTGAGCCGAGCGCGCCTGGGGTCGCTACTGGGGCTGGGACACCAAAGAGGTGTGGACTTTCATCATCTGGACGCTCTTCGCCGGCTATATTCACGCACGTGCCACGCGTGGCTGGCGTGGTGAGCGCTCGGCGTGGCTGGCGATCGTCGGCTTCTCCGCCGTGATCTTCAACTACACGATCGTCAACCTCTTCTTCAAGGGGTTGCACTCGTATTCGGGCCTATAGACACCGAAGCTGAACTGCACTGCCGCGGCTGGAGGTCCCGATTCCGGCGGGCACTGTTGGGGCTGTAGCGAGACGCTCTCACCGCATCGCACTGCTGTGCGACCGTGACGCCATCTTGCCGGGAGTCATCGTCGACCATGGCGATGCGCTGGCCCTCCATTGAGGAGCGGTCCGTGGCGAAAATTGACCACGACACGGCCGAGAAGACTCGAAGTGACGCCGCCCGCAATGCGGGCATCCAAGCTCGAAAAGACAGGCCGTTCACCGAGACGAAAGCGGCTCGCGAGAAATAGGCCGAAGCCACCGAGAAGCTCGAGGAGGCTGCCGCCATGCCGAAGATCAGTTTCCCCACGGCATCGATTGCGGTCGACGGCAAGAGGGCCCCGCGACCACTTCACCTCTGCAGAAGCAACTCACGGTGACGGCAGACGGCCTGGTCGGTTCGCAAACTGTCAAGCGATGCCGACGCCGTCTCAGCGTGATTCGCTGCCGCCTTCTATCGTGAAAACAGATAACGCGCTTCCCCAGCAGAAATCAGACTATTTGGATTCGTGCGACAGGCTACGAATCGGGTGAGTCCTGCGGAGAGATTGCAGTGGTTGAGGGACGACTCAGCCGAGCGCGATCAGACCCGAGCCCCTCCCCGGCGGCTACTCGCGCACACGGTGAAGAGTACGCCGCTGGTCGCAGTGACCTCGATGAGGTCGTGGCGCGCGGTCGAGCACGATACGGACTGAACTAGCGTCGTGCAGGGACCGACAATCGGGTCTGGACCCTCGGACTAAATCGATAGACCGCCGGAGCCTCGCTCGCCATACCGCGGTAGGTGCACCACGTGACCAACCGCGTCGTCGAGCAGGTCGACGACGTGCTCGTCGAACAGCGAATAGAAGATGTGGCGCCCCTGGCGGTCGCCGTCCACCAGGCTGAGGTGCCGCAAGAGTCGCAGGTGGTTCGACACCGTCGTCTGCCCGATTCCGAGCCGTTCGGTCAGCTCAGTGACGGTGATTGGTCCCCCGCGCAGTGCGCTCAGAATCCGTAGCCTCACCGGTGAGGCGAGGGCCTGCATAAGCTCGGCAAGTCGTTCTGCGTCAGACTTGCTCAGCAGATCGTGCTGGTGTGCTGCCTCCGGCGTTCTCACACGCACCATTCTGCCCGACGAGCCAGTGACGGGAGTGATTACTCCTAATACATCAATATGTTGTGATGTATAGTGGCAATCATGACGCGACCCAGATCCACCACGACGACCACCGCCGCGGCGAAGCCCGACGAAGAACATGCTCACGGCTCCTCCCGCATCGAGTTGTGGTTCGCTATCGCCGCAGGCGCAACCTACGGGGCTGGCATGATCTCAGAACTAGCGTTCGGCCTGCCCTCGGTCGGTCTGCCGCTTGCCTTCTTCCTCGGCACCTACTTCTTCGGCGGGTTCTTCACGATCCGCGGCGCGATCTCCTCGACTCTGCGGGGTAAGTTCGAGGTCGACTTCCTCATGCTGGTCGCAGCGATCGGCGCCGCCCTGATCGGAAGATGGGCCGAAGGTGCCGTGCTGCTGTTCCTCTTCAGCCTCGGTCACGCGCTCGAGGAGTATGCGCTGAGCCGGGCGAAGAAGTCGATCGAGTCCCTCGCCGAACTCGCACCGCGCACGGCGCTGGTGCGACGCAACGGCGGTGAGCCCGTCGAGTTGCCCGTGCAAGAGATCAATATCGACGACATCGTGGTGGTGCGCCCCAACTCGCGCATCCCCTCCGACGGGTTCGTGGTTTTGGGCGTCTCGGCCGTCGACCAGTCCGCCGTCACCGGCGAGTCGATCCCGGTCGAGAAATCGCCGGTCGACGACCCCGAGCGCGCGTTGCGCAACTCCAACACCTTGCCGGCGGCAAACCGCGTGTTTGCTGGCACGGTCAACGGCGCAGGAGCGCTCGAGATCGAGGTGACGGCTACCGCCGCCGACTCGACGCTCAGCAAAGTTATCGAGATGGTGCGCACCGCGGACCAGGCGAAGTCGCCGACTCAGCAGTTCATTGACACGTTCCAACGCTGGTACGTGCCGATCGTCATTGTTGGCGTAGCGGTCACGCTCGGGGCATCGCTCTGGGGGTTCGGGCAGGAGTTCCCCGACGCGTTCTACCTCGCTATGACTGTGCTGGTCGCCGCGAGCCCGTGTGCGCTCGCGATCGCCACACCGAGCGCCGTGCTCGCCGGGGTCGCGCGCGCCGCGCGGGCCGGTGTGCTCGTCAAGGGCGGCGGCCCGCTCGAGACACTCGGCCGCGTCACGACTATGGCCTTCGACAAGACCGGAACCCTCACCTGGGGCGAACCGCGCGTCAGCTCCGTGATCCGTTGCGAAGGCGAAGCTGGCGAGCTGCTGGTGCCAACCCTCGTCGCGGTCGAGGCGCTCAGTGATCATCCGCTGGCCTCCGCCATCCTTCGCGATCTCGCTCCCGAGCTGGGCGAACGCGACCGCCTCGAGGTCACGGACATCACGTCGGTCGTCGGCCGCGGCGTGCGCGCGACGGTCGAGGGCGAGCTGGTCGAGGTCGGCAACCTCCGCATGTTCGACGAGCAGGGACTCACTCTGCCGCAGCCGCTGCGCGCCGAATACGAGCGCGTACTCGACGCCGGGCAGACCATCATAATCGTGCGCCGCGGCGACCGCTTCCTCGGCATCGTCGGCGTGATGGATGTCGCGCGCGCCGAGTCCGCGCAGGTGCTGGTTGCTCTGCGCGCCGCCGGAGTGAACCAGCTCGTCATGATCTCCGGCGACAACCAGCGCGTCGCTGACGCCGTCGCCCGCGAGGTGGGCATCGACACCGCGCTCGGCGACCTCATGCCAGAGGACAAGGTGACCCACATCACCCTGCTGTCCGAGCAATCGCGACCGATCGCGATGATCGGCGACGGCGTGAATGACGCCCCGGCCATGGCCCGGGCCGACGTCGGCATCGCAATGGGTGCCGCCGGTTCGACCGTCGCCCTCGAGACCTGCGACATCGCCCTCATGAGCGACGACCTAGGCCGCGTGCCGTTCGCCGTACGCCTCAGCCGTGCCGCGAGCCGCATCATTCGCCAGAACCTGATCGCGAGCCTCGCCGTCGTGGCGTTCCTCATCATCGCCACATTCGCCGGGCTCAACATCGGCGCCGTCGTGCTCATCCACGAGGGCTCGACCCTCATCGTGGTCGCCAATGCGCTGCGCTTGCTGAACTTCGAGCGCGATAAGGAGCACCAGGGCATCGACCACGAGGATGCCCCACCGCGCAAGAAGCCCGAGCCCGCGGCGGCGTGACGCCTGCGTCGCTCCACGATGCCCTCGGCCTCCGGGTCTCTGGGCGGCAACAACACCAACTTCGTCGCCAACCTGCCCATAAAGGAGGCAACACCATTAGCGCGAGACCGACCCCGCCCGATGCCAGGCTCGTTGCCCCAAATCAGAGTGACTTCCGCGATCTGCTCACTATCGATCGTGGTCCGACACGCGAATGACAAGACCAGCGACGATGAACCCGGCGGCAGCCGCGTACTGCAACGGGAGCCAGACCGCATCCGCGAATGCGAGCGGAATCACCGGGTTCCACACCACTGCGATCGCGGCCGGAAATGGCAACCACCACCACTGGCGCGACTGGACCGCAAACCATCCGATAATGAGCGCGAGCACGGCGATCACGAAACTGACGACGAAAAACAGTTCATTGCCGATGGCGAAGACCCCGACAATAGCTGCGATGGCCCCCAGCAGGCCGGGTGCGAGCGCCATGCGGCGGAAAGGCTCAGGCTCGTTCGCGCGCTGCGACCGTGTCATCCGGGTTCACCAGCAGGAGAGGAATCTGAGCCACCGCGGCTGCGCAGACGCGCCAGATACTCGTTGTAGGCGTCGAGGTCGGCATTTCCGTGCTGGTCTGCGCGAGCATCCGCCGCTGTCGCCTTGTCGGTGTCGTCTCGGAACCATCGATGGAGGATATACATGAGGACGAGCACAGTCGGCGCCTCGCCGTACGACCACGCCAAACCGCCGGCCACCCCCTGGTCGACAAGAGGATCGATACCGAGTGATGCCGGCGGGTTGGCAAAATAGTCGGTGAAGAGCGTTGGACTCATCATCAGGAAGACCCCGAAGAACGCGTGCAGGGCCACCTCGGCTGCGAGGTCTAACGCTCGCGCCGGGTACGACATGCGGATCGGAAGCGGACCGTCGCTGAGGATGGGAATGGTGAACACGATGCCAGCAATCAAGAAGACGAGTTCGAGAGAAGCGTGCCCGATGGGAAGCCCGAGGATGGGATCGAGAAGGTCCCCAAGGTAGAGGCCGTAGAACAGCAGCAGGAAGATAGAAACACTGAACGCTGGGTGCAGCAGCCATCGCGTTGACCTGCTGCGCAGCGCTGAGAGAATCGCGATCAGCACGACTCGGCCCAACCCGCGATGCGGCACAGTGCGCAGCAACAGGCGCCCGGGCGAGCCGAGCACCAGAAGCGGCGGAACGAGCATCATCAGTGTCAGCTGCTCGAACATGAACACCGACAGCATCACCTGGCTGTAATCCTCAAGAGCCGAACCCGTCGTGGCCGCGATCACCCCACACCCGATGACGAAAGATATGGTGCGTGCGACCGACCAACGTCGGCCAGTAACCCACATCCCGATCGCGCCGATGAGGTACAGCACGGCAATCGTCATCGCCGCGATCGGAAGAGCGAAGGACGTCGTCGCTGACAGGCCCAAGAACTCGTCAAGGCCGGGGGGCGCCAGGGGAGTCGTCACGAGGGTCATCAGCGTAGTCGCCTGATCGTCATCGCTGCAGCTCGGCCTCGACGGCTGCCCGGAGGTCGTCAAACGATGTCAGCTGCACCGGCCGATCGTTGAGGAAGAACGTCGGGGTCGATTGCACTCCGAGCGAAACGCCGTCCTCGAAGTCTGCTTTCACCCGCTCGAGTGTCTCGGGTGAAGCCACCGCCACGTCGTACTCGACCAGGTCGAGTCCGAGCTCGTCGGCGTACTGGCGGAAGAGATCCGCCTTCGACTCTTGCGATTCGCCCCACTGGGTCTGCGTCTCGTACATACGGGCGAACATCTCTTCAAGTTTGCCCTGCTGCGCGGCCGCTTCCACTGCGAGCGCTGCGGTTGTCGAGTTGACGTGGCCCGGTAGAGGGAAGTAGCGGAAGGCGAATGTCACTTCGCCCGCGAACTCCTCGCGAAGCTCTTCGACGACGGGGTAGAAGGCGCCGCATGCCTCGCATTCGAAGTCGAGAAACTCGACGAGGGTCACAGCGCCCTCGCCGGCGTCATCGAGAATGTGGGTGTCGGGTTGGAGGACAGATTCACTCGGTGTGACCTCGTCGGTGCCGGGCGCCGCGGCGGGAGAGGGCGCTTGCACGATGGCGACGATGATGAAGGCAACGACGACGACGATCATGAGGCCTGTCAGCAAGAGGGAGATCTTGACGTTGGTGTTGGCGTTCACGGAAGAACCTTTCAGAGTATGGAGAGCGCACGAAAGAGAGACGCCGACTTCGACGACGCGAGAGGAGGGTGCCGCTGGCGTCACGTGATGAGCGACGACGGACGGCCCGGTGGCTCTTAAGTGCGAATGACGCAGAGTGCTAGTCGGTCAGGTCCGTCGATATTGATGCGAAGGCGCGCGGACAGCAGATGAGTCGCGTGCTGGTGTATGCGTCGTCGCGGTGAGCCCACAGTCGATCCAGCTCGAAAGATGTGGACAAGCAACACGAGCAGGGCGACGATCGAGCACGTCAGGAGTACCAAGTCACCGGTGGACCACTCATTGCCCTCACTGGCGGCGCCGGCCGTCGACATCGACAAGTCGGTTGTGACGCCACTCGCGTCTCGAACGTCAAAGACCGTCGCAGAGCCGGGGCTAACTGATGCGCCGATGTTTTCGATGTGGTCGGCTGTCATAGCTCCGACAGCGAACAGGATCCCTGCGACAAAAACCAGAAGCAGGCGACGAGCGAAGACGAAAGCTTCGTGCGCCGCACGGCGCTCTCCGTTCAAGGCTTCCACCGCTCTATCGTACCCGTGGACCTTCGAGTCGTCTGCGGAGGGGCAAACCTTAGACTCGAAGCGAGAGGTGAGGTGGCGAGTGGTCACGACAAGAGAACCATCGATGGTCGATCTTCAGGCTGATGTTCGAGCCGCGAGCGACGTGCGCTCATGGCTTCCATTGTCAATCTTGTTGATCATTGGCGGAGCGATCGGCTGGTTGGCATCGACCGCACTGTTGATCGAGCGGGTTCGTTCTTTGCAGAACCCGCAGGAGGCTCTTGCGTGTGACATCAGCCCCTTCGTGTCGTGCGGTGCTCTCTTCGACCGTTGGCAGGCATCTCTGCTCGGATTTCCGAACCCTGTGATCGGGGTGGCGGGGTTCGTCGCCCCGATCGTGGTCGGCCTCGCGTTGCTTGCTGGTGCCAGGTTCGCGCCGTGGTTTTGGCGAATCGTAGTTCTGGGGTTGTTCGGAGCGTGGGCCTTCGTCACCTGGCTGTTCGTGCAGAGCGCATTCGTCATCGGAGTGCTGTGCCCTTACTGCTTGGTGGTGTGGGCGGCGACAATTCCCCTATGGTGGGCCACCTTGGTGTTCACCATGGCCAACGGGCAGTGGAGCGGAGGAGCGACGCGCACTCTTGGTCTCGCCCTCAAGCCGTATGTGGTGGCCGTCATCGTCGCGAACTACGCGCTCATCGTCGTGACGATCGTCGTGCGGTTTCCCTACGTTTTCGTGATGTGACCACCGTGTCGCTACGCCGCGTGATCTCTTGGTGGGACTCACATCAGGTCGCGCTCTATCTGTTGGCGATCGCTGTCGGGGGCATCATCGGACTTGTCACGCCGGGCGTCGCGCCAGTCCTCGAGACCGCGACGAACCCGGTGCTTGCTCTTCTCCTCTTCGCGACGTTCCTTGGCGTGCCGATCATCGAGCTCGGCAGGGCCTTTCGTGACTGGAAGTTCCTCAGCACTGTGGTGGTCGTCAACTTCGTGATCGTTCCGATCGTTGTTTTTGGGCTATCTCGGTTTGTGGAAGATGAGCAAGGGCTGTTTTTCGGACTGCTGCTGGTGCTGCTCACGCCATGCGTCGACTATGTCATCGTCTTCACTGGTTTAGCCGGGGGCGCGAAAGTGCGATTGTTGGCAGCTACGCCATTGCTGATGCTTTTGCAGATCATGCTGCTGCCGCTTTATCTCCTGGTGATCGCCGGCCCGGACCTCACCGGACTGGTAGAGATCGAGCCTTTCGTCGAGGCGTTCGTCATTCTGATTGTCATTCCGCTCGTCGGGGCGGCCATCGTGCAAGCCATTGCCCGTCGCTATGCGATCGGTCGCCGAATCGAAGAGGTGATGGCGGCGGCGATGGTACCCCTCATGATGCTGACCCTCGCCGTGATCATCGGATCTCAGATCGCCGCAGTCGGTAGCGAGGCGCTCACGCTTCTCAGGTTGCTGCCGCTGTACGCGGGTTTCGCGATCATTATGCTCCTCGTGGGAGTAGGTGCGAGCCGGGTTGCAAAGCTCGACACTCCGGGCACGGGAGCAGTGATCTTCAGTGGTGTGACCCGAAACTCACTTGTCGTACTCCCACTTGCCCTCGCGCTCCCCGTAGAGCTGGCTATCGCTCCGCTGGCCGTCGTAACCCAGACTCTCGTAGAGCTTGTCGTCATGGTGCTTTTCGTGCGGCTGGTGCCAGCACTCGTTCGTGGTTCCCAATCCCCCACAGTCAGCGGCAGTACTGGCAACTAGATCCCGCACGTTCGGTTTTTTCCCTGGTTTCCAGGGTGGGAATCGCCAATAGGAGCGTCACTACGCTCGACACCTCTTGATCGCGATTGGACGCGTGCCGCTCCATGGGCGATCTTCCAGCCGCCTTCAGTTTTCAGGCATCGGTCGACGCAAGTACCAGCACTTTCGAACAAGATTCCGTCGTTCAGTGGCACGTGAGCAGGGGCATTGGGCCTGCGATCAGCAAGGCCCCACCCATCACACGGCTGTACAACCTGCCTGGGCGCTGCAAACTAGGTCAGCAGGTCGATTCCGTCGAGAGACCGAGCATCTGGTGCGGGCGTGCGATTCGTCTTCTCGGGATCGAGGCATTCGGGCGTGGGATGCGGTGCAGGATGCCGAACACCATCAGTCCGCCGATCGCCATGAGGGTGATTCCGGTGGTGATCGCAGGTCCAAGGATGCTGGCGGGGGTCAGTCCGGTGCGCAAGGGGACGGTTGTCACGGCAGCGGCGGCAATGTCCACTCCGGCGGAGGCGATAGTGGTGCCGTCGGGGGCAATGACCTTGGTTGCGGGGGCAGGATTTGAACCTACGACCTCTGGGTTATGAGCCCAGCGAGCTACCGAACTGCTCCACCCCGCGGCGAAGCACCCATGGTAACACGCTTGGACCCTGACTGTCCTCCTACTGGTCGCTCAGCACCAGGGCACGAGCGAGAGCGTCGGTCAATCTCTGGTCAGCTTCAGCAGCCCCTAGAAGGTCGTTAGCCCGGTAGGCAGCTTCACGATCGCTCAATGCCTGGCGGGCATCAGCAAGCGCAGCCTGGAGCTCAGTGGAGATCACAATGCCGGTGTCGGAATCGCTGTCAGCACCTGCATCCGTGTCGGGAGCGGGGGCAGGAGCG
>Ga0208547_1002184_pt1 | contig 10548 bp, 12 predicted proteins | sample DEB08_DNA_5_FD_185501 | JGI IMG/M metagenome (GOLD analysis project Ga0208547, IMG submission 185501) | Aqueous microbial communities from the Delaware River and Bay under freshwater to marine salinity gradient to study organic matter... | ecosystem: Environmental > Aquatic > Marine > Coastal ... | reverse complement strand
ATTAATTATCTATTTCTGGTTACCACTTCTTACAAGACCAGTAGCGCGCCTTGGTCTTGGGGCCGGGGTTGTCGCAGTTGTGCCGCGCCCGAAAGCTTTTGCGGCGCGCAGGATCATCGCGCTTGATTTCCATGTTGGGGTCGCCAAAGTTGACCTTTACAACATTGCCTGTACTGGGGTTCTTTACGTACACACTAAACTTTTTGGGGCCGTCAGGCGTACGAAAAGGCTTGTTGAGTGGCGCGCGGCGCGCAGCCCCTTTATTGGTTTTAGTTTTTGCGGCCATTGCCATTGCCGTTACTTTTATTGTTATTGCGATTTCTATTATAGCGAATGTCTTCTTGTTCTGGGTTGTCGCGCTCCTTATTATTTACAGGTGTACCTTTCATTACAGGGCCGCCTTCTGCCTTACGCATATTTGACTTAGACTTCTTTGGTTTGCCTGATTTATACGCCCCACCACCACACATAAAGGGCAACGGCGTACGGAAAGCGGGCTTGGCGTCTGAGGCGTCCTTGATGTCTTCATTCTGAGTGTTCTTGACCTTACTGAGCATGCCACCTTCGGCCTTTTTAACTTTATCAGTTTTTTTGGCCTTAGCGGCTGCGGCGGCCGCTTTTTTTCCTTGTTTTGTGTAAGGGTACTTCTTTCCGTTGACCATTGGCATGTGTGCGCTCCAAAAGATAAAGATATCTATTTCTATTTACAGTAAGCCTTTCTTACGCCCATCATACGTAGCATAGCTTCTGAGGGATTACAAGAACGTCATTGTAGGCGGCTGGCTGATAGGATTGCTGTATGCGTAAAATATGGAAATAGGGCTTGACGAGGCGTTGAAGTTTCTGTATAAAAGGACTCAGGAACGTGTGAAGCGCTTCTTTTTTATTTTTAATAATACTTAAAGAGTACAAGTTATATATAGATAATTATAGATATCTATAGAAGATTATAGTTATTTATAGATAGTTATAGACAATCTATAGATATTTATAGATATTTATAGACTATAGAAGATTACAAATATCTATAGATATCTATAAACATCTATAATCTATTGCGCGCGCCAGATTATTGTAGCTGTGTGTACACCCCACTAGTGTCTTTTCTTAAATAGTTTTGACCTAAAATTAGGTGGTAGTGGTATACGGTAACGTACACCCCCCACCCGTCAGTCCGTCCGGCCCCTTCCGTCCGTCCGCAGACCGTCCGATCAGACGATCAATTCAGATTATTTAAATTATTTAAATAATTCAGATACTCCAAATTAGTTTGATAATCCGTATCAATTCAGATTATTCAAATTATTTTGGTTATTCTTGTAATATGAATAAGATAAATTATTTAAATAAAAGGAATAAGATTAGTTAGTTAGATTATTTGGGTTTGGTGGATTGATTGGGCCAGTATATTTGCAACTTAGTTGCATTTAAGGGGGCAGGGGGGCTGCGTGCACTAATACCATCCTAGATATCCTAATTCATACAAGACACGCCACAGCCCTTTCTACCTAGGCCCAAGGCTATTACATAGACCTTGCCTCAAACGCCTTACAACGGCAGGGTCAAAGGGCTTACCTACGCGAAACAGTACAAAAACAGCTTGCTAATAAAATCAAAAGTATAGCTATCTTATAAATAGTATTTTTATTATTCAAACAACACAAAAAAAGCGGGCCGAAACCCGCCAGATTTAATCTTAAAGTTTACAGTTCAAACATTTGGATATCGTCCATATGCTTGATGTATTGCGCATGGAATACTTGGCAGGCTCTTTGTGCTGGCGCGGCGCCCATCAACCTATAATTGGCAGGCGTTCGGGCCGTTGAAAACTCCAAAGTATTTGGCAAGCAGCGCCACACTTCGCCTTCAGTGCGTGCGTGCGTGCCGTCCGCCTGCGCGTAGACAAGCGCAAAACAAAAGGCGGGCACGCGCCTTGACGCAACCCGCTTGACTAGCAAGCTTTCAAGGGCTGCGCGCTCTTGCGCGTCTTCCAAACTAAATACTAAAGAAAACGGCTCATCGGGCAATTGAGCCAAGTTTTCCTCATCTTCTGGCTGCCGCCATACGTAAGCGGTCCGCAACTTGACAGCGTCTTGCACTGGCTGAACAGCCTGTACAGGCTCAGCAGGCAGAACAGGCCGCAAGCCTTCCCCCGCTGAATAAAAGTCTAGTAGTTCCCTCAGGCTGCTAAAATGATTAAGCAATGCAGCCGCCTGATTTTCTTGCATCTGTACCAGTTCCAGATGCAATTTTTTGATATGGAAGCAAAAGCCTTCCAAGTTTGGAACGTTTTCCAGCGGATATTCTGCCAGTTCATTGCTTAATTCCTTAGTAAATTTCCACATTTTGATTCCTTTGCTTGTTTAAATAATTAAAGCAGGCCGCAGAATTACAGCCCGCCTTGTATACTGGAAGCTTACGCCGCCAGTAATTCCCGCCAGCCTGCCCCTACGAACAAGCTAGCTATTTCATTTTCGCGGCCATACAAGACAGCCGCAGAACTATCCTGTCCTGTATTACGGACTGCAAACTGGCTGGAATTATGGGAAGCATAATAGGTCAAGGCTGACCTTAGCGCCCAAACTGTAGCCCCGCGCTCTTGCGCTTCCACAGCGAAGCGCTCCAGCAATTGCGCGGCACGCCTATCAGAAAAATTCTTTTTCAAGAATTCTTCAGCCTGCGTCAACTCAATTGGCGCGAACGTTTCGCGCCTTAATTCTGTGATTTTTTCCTGAAACAGAACAAAAGAATTTCCTACGAAGTCAGACAAATCCTTCTGATTAAATCCTTTTGTATGCCTACGGCCGAAAAGGTCATACGAGCCGAATATCATCCCATTACTGCAGAAGCCGTCAATGGCTCCTGCGGCTAATCGAACGGGGCTGCTACCGTCAAACGAATTCCAGAGCAACAGCCGGAAGGTCAGCGCAGTCGCGTTCCCCCGCGCTTGTACAAGATCTTCAGTCAATTGCGGGAACGCAATATCCGCGAAAGCCTGCCTGCCCCCGTACGAAATGGAAGGTTTAATCTTGGCCCCTTCCAAGGCGCGAGCAGGGGCAGCGCCTTCAAGGGCTTGCGCCAATGAAGCAAACAATTCTGAGTTTTGAACTATTTTGTACCGCTCTTGAACGGCACCCAAAGCTTGTTCGGTGTCAGTCCGGAAATTCTGGTAACCTAGCCCATCGACCACCCCCGCGCCCTTGATGGGCTCAAAAAGAGCAGGAGCGGATCTTACCTCATAGTCAAGCTCTTGAGGTATGGACAAAACAGGGGGGGCAGAAACGGACGCGGGGAAATTAATAACGTTAGACATTTTGATATTCCTTTAAAAGAATTCAGAAAATAGTGGCGCAGACCGCTGAATTACGGCCCCGCCCCGCCTTGTTCCTACAAGGGGAGCTAATACGCTGCAACTATTTAAATAAATAAGCAATCAAAAAAATGCCCCTAGTCAAAAAAAAATTATTGCGCAAAAACCATGCCGCGCCACAAAGCGTGCCAAGCACAAAAACTTTTTTATATAGGCTTAGAAAGCTTTAAAATAGCCCACTAGGGGCATTTTGTTTGTTTGAATACTAGGGGCAGGACTAAGGAAAGAAATGCCCCTAGTAAAGATTTAGCTTTTAAAGCCTTGTATTTATTGATTAATTTTTGCCCCTTACTTTAAAAGGTAGAAAATATACAACCAAAAAACGCAAAAGCCGATAACTTGATAAATATATGACATAAGCTTCTTTCGCGCCTTTAGTTGCTATTTGTAGAAAAGTGCTTCTTTCCTGCCCCATGCACTGGAATAGCAATTGATTTTGCAAACCGCGCCTTTCCTTTCGATCCACTGCACAACTTGCACTTTGCGCATGTAGTTACTTTGCCCGCTTGTTCGGAAGCGGGGCATAATATTTCGTGGGTTTTGTCTATTTCTTCAACAGACTCTACCGTTCTGTAGGTGCGCAGCCCTTGCGACCATGCAAGCCTTGCCTGCTCTATGGTGTCAGCCGACAGCATACAAAAATCAGAATATTCAAGAAACTGATTATTTACGCTAGTTTTATCGGCGGCCAACAATTGATGACTATACCCCGTCCAGCCTGCGCAGTCCTGTAGTAGATTCCGCCAAATATCGGCAGGGACTGCAGCCGGATCACCATATGAACCAACACGAATAATGCGGCCGCGCCCTAGTTTATTCAATTTATCAGGGCGAGCCGTTTTGTAGCCGCCAGCTATATATGTTCTAAAGATGGACTGCGGGCCTAATAATAAGACGTAGCACGATCTTTGTGCAGCCGTCCCGCTGAATGTAAACAAGCTTTTTTCCGTTCCTCTGTGGATACAATCACCACAAATACCGCGATCATTACCCCACCTATTAGCGCTGATTGGATCAAGGTCAGCGTGCAAAATCCAAGTTTGCACCATTGCCCCTGTCTTTTGATTATTGGAGTTATCTGTAGCTATGCAGACAATGTTTGTCTGGTTATCAAGTTGGCTTTTGCCTTGGTAAATAATCATTGTTGATCTTCCTTTTAAAAATTAAAAAAACAAACAAACCCCACACAAACCCATTTTGTGCAGGTGCACAATATAAGATTCCAATTTTTCATTTTGTGCAAGTGCACAATGAAAATTTTTTTGCCCTGCAACTATTTGAAATATTTGCTTATTTGCTTATTTGCTTATTTGCTTATTTGTTTATTTGTTTATTTGTTTATTTGTTTATTTGTTTATTTGTTTATTTAAATATTTATTTATCCAAATACACAAATATGCTCCAGCGGCGGCCAGCATCCAAGGGGGGGCTATGTAAAGGCTAGATATTTAGTGGGGTGTACTTAATGAATTTGACGCGCAAGTGAATTTTATTTCAGCTTGCTGCTGCAGACCTTCACCCCACTACTGTGGTTGCAGTGGGGCTGGGTAGCTTTCGCGCCCATTCGGTCTGAGGAAGGATCAAAATGTTTAGCCGTCAGCTTGCCGCCCCAAACTTTTTTTGTCAAGCCCCAAACTATTGCTTGTACTACTATTTCAATTGTACTAGTGTCATTTCCTACTTGCCGCCCATCTGGTGTACTTATGGGGTTTGACGCGCAAGTGATTCACCGTACAAGAAAGGATAAGGTACATATAACTATGAAAGCAGTGCTTTTAGACCACATGGGCAATGATTTGACCGTTGTCAATGCTGCCCGCGTGTCTTTTGGCAAGCGCAAACAGACGTTTGACGCCGTCAAGGACACACGCCTCATCAATTATCTGGCCGCCAATAGGCACACCAGCCCTTTTGGCCATTGCTTTGCGTCTTTCCATGTACAAGCCCCTGTGTTTGTGGCCCGCCAGCTAGTCAAGCACAAATTCTTGCGCTGGAATGAAGTCAGCCGCCGCTACGTGACCAATTTGCCCCAAATACTGGAGCTAGATCGCGCCAGTTGGCGCCAGCAGGCCGAAGACAAGAAGCAAGGATCGAAACCAATCACTGACGCCGACCAACATGCTTTTGTACCTGTAGAATTGCATACAGCAATCCACAACACGTACATACAAGCACTACAAGCCTACAAGGACTTGCTGGAGGCAGGTGTGGCCGCCGAACAGGCCCGCATGGTACTGCCACAATCAATGATGACTGAATGGATCTGGTCAGGCAGCCTAGACGCCTTTGCTGATATGTGCCACTTACGAATGGATGACCATGCTCAACAAGAAAGTCGATCTATTGCTATTCAGATTAGCAATCAAATGGAAAAGATTTATCCGGTTAGTTGGAAAGCTTTGGCGCAAACTAACTAAACTATTCTTTAAACTAAGGACAAGGATCTACAGCTATGAAACCTAGTATTCGATCAATCAATGAAAAGCGCACAGACGCCGAAGAAAAGCTCAAGGACTTGATAGCGCTGCGCATCAAGTGCAGACGCCAGCCCGAAGATATTCTTGTAATGGGGTACAGCGGCGCTTACTCCCTAAAGTACAAAGACATTATTCCTATTGTAGAAATGGAAATGTCATGGACTAGGGCGCAAATAGAACTTTACGAAGATAAAGCAGTGGAGGCATATGCGCGCAAACATGTTGGATAGTTTGATTGCGCAATTGCCGCATGAGCCATGCGCCACCATGCGCCGTGATTGCGTAAACTGTGGCGGCAAAAATACACTTACTATTTCCAATTTAGCAGGAAAAGTGGTGTGGAACTGCTACAAGGCAGGCTGCGACCTCAGTGGGGGCCGCGCCCTAGACAATACAAAGACTTCTGCGGACTATGTGCGCCAGCGCCTAAATATGAAGCGGCGCAATTTTAAATTTGACGCGCAAGTGGCGCCACCACCACGTGTACAAATGCCGCAAGTATTGTCTAGCCCCAAGAATCATCCAAAAGTCCTAGAGTTTTTGCGCCAAAACAATTGCGGGCCAGCGTTTGTACGCCCCCTAGAAAGTTTTGTGCGCATTTTCTATGACCCACAGCAAGATAGGGTACTGTTCTGCGCCACAGACCTCAGTGGGGCCGTAGGCAAGTCCTTGGCGCCGTGGCGCAAGCCTAAGTGGATCATATACGGACAGCGGCCACCCCTTTTTGTATGTGGGGCATACGGCCATCAATTAAGCGGCCAGCACATTGTGCTAGTAGAAGACGCTCTATCGGCCTGCGCTGTATTTGGCGCTGACTGTGGGGCCGTAGGGGCCGCCATCTTGGGTACTAATCTATCTACGGATACGATTCTTGCCCTAAAGTCTGGCAATCCGGCAGCCATTACTGTCTGTTTAGATAGTGATGCAGGCCGCAAAGCCATTGCCATGAAACAACAACTGCAGGCTGCCATGCCGCATACTCCTGTGTCCGTCAATTTATTGACAGGGCCAGACCTAAAGCACTTGGCGCCCCAACAAATAAAGGACATATGCAAAATCTAACCTGTCAAATTACCCCAGACGAAATAACAGAACATATTTCTAGTGTGTTCGATTATTCGTTTACAGATGGCCAAAGTGTTTTTGTGCCGCCTAAGTTTGATGTAGAAGCTTTGGATAAAGATTTCCAGATTGGCCTGATCGTTGGCCCAAGTGGCACAGGTAAATCTACAATCTTGCGCGAATATTTTGGCAATGAGCCGATTGTTGAATGGGACGAATCAAAAGCCATTTGTTCGCATTTTGATTCCGCACAAGACGCTGAAGAACGGTTGGGGGCTGTAGGACTAAACAGCATACCTGCTTGGGTCAAGCCCTATCACGTATTGTCTGAGGGCGAAAAGTTTAGGGCGAAGGTAGCTAGGCTTTTGAAGTCAGGCGCCGTCATAGATGAATTTACAAGTGTGGTGGATAGGCAAGTAGCAAAGGCTTGTAGCTACGCAATTCAGCGGTATGTACGCGTAAAAGGGCTGCGGCGCATAGTTTTTTGTACTTGTCATTATGATGTGGCCGAATGGCTTGCGCCAGATTGGACATTCGATACTTCAGCCAAAGATGGGCGTATGTCCACAGAAAGGTCAGTTCGGCGGCCAGAAATCGTTTTGGAACTCCTACCTGCTTCCTCCAAAGCTTGGTCAATGTTCAGCACGCATCACTATCTTGACGCAAACATCAATAAAAGTGCTAGATGCTGGCTAGCAGTTTGGGATGGAACAGTTGTAGGATTTACCAGTGCGCTTGCATTCCCTAGCGGAACAGTAAAGAACGCATGGCGCGGACATCGTACGGTTGTATTGCCGGAATTCCAAGGTTTGGGCTTAGGCGTACGAATCAGTGATGCTGCGGCTTCTATCTTTGTGTCGCAAGGCTGTAGATTTTTTTCTAAAACAGCCCATCCAAGAATGGGCGAATATAGGGAAAAATCCCCTAACTGGCGTCCAACTTCCACAAATAAACAGCACAGAAAGGATTATTCTTCCATGCAAGCCAATAGATTTCGTTCGGAGTCTACATTAGCAAAACATATCGACAGAATATGTTATTCCCATGAATTTATAGGAGATTGTGTACAATGAAAGGTCGCTTCATTTTTATCATTGACTTTGACGCCAAGGGCCGCTGGGACAATGGCCCAGAAGAAGTCGAAACTGCCATAGACGATGAAAGATTCAAACTGGAAGAACTGGTCGATGACTTCATTCATACGTCCCAAAGCAATCAGACCCACCTTACCTACGTAAGTAGCAGTTTTGCTGTGCGCGAACGGCGCGGCAAACAACTATCTGATTTAACCAAAATGAAATTGCGCAGGAGTTAGTTCTATGTCTACGTCCGCCTTAGAACAAAAGGTACTATTGGCGCTGTGCCAAAAGGAAATCTATGCCGCCAACAAAACCAATCTATCTTCTAAGCTTTTTGAAGGCGCCCTAGAAGATATTTACACACTAATTGTGCAAGCGTACGAAAAGTTCCCAGAGCTTGCTAAATTAAACAAAAGCGAATTGAAGGTTCTGTGGGACATGCAGAATCCGTATGCATCTGTGGCGCAAAAGAAGGAGTTTGGCGCCTACCTAGAAGATGTCTTCAGTATGCCGCCAGACATTGCGACAGATGTTATGAATTCGTATATACACAATCTATGGGAACGCCATGTAGGGCATAAAATAGCTTCACTAGGGCTAGCCCTTTCGGAAGGTGATAAAGAAGCCATGACGGGGCTTCTGAAGCTTCTGGAGTCCACTAGGGCCGGATTTATGCCCACCGATTTTGGCCCCCCAACTACACAAGACATAGATGTGCTGCTTGGGTACGCCAGCAATGACCATAGATTCCAATTCAATATCGAAACCTTGGCCCGCCATGTCTACGGCATTGGGCGCGGCGAATTCGGCGTAGTCTTTGCGCTGCCAGAAACAGGCAAAAGCGCCTTTGCCCTGTCGCTATGCTGTGCGCCCAACGGTTTCTGTGACCAAGGCGCCAAGGTCTTGTACTTAGGCAACGAAGAACGCACAGAACGCATTATGCTGCGCGCCATACAAGCCTATACTGGCATGACCCGCGATGAAATAGCCAAGGCGCCAGCCAAGGCCAAGGCTATTTTTTCGCGCATTGCAGATTTTCTTGTAATGAATGACACCCAAGATTGGGATCTACAGCATATTGAAGCGTACATCGAAAATGTGGCGCCTGACGTAGTAATCCTAGACCAAGGCGACAAAGTTCATATTGGCGGCACGTACAGTGCGTCCCATGAACGCTTGCGCGAATTGTTCAAGAACTTGCGCGAATTGGCCAAGCGGCGCAACTGCGCCATTATTACAATTAGCCAAGCGTCTGCGGAAGCTAAAGGCCGTACAAGACTATCCCCCTTCGATATGGAAGGCTCAAAGATAGGCAAGGCTGCCGAAACAGATTTGATTATTGGAATTGGTAAGCATGAAGCTGGCGACATTGACGATTCAGAAATCGACAATAGCCGCTATCTGACTGTTTCCAAAAACAAATTATCTGGGTGGCATGGCACTATCATCTGTAACATTGAGCCAGAAGTATCCAGATACGTAGTCTAATCAATCACTTACAAATTATTTTTGGGCGGCCTGCTGTTTTTGCTTGCCGCCTTACAAAAAATAGTTTAGGCTTACGCCCCAGTGGTTGTGGCCAAAAAGAATTATTCTTTAAGTAATTAAAATTATTAAATATTTAAAGATATAATATTCTATAATCTTTATTTCTTTATTTCTATACCAGAAAACCAGAAAATATGCCTAGTCAGACTGATCTATCCAAAAGACTTCTTGGATATATAGATCCTTTCCAGAATACTAAGAATACTAAAATAATCAGATATCCTATCCTTGGGCGCTTTGTACTGACGCACACGCCTGACGATCTGGAAATACCAGATGAATACAAGAACTGGACGTTCGACAATGAAGTTAAGTATCTTGTACGTGATCTTCCGGTTACTGCCCACTATCTAAGTACGCATAAGGAGCATTCTGTTGTACAAAGCGTGGAGCAAGCGCTGATTGGCTATCGTAAAGGCTTACAAAGACGCCAAAGAAGTACGCCGTTTAAAGACAAGATTACAATGAACTGGGATTTCTACCATCTGGATATAATCGCCAAGTCCCTTTTAGATGCCCGCATAAAAGTTTTTTACGAAAACAGCGATTTGCCGCTGGCAAAATACAGCATTTCGTATAGGTTTAAATATAAGTCGATGTTGCTTCCATTATTTCGTAACTATGAAGAAAGGAACATTCATGAAGATAGGGAAATAAACTATGGAGTCAGCCGCTACCTCCACAAGTTCGACAAGTATTGATAATACTGGTGACAGTAAGAATAAATACAGGTGCAGTCACTGCCATACCTTGTATATGTATGAACTGACTGAACTTACCACTGCTAGCAAAACTCCGTACCGTGTGTGCGATCTTTGTAAGCGCAAAATAGACAATACAGTCTTCCAAAAATATCAAGGGTACCACTTCTAACTACATTCTACATTCTTCTACAGCAGGGGCGCAAATGCTACTTAATTATAAGCAAGTAAAACAACAACTTAGGTGCGGCGGAATCCTTTTGTCCGAAGCCATCAAAGAATTAAACATCAATCCTACCGTCTACGGAAAC
>Ga0208547_1002183_pt1 | contig 10550 bp, 7 predicted proteins | sample DEB08_DNA_5_FD_185501 | JGI IMG/M metagenome (GOLD analysis project Ga0208547, IMG submission 185501) | Aqueous microbial communities from the Delaware River and Bay under freshwater to marine salinity gradient to study organic matter... | ecosystem: Environmental > Aquatic > Marine > Coastal ... | reverse complement strand
ACAATTGGATATACGAATTAGTGCCAAAAAATAAGTAATTTGTGGCATAAGTTACTAAAGTTTCAGAAATTTTCTTAAAATGCGCACTTTCCTATACCTTTTTGCCCTAATCTGCACACTTAGAAGGACCGAACTATCACCTTATGGAGGGATTAGTGTCACAAAAAGGATCTGGTGGCGTTGTCTACCAGCAAGCAAACTCCGAGTACTTCGATAAACGTGGACTTCAGCGTCATGCTGGCTCTTGGGGTCTATGGGGCTTGGGTGTAGCGGCTGTTATTTCAGGCCACTTCTCAGGTTGGAACCTCGGTATCGGGCAAGCCGGTTGGGGAGGCATGTTCATTGCAACCTTGATCATCGGAACTATGTATTTGTTCATGATCTTGAGTATCAATGAAATGGCCGCGGCTTTACCGCACACGGGAGGTGCATACTCTTTTGCGAGAAGCGCAATGGGACCTTGGGGCGGTTACGTCACAGGTTTCGCCGAAACAATTGAGTACGTAGTAACTACAGCTGTAGTGGGTGTGTTCTCTGGTTTATATGCAGATGCAATTTTTAATGATCTGTTTGGAATCTCATTACCGCTTTGGGCATGGGTGGGTATCTTTTACGTAATCTTCCTAGCTATCAATGGCTCTGGAGTTAACGTTTCATTCACCTTCGCCTTCTGGATGGCAATAATTTCACTGGGCGTACTTGCGTTCTTTGTAATTACAGCAATCATTGGCGGTAACTTCTCAGTAGATAATCTGTTTGATATCGCACCAGAAGCAGGCGGTTCAAGCTTCTTGCCATATGGCGTAGCAAGCATTTTGCTGGCTCTACCATTTGCTATCTGGTTCTTCTTAGGTATCGAAGAATTGCCACTAGCAGCTGAAGAAACCCATGCTCCGCAAGAAGCAATCCCGGTTGGTGCCTTCAGAGGCATGATCACTTTGATTGCTAGCGCACTTATTGTGTTGACTCTTAACCCAGGTGTTTTGGGTTCAGAGTTCTTGGGTGCCAGCGGTGAGCCGATTCTAGATGGCTTGCGTGCGGTGTTCCCAAATGATGCAATTGCTCCGCTGCTTTCGCTATTTGCGTTAGCCGGTTTGATGGCTTCATTCCAAGGAATCATGTTCGCAGCTGGTAGAAACGTCTATTCGCTATCGCGTGCAGGTTATTACCCAACCTTCCTAAGCGTTACCAACGCAAAGACCAAAGTGCCGTTTGTGGCTCTGGTGGCTGGTGCAATTGTGGGATATGCCCTAGTGGTGTTCTTGCCAATTCTCACCGGTCGCGATGGTGTATTGCTTGCTGGCTCTCTATTGAGTATGGCGGTATTTGGAGCGGTTATTTCTTATGCCCTTCAAATGGTGGCCTATCTGTTACTCAAGAAGAATCTGCCAAACATAAATCGGCCATACCTAAGCCCGGTTGGTAACTGGGGTGCAACTGTCTCGATGATCATCGCCATTGTTGTGTTGATTGTCTTGCCATTTAGCCCTGACTACCAAGAACCGGTTCTTTGGTTGATGGGTGCATTTGTTGTTGGCCTTCTTTACTTCGGTCTCTATACGCGCAAGCGTCTAGTGCTTTCACCCGAAGAAGAGTTTGCTATGAAGAACAGAGGCTAAATTTAGTAGCTATCAAAAAGCGCCCTTCGGGGCGCTTTTTGCATTTAGAGCAATAAAACCAAAATCAAAGCTAAGTTATAGCCAACGTAAATATTGCCGGCATTGGACGCGAGAAGATTGTGCCCAATTTCTTTCTGAGCTCCAGTTGGATTTTCTTTGTTAGATTTTGCAGAGGTATAAAAAGTTGTTAACTCAGGAATGCTGGTGGCAATACCAGTGATAACTCCAATTAATAACTCTGGAGCACCAAAATCTGCGATTAATATTTGAGAAGAAAGACTAAAAAGATCTCCAGAAATTAAAATTACCCCAACTCCGGCAATCAGCATAAAGATAGCTAGCGAAACTCGTTGTAATTTGTGGTTAAAACCGGACTGCATTTCAACTAATGGGTGATATTCAACTGGGCTAGTTGGCTCTTTGAGCCACTGACTGGTGTAGAGCAAGTAGAGCACATAAAAAATAGATAAACCGATAACAACAAATAACAGATAATCCACGTGTGCTGTGAAAAATATTAGAAAAATTGGTACCACCAAGGTAAGCCACAAGGTTGGTAAATGGATTGCCTTGAGAAAATCTTTGCTAATTTTCTTGAAAACCAGAATCGTTACACCAAAAGCTAAAAGAATGTTGATTACGTTCGAAGCCATAATGTTGTATAAAGCAGACACATAAAGCCCAGCTAGCACTAAGTAAATGGTGGTGATTAATTCTGGAAAACTAGTGACATACCCAAGTAGCTTTCCCACAGTTTCTTGGCGCCAATTTAAAGTTCTAGCCAAAAGCGATATTGCGCTATAGATTCCAACTCGGGTCGCCATCACAATCAAGAAAATGCTGCCGAGAAAAGCCAGTAGTACCGCTGGTAAAGAACTTAAGTAACTAGTCGGTATTAGATCGACCAACAAGAGATAAGTCCTTTTGTTTGTTATTTCAATTCTATATGCAGCAAAATTTTTGGCCAATTGACAAAAATAAAAGAAAAATGGCCCCTTTTTAGGGTCATGCTAGGTTGTTAGGGAACCTGAAAAGGAGATTTTCCCGTGAAAGCCCTAGTGATAGGTGCAGGCGGAGTTGGCAGTGCGATAGCCAATATCGCATCGCGTAGACAGTCGATAACCGAAATGACGGTGGCTGACTATGACCTCAAACGAGCCGAAGCAGCTGTAGCGCGCACCAAAGACGAACGCTTTAAGGCAGCCCAAATAGATGCAGGTGATGTAGAAGCCCTGCGAGAGTTGATTCAAAAGACTGACCCTGACATCGTGGTTAATGCAGTTGACCCAAGATTCGTGATGCCGATATTTAGAGCTTGCGAAGTTGAAGAAGTTAATTATCTAGACATGGCGATGAGCCTTTCAAAGCCTCACCCCGAATACCCCTATACCGAATGTGGAGTGAAGTTGGGCGATGAGCAGTTTGCTCGCGACTGGAACTGGGCCGAGAGAGGCATTTACGCGCTCGTGGGAATGGGCATTGAGCCTGGCATGAGCGATGTCTTTGCAAAGTACGCCGCCGATCAGCTCTTTAGCGAAATTGATTCCCTAACAGTGCTAGATGGATCAAATTTGCAAGTTGAAGGTTATGACTTTGCTCCAACATTTAGCATCTGGACGACAGTAGAAGAGTGCTTAAACCCTCCAATAGTTTGGGAAGACGGAAAAGGCTGGTTCACCACAGAGCCATTTAGCGAGCCAGAAGTTTTTGACTTTCCTGAAGGAATTGGGCCCGTCGCTTGCGTAAACGTAGAACACGAAGAAGTGGTTCTAATCCCACAAAAAGTAGATGCCAAGAAAGTGAACTTCAAATATGGGTTAGGCGATGAATTTATAGAAATTCTTCAAATGATCCGAAAGCTAGGTTTAGATAAAACTGAGCGCGTTGATGTAAAAGGCTTGAAGGTATCCCCAAGAGATTTGCTCGCAGCTTCTTTGCCGGATCCGGCAACTTTGGGTGAGCGAATGAATGGTAAAACTTGCGCAGGAGTCTTAGTTAAGGGTAAAGATAAAAATAAAAGTTCTAAAGCGGTTTATATTTATCACGTAGTAGATAACGAGTGGTCAATGAAAGAATACGGCGATCAAGCAGTAGTTTGGCAAACTGCGCTTAATCCAGTTATTGCTATGGAATTACTTCATGAAGGTATCTGGAAGCCTGAGGGAGTAATGGGCCCTGAATGGTTTGATCCGTTGCCGTTTTTAGAAAAAGTGAAAGAATTTGGAGCGGACTGGAAGATTAGAGAAGAAAAGATTTAACACCGCCAGATGGAACAACCTAAAGCTAATCGAATTCAAAAAGCGATTGGTAAGAGATTTCGAAAAATAATTACCAACAGCCCTGATGGCACTCCACCATGGCTAGAAGAGGTTGGTCAGGGGGAGGACGCTGGGCTGTTTCTTCCGAGCGATGCCCCCTGGGTAGTTCACGGGGATCTAGCAACGCTCATTGGGGGGATTAGAGCCCTTTTAATGCAAGCTCTTCATCCTGGAACCTTGAGTGGAGTCGCCACCCATTCCCGCTATGAGCAAGACCCGCTTGGACGCTTAGCTGGGACCACTAAGTGGTTGACAGTGACAACTTTCGGCTCACTTAGCGCCATAGATGGTGAAGCTGGTCGGGTAAACAAAATGCATAGCGTGGTCAAGGGTGAATACAAAAACGCGCAAGGTGAAAAGGTTTCTTACCAAGCTTCGGATTTTGATCTATTGCTTTGGGTGCATATTGCTTTTACCGCGTCATTTTTAAAAACTCATCAACTTTATTCTAGAAAGCCGATTCCAGGTGGAGCCGACAGTTATGTCTCACTTTGGTCAAAATCGGTAACTCGACTTGGATTAGAAAAATGCCCTTTGGCTGAGCAGCAATTAAATAACGCTATAAAAAATTTTTATGACTCCAATCAATTACTTGCTAATGAAACTACTTTTAAGGTAATTAAATTTCTTAAAAATCCTCCGCTGCCAAAAGTCGCCAGGATTGTTTACGCACTACTTTTTCAAGCAGCTGCTGCTTCGATCGAGAAAGAATACTTAGAGCTTTTGAAAATAAAGGCACTGCCACTTTGGTTTGTAAAGCCAATAACTCATTCACTTTTATGGGCAATGGCTAAAGCGATCGGATCAGAATCACCCTTGGAAACCGCCGCTAAAAATCGATTAGTTAGAATTGGTGCTTGGAGTTAAATAATTTCAGGTTGCTTGTTGCCTGCTTGCTCAATAGCTTTTCTGACATCCACTCGGGTTAAAAGTAATCCGCCCAATACAAAAAAGACCACTAAGAACAAAATACTTGCGCGATAAGAGTTAGTCAGAGTAAAGGCCACTCCAAAAGCGGCGGTGCCAATCCAAGCTGTTCCACGCTCTGCGATTTCATAAAACGAAAAATATTTGGCCTCTTTATCTAGCGGAATCACCTGGCTATAGAGCGAGCGGGAGAGTGCTTGAGAGCCGCCAAGCACAAAACCAATTCCAGCTCCCAGGCCATAGTAGAAATAAACCGCGCCCTCTGGAATGAAATAAGCGGTAAATACCAAAACAGCCCAGACCACCAACGAGCCGAGAACAACCTTCTTTGCGCCATATTTGCCCGCTATACGGCCTAAGGCCAGTGCTCCAAGAAAAGCAACGGTTTGAACAATCAAAATCGTAATAATTAAATCGGTATCACCTAGCGCTAATTCCACGATTGCGTAGGTGCCGCTCAAGGCAATTACTGTTTGAATGCCATCGTTGTAGAGCAAATAAGCAATTAAGAATTTAAAAGTCTCAGGGTATTTTTTAATGTCTTTATAGGTTTGATTTAGCTCTTTAAAGCCAACGACAACCGCATCTTTACCCACAAACCCTGATGGTCTATTTAATTCTCTTAAACCTCGAACTGTTACCAAGCCAAACATCGCCCACCAAAATCCAGCAGAAAAGAAACTAATTCGAACTGCCTCTTCAGAGGTTAAGCCAAAAGATTCATGAAGAATAAATAAAACAAGATTTGCAATTAATAGCAAACCGCCGCCGGCATAACCCATGGCCCAGCCGCGACTAGAGATGGCATCTCTTTCATCTGGTGAAGCAATGTCAGGAAGGTAAGAGTTATAGACCACTATGGCTGAGCCAAATGAAACGTTTGCCAATATAAATAAAAGTGCACCTAGAGTGAAGTTGTCTCCCTCAACAAAATAAAGCAACATAGTTGAAATTGCCCCAAGGTAAGCAAAAAATGCTAAAAAGATATTTCGATTTTTTAACCGATCTGCAATCGCTCCTACTATTGGCAAAATTAAAACTTGCAAAATTACTGAGATAGAAATCGCATATGGGTAGAGCGAACCACCGCGAATATCAAATCCCAGAAAATTAATAAAACCGTTTTCATCAGCAGCGCTATCTGCGATGTTGGTTAAGTACGGGCCGAGAAAAACCGTAACTACGGTGGTGGAAAAAGCTGAGTTAGCCCAGTCGTAGAGATACCAAGAGCGGCGGATTTTTTTTAGGTTCACAAGGGTGAACTTACCCCTTCAAGGTTAAAAATGGAGGCCTTTCGACTGGGCGTTCAACCGCCTCTGGGTAGCGGCCTTCTTTATGCAATCTAGAAAGAATCGTCTGGGTTACCGTTTCTGCCATTCCCTCTAAGGCTTGCAAAGATTGGTGTTTGTTATGCCGCTCATTTAGATCTACCTCTGCCATGGCGCTAATCCCTGCCAAGCGATACACATCAATAAGCATTCCAATTTCAATCCCGTAGCCCGTCACTATCGGCAGCTGCTCCAGCAAAGTCCTTCTTACCGCAGCTTCACCACTTAGTGGCTGACGAAAGTCATGCAACTCTGGGTAGAAAGCCTTCAACAAAGGCCGAGCTGTCAAAGTTGAAACTCTTCCGCCGCCATCTTTAACGACTGTGTCGCGAGTTCTTAAATGCCGGCGATAGGTGCCTTTTACAAATGAGATCTCGGGGTATTTGAGCAAAGGACCAATGACTCCCAAGACATGTCGCTTTGCGTAATCAGCTAAGTCGCCATCTTGGTAAACCACAATGTCACCAGTCATGACGCTTTGCGCACGCCACATGGCGTCACCCTTGCCAATGGCAGGGCCATACTCGGGCATTAGTTCATCTTGCTGTAAAACCTTCGCGTTGTATTTCTTTGCTAACTCAGCAGTGCCATCTGGGCTAGCGGCATCTACCACAACTACTTCATCGATATAGCCACCCTTAAGTAGCTCATCTAAAACTCTTAAGGTTTGCTCGATGGTTGCTTGACAGTTTTTGGTAAGCACACAGACAGATACTTTTGGCCTAGCAGGATCTAGATAGAGAGCATCCTTAAACTCTTTTACTTTGTAGTGATTAAGACCAGGTCGAGTCTTCTTGAAAAGGTTTTGAAATTTAGAAAGCAAGTTCTTGAAAGCAATTGCCATCAACCTAACCTTTCGTGAATGGTAGTTAATTGAATATAGATCTTCAATATTTAGTAGAAAAATTACTTGCTTCACCGTACTGCAAGACCGAGCCTGGTCAAGCGCTTCTACGGGTGAGAAATCCCTCGACACGCCGTTTTTCAAATGCACCAGATTTTTTTAAACTTAAGATTTACTTTGATTTCTGCCCGCTGAACTGGGAAAACGCAACATCTGCCACTTGTGTAACTTTGATAACACAAAATATTGGGGTTTGGTGATTGCGCTCCAGGTTTATATGGGCTAGAGTTCCACAACATCTAGTGGTTAAGGATTTGGAAAACCCTATAGATTGGGGTTAACCCCAAGTTTTCCACAGCCAAAACGCTAGTCGGATTAAGGCCAAAAGCTAGTTATCCACAGGCTAGAAAAACTAGCCATCCACAGCCAAAACTCGGGAAGGGAGTAGGCGATGCATTGCCCTTTTTGTCGCCATCACGACTCTCGAGTAATCGATTCCAGGACAACGGACGATGGCACAGCAATTCGCCGCCGCCGCCAGTGCCCTGAATGCGATCGTCGTTTTACCACTCAAGAAGTAGCGACTTTAAGCGTGGTTAAGCGCTCAGGGGCCGTGGAGCCTTTTAGTCGTTCCAAAGTTGTCAGCGGTTTGCGCAAGGCTTGTCAAGGACGGCCGGTCACCGATGATGACTTAGCGCTACTTGCCCAAAAAGTAGAAGAGACAGTCAGAGCATCAGGAGTAGCTGCAGTTGATTCTCATGAAGTTGGCCTTGCCACCTTGGCACCACTTCGCGAGTTAGACGAAGTTGCTTACATGCGCTTTGCCAGTGTTTATCGCGGGTTTGAATCTTTAGAAGATTTTGAATCTGAGATATCGCTCCTAAGAACCGCAAGAGATCTCGGGGATGTCGCCGCCACTCTCTCCAACAATGGTGAAGAGAGCGACGGGGGTAGCTCCAAGAGCAAACCAAAAAGTTAAAAATTAAAAACTAAAAAAGAAAAAGAGGAAATCAAGATGACCGACATCGCAAGTGGCCCAATCAAGACCGGCAAAAATCGCGCAAGTGGTTTGACGCTAAATCGTCTCTTCTCAACAGAAGGCGTTCATCCATATGACTTAGTTAAATGGGAACGTAGAGATGTCGTTCAAAATAACTGGAAGACCGGTGAAGTTGTCTTCGAGCAACAAGGTGTTGAGTATCCAGACTTCTGGTCAGTAAATGCTTCAACCATCGTTACTACTAAATACTTTCGCGGTGCTGTGGGCCACGACAATCGCGAATGGTCCTTAAAGCAGGTAATTGATCGGGTAGTTAACAAATACACCGAAGCTGGAGTTGCTGGCGGATATTTCGCAACTGAAAAAGATGGCGAAATTTTCAAAATGGAACTAACCCACATGCTTTTGCATCAAATGTTTTCTTTCAACTCACCAGTTTGGTTTAATGTTGGAACTTCAGCTCCGCAGCAAGTTAGTGCTTGCTTCATCTTGAGCGTGGATGATTCCATCGGATCAATTTTGAACTGGTTCAAAGAAGAAGGCGTGATCTTCAAAGGTGGATCAGGCGCCGGTGTAAACCTTTCTCGCATTCGCGGCAGTGAAGAACTTCTTTCTTCAGGTGGAACAGCCTCAGGCCCAGTTTCATTCATGCGCGGTGCTGATGCTTCTGCGGGAACCATCAAATCTGGTGGCGCCACTCGCAGAGCAGCCAAGATGGTTGTACTTGATATAGATCATCCAGATATCGAAGAATTCATCGAGACCAAAGCTCGTGAAGAAGATAAAATCCGTGCGCTTCGCGATGCCGGTTTTGACATGGACCTTGGTGGTAAAGACATCATCAGCGTTCAATATCAAAACGCAAACAACTCAATCAGAGTTTCAGATGAGTTCATGAGAGCTTATGAAAACGATGCTGAGTTTGCCCTAACCGCTCGCGCTGATGGTCACACCGTGAAAACCGTCAACGCAAAGACACTATTTCGTCAAGCAGCAGAAGCTGCTTGGGCTTGCGCTGACCCAGGTATCCAATATGACACCACCATTAACGATTGGCATACCAGCCCAGAGACCGGTCGCATCAACGCTTCAAATCCATGCAGCGAATACATGCACCTAGATAACTCTTCATGCAACTTAGCGTCGCTAAATCTTTTGAAGTTCTTAAAAGATGATGACACTTTTGATGCCGAGACTTTTGCCAAGGCAGTTGAATTTGTAATCACCGCGATGGAAATCTCAATCTCCTTCGCAGACTTCCCAACAGAAGCAATCGGACAAACCACCAGAGACTTCCGTCAACTAGGTATTGGTTATGCAAACCTAGGTGCGCTTCTTATGGCACTTGGCCTTGCTTATGACTCAGATGCCGGCCGCGCTCTCGCCGCCAGCATCACCTCACTAATGACTGGAACTTCTTACAAGAGAAGCGCTGAACTCGCTGGTGTAGTTGGCACCTATAACGGTTATGCCCGCAATGAAGCCGCTCACAAGCGCATCATGCGCAAGCATGCCAACGCCAATGAAGTACTGAGAGTCGATAGCGAAATTGATCGCCCAGTTCATGAACTTGCCACCAAGATGTGGAATGAAGTTATTGAACTAGGAGACAAAAACGGCTTTAGAAACGCTCAAGCTAGCGTTCTTGCTCCAACTGGAACCATCGGTTTGATGATGGATTGCGACACCACCGGTATCGAACCAGATCTAGCGCTAGTTAAATTCAAGAAGCTTGTTGGTGGCGGTTCAATGCAAATTGTCAACCAAACAATTCCAAGAGCACTTCGTCGCCTTGGCTATACCGAAGAAACCGTTGAAGCAATCGTTGAATACATCGGAGAAAACGGAAACGTAATCGATGCTCCAGGATTAAAACCGGAACACTATTCAGTCTTTGATTGCGCAATGGGCGTTCGCTCCATCACCCCAATGGGTCACGTAAGAATGATGGCAGCAGTCCAACCATTCATCTCTGGTGCGATTTCAAAAACTGTAAACATGCCAGAGAGCGCAACAGTTGATGAAGTTGAAGAGATCTACTACCAAGCTTGGAAGATGGGCGTTAAAGCTCTTGCCATCTATCGCGACAACTGCAAAGTTGGACAACCACTAAGCGATGCCAAGGCTAAGAGCAAAGACACCACACCATCGGTAGCTCTACCAACTCCAGCTCGCCAACGACTACCTAAGACCCGCACCTCACAAACCACTTCGTTTGCAGTTGGAGGAGCCGAAGGCTATATGACAACCTCGTCATATCCAGATGGTGCTTTGGGTGAAATCTTCTTAAAGATGAGCAAGCAAGGTTCAACCTTGGCTGGCATCATGGACGCCTTCTCAATTGCAGTGTCAATTGGTTTGCAATACGGCGTACCACTAGAGCAATATGTCAACAAGTTCACCAACATGAGGTTCGAACCATCAGGTTTAACCGACGACAAAGATATTCGCATGGCTCAATCGATCATGGACTACATCTTCCGTCGCCTAGCCCTTGACTACTTGCCAGTAGAA
>Ga0208547_1002174_pt1 | contig 10571 bp, 9 predicted proteins | sample DEB08_DNA_5_FD_185501 | JGI IMG/M metagenome (GOLD analysis project Ga0208547, IMG submission 185501) | Aqueous microbial communities from the Delaware River and Bay under freshwater to marine salinity gradient to study organic matter... | ecosystem: Environmental > Aquatic > Marine > Coastal ... | reverse complement strand
GTGGTGTTATGTGGAGCAAAGAAGTTAAAAGTGGATTATTAGAATTTAACGATATGAAGCTTATGGATACCATGGGATCTACGGAAGGTGGTATGGGTGCATCTATTACCACACGAGAAATGAAAACCAATACTGCTAAATTTAAACTCAATCCTGGAACCATAGTTGTTGATGAAAATGATCAGACGATTGTTCCTGGTTCAGGCAAAGCAGGAATGATAGGTACATCCGGACTGGTCCCATTGGGTTATTACAAAGATGAAGCGAAATCGAGAGCTACCTTTAGGGAAGTTAATGGAGTGAGATATAGCTTTCCTGGAGATTTTGCATTGGTCGAGGAAGATGGGACGATCACTCTCTTGGGTCGTGGAAGTAATTGCATCAATACTGCTGGTGAAAAAGTATATCCAGAAGAAGTAGAAGAAGTGGTAAAACAACATCCTGTTGCCTTCGACTGTTTGGTTGTCGGGGTTAAAGATGAGCGCTTTGGTCAGAAGATAGTTGCAGTCGTTTCAACCTCCGCTGAAATAAGCATCGAAGAACTGGACACATTTCTACGCTCAAAAATAGCTGGTTATAAGGTTCCAAAGCACATTCTTTTTGTTCCTAATGTTGAAAGAGCTCCCAATGGAAAAGCCAACTATAAATGGGCCAAAGACTATGCAGAAAGAGCACTCAGCTAGTTTTAATCTCACTGATTCCTATATATATTTTTCTGAGAAGAATAAAGAAGATTTTTTTTATGATTCTTTGATATATATCTGTGAGCATGATACTGGAGGCGCCTTTGGTTTAATCGTTAATAAGCCATCTAGACTTTCAACAAGAAAGTTATTTAAATCATTAAAGCTCCAAATACCAAACACCATCAATGACTTTGATAGAGTGATGCATGGAGGGCCCGTAGATGCAGACAAGGTTTTTGTTATACATGATAAGGAAACCGATTCAGAGTTTTCTACAAAACTAGCCGATGATCTTTACTTATCCTCCGATGCAGAGATTCTTAGAAGAATTTCAAATCAAAATAATGTGGGTTACAAGATCTTTTTAGGCTATTGCGGCTGGGGTGCAAGTCAGCTAGAAGAAGAAGTTAAATCAGGTGCTTGGGAAATTCTCAATATTTCTAGACAAAATATTTTTTATGAAAAGCCAGCTCAACTCGTAGATAGAATTTCTATGGAAGTTGGCTATAATCTCAGGGATATTTCTAAACGGAGCAATCAAGCCCACTAGCTATGACGAGATTTAAGAATAAGGCTGCAATCGTGACGGGAGCAGCCTCAGGTATCGGTCGCGCCACAGTTATCAGGCTATTAGCTGAAGGAGCTCACATCCTTGCAGTGGATATTAACGAAACGTTGCTACAGGAACTTAACGAAGAACACCAAAATGATCGCCTATCCATTCAAAAGCTTAATATTGCTAATGTGCATGACATTGAAGTTTTTTTTAACAACTACAAAATTAATAACTCAAAGCTGGATGCACTAATTAATGTTGCGGGAATTTTACGAATGGAAAACTCTCATGAAGAAAATGTGGATGATTGGTCCAAAATTTTGAATGTTAATTTAACAGGAACTTTTTTTATGTGCAGATATGCGCTCCCTCTCCTACTTGAATCCAAAGGTAATATTGTGAATGTATCATCAACGGCAGCCCTCGGCGCTCATGCATGGACTGCTGCCTACAGCGCTTCCAAGGGAGGAATAAGTGCATTCTCAAAAAACTTAGCCATTGAATACGGAATGCAGGGATTAAACGTGAACTGTGTTTGTCCGGCTTCTATTGAAACTCCAATGACTGAAAACAATAGATTGCCAGATGGCTTTGATGCCAGATTACTAAAAAAAATTATGCCAATAGACGGTGTCAACAGAACCCCTAATGAAGTGGCTAGCGCTATTGCTTTCTTAGCATCTGATGATGCTATCCACATCAACGGTGTTGATTTAAGAGTGGATGGAGGTCTTCTCACATGAGAAAGATAATTTTTGCAGTAATACTAAGCTTTAGTATTCAGGCTCAGATTCTAAATACAAATTCTATTATCCATCCTACGGTTGCCAGCAATGGAATGGTGGTAACCCAACATTACCTTGCAACCCAAGTCGGTAAATCAGTTTTGGATAAAGGTGGAAATGCAATTGATGCTTCTGTCGCGGTAGCATTTGCATTGGCAGTGGTGCTCCCAAGAGCAGGCAACATTGGAGGTGGTGGATTTATTGTGTTACACAATGCAAAAGATAATAAGAACTATGCATTGGATTATAGAGAAATGGCACCAGCTGCTGCCCACAGAGATATGTATCTTAATGAGGATGGCACTGTTAACCAAACTACCTCTAGGCTTGGATATCTTTCAGGCGGCGTTCCCGGTACTGTGGCAGGAATGTGGGAAGCGCACCAAAAGTTTGGTTCCCTGCCATGGAAAGATTTAATTCAACCTGCAATTAAATTGGCGAAACAAGGTTTCAAAGTAAGTCCATTTATGGCAGATAGCATTAACCGAGCATACAGCTCTATGAAAAACTACCCCTCAACGGTTGAAATATTTTTTCAAGAATACCCTGTAAAATCCCAGCACCTTCTAGTTCAAAAAGATTTGGCTGCAACGTTAACTAGAATCGCTAATAATGGAAGGGATGGATTTTATAAAGGGAAAACAGCAAAGATGTTTGCCCAAGCCATGAAAAAAAATGGCGGCTTGATTACAGAGGATGACCTAAATAACTATAAGGCTGTATGGAGAGAGCCATTAGTAGGCAAATACAAAGACTTTAAAATTATCACTATGCCTCCTCCTTCCTCAGGTGGAGTGCATCTAATTCAGATGCTTAATATCTTAGAGAACTTTAAACTCAAAACCCTGGGGCATAACTCAAAAGACTATATCTTATTGCTCGCAGAATCTATGAAATATGCCTACGCTGACAGGTCAAAGTATTTAGGAGATCCTGATTTTTATGAAGTCCCTGTTCAAGCGTTGATTGATGAAACCTATGCAAATCTGATAGCCGATAACATCGAAATAGGGAAATCAACAGCCTCTGATGCAATCTATCCAGGGGCGATACTACCCACAGAAGGCCTTGAAACAACCCATTTTTCAGTCTCTGATAGATTTGGTAACACGGTATCCAATACCTATACCATTAATTCAAGCTACGGAGCAAAAGTGGTAGTTGAGGGCCTAGGATTTTTATTAAACAACGAAATGGATGACTTTGCTGCTGCACCGGGAATACCTAATCAATTTGGACTGCTTGGTGGTGAAGCCAATAAAATAGAACCATTCAAGCGCCCTCTTAGTTCTATGACTCCCACCATTGTCTTTAAAGATGATAAACCTTACTTGGTTACTGGGTCACCAGGTGGATCCAGAATCATTACCACTGTTTTGCAAATGATTCTAAATGTTATCGAGTTTGACATGGAGGTTTCGGATGCAACCATCCAACCCCGAATTCATCATCAATGGAAACCTGATGTGATAGGTGTTGAGAAAGGTCTAAACTCTTCCATCATAAATGAACTTAATGATTTAAATCAAAAAATTTACCTCCATGGACCAGGTACTTCGCTTGAAAGCATAGTTCTTAAAAATAATTACCATTATGGCTTTGGAGATACCCGAAGACCTGACTCATCAGCAGAAGGCACCAATGATTAATAAAGTGCTAATGATAGCTCTTTATGCTATTCCTACTGTTATTTTATTAATCTCAGCGTATTTTTTTACAAAAAAAAGCTAATCTTAAGAACTTTTTATAAATTAGTAGGTCAAATAGATACTGACCTTTGATTCTCCTTCATGTTAATTTCCCCAGGTCAGACAATGTAAAGCGGGCTGTAGCCCGCTTTTTTTGTTCTTAATTTTATTGACAAATATATTTATGTCATATAAATTTAATATATGTCACACAAATGTCACAAAGGAGATATAGATGTCACATATTAAAAATGTAAAGGTAATTTCTGCACTTTTACTTGTAGCTTGTTTAAATATAAATGCAAATAATGAACCAACTAATGATATCGCTATCGTGGTGAGTTCTTCTGCAGTGGAAAATAATTGTCCCAAAAAAGCGTTGGGATGTTTTAAATCAAGCAATGGTGGTGAAATCTTTATCAGAACTGATATAAAGTCAGAATATGCTGACGTTGTTAAATTTGGATTACATAATGATTATGTTCAATTTTCAACTTCTAAAACCATAGATCCAATTAAGACATGTGAAGCGCAGGTTGATTTCTTAATAGATCAAAGAAAAAAACAAACTGCTCAAAAATATTCTGAATATTGCTCATTATTAAAACAAAATTTATTGGCAAAGAGATAAATTATGACCACAGCATCCATTAAACTTAATATTCTTGGAAAATATCTTTCTAAAAGTTATCGAAAGTTTGATAAATTTATTAAGAAAAGCCGAATTGATAAAGTAACAAAGAGATTTCTTTAGTAGATAACTTTAAGCTTAAAACAACGCACCCAATGGGTGCGTTTTTGATTGGAGCGGGTGACGGGATTCGAACCCGTACCAATAGCTTGGAAGGCTATTGTGCTAGCCGTTAACACCACACCCGCTTATAAAAATTGATAGTCGATGCTAGGGTGCTGATTTTATCACCTTCTCCTAACACCTTCTACAATAAAAAATGTTAATATTTATAGTAAATAATTAAGCAAAACCATGAATTTAATAGATAACACTAGCATTCGATGGAAAAATTATAATGAAGGCAATAAGTTTGGATATCCAATCAACTATTCTGACTCTATACTGACTGCTAAAGAAGATGGTAGATTAGAGATCCTTGTGAAATGGGAGCCGAATTGTTTTTGTCATTTTCATAAACACACAGCTGAGACTTCCTCAATAGTTCTTCAAGGAGAACTGCATGTGACGGATATTTGCTCTAAGACTGGAAAAGAAATAAGTAAACGGATCAGAAAAGTTGGTGATTTTTCACATAAAGAACCAGGCGATTTACACATGGAGCAAGGTGGTCCAGAAGGTGCTATTGTTTTATTTAGCATCTATGCACCTCATGGTGATGGAGAGTTAGCTCAAGCACTCAATAACGATCGAGAAGTACTCAGCACCTCTACCATGAAAAAAATTTTAGACAAACGTTTACCTTTGGAGTCTCTCTAGAACTTTGTCAAAACTCACGATCTTAAAATTTTGATTTTTTACTTTATTTCCATCGGTATTAAATCCATCCTGAACTACTATTATTCCAGTACTAAATTTTTTGGATAAATTAAAATTAGCTACCTCAAGGCCATCAGTGTCTGAGGCTCCGTCAATTTTATTATTCCCGACTATTCGAAAGGAACCCAGATAAGCATGTGGCTCAGTCCTATTGTAAATGTTGTACTTTGAATCGCCCTGAGAAGAGAGAATGATATAGCCTTCTGAAGCTGAAGATTGATAGAGTGCAATACCCTCAGGATCACCTCCGATATTACCTTCTCTTGAATCGATAATTGTTTCACTTAGATAATTAGCGTTATTTAAGTTGTATGAACGCATAACGCCAGCACTTTCCTCTTCAGAAATAAATAATTTCTGGTGGTAATCGTCTACGACGCATCCTTCGGATTCTCCATAATTAGAAAAAGTTGTTTTTAATTCAAGTGAATTATCAGAAACAGACCATATTTGAACATTTGGACCCATATCTTCAGTTACAAAGATTTCGATTTGGTTGTTGATGAGTCCCATGCATAATCCATAGATATTGATATCAGACTTAGTAACCAAGAATGGATCCGGAAGTTGCTTTGACTTGCTTAAGTTATTTAATTCATGGGTAGAAAATTTCCACACTACTACTTCTTGAGTGGTTCTATTGGTGCCTGCTAGAAGGATGGTATCGTTTATCTGCCTTAGATCTATGTTATTGATATTACCAAATGCTCTATAGGCAATCTCTTTTCCTTTAATTGAATATACATAGATGCCAGATTTTTTATCAGTCCCAAACACTAATGATTTAGCTGGGTTGGAATGGTTTACCCAGATAGCAGGGTCATCTGCAGCATCGCCCTTGGTTACTACTGGAGTAGTTTCATAATCAGCATGCACGGCATATATATCTGCACTGACGGGTATGTATAAAAATACTGCTGCAACAAAGCAGCAGTATCTAAAGCTAATGAATTTAGTTTGTGTAGGTAAAGCCAATTGCATAAGAAGTTCCGTACTCATCGTATTGAGATAGTCTATCTGATTTACCCCAGTAGTAATACTCAGGCCTGTCTTTTGCATTAACTATTTCAAATTTCACGGCAAAGTTATCATTGAATGAGTAACTTAACTTAAAGTCCCATTGTTTGTGAGGACCAACAAATCTAGAGTTATCCAGAGATACAGTATCAATAGCACCCTCTTCATCAGCTAACCAGTCCAGATAATCATCTCTGGAATTGTAGGCTAACCTCATATCTAACTTATCTTTACTATAACCAAGTGAGAAGTTCTCCTGCTTTTCAGAGAGCTTTCTAAAGGGGGTCGTAAAAGTAGATCCATCAGCAAAATCAAAGGTACTATCTCCATCTGTTAGGGTTAGATTATAAGCAATAAACATTCCATCAAAAGGTGAAGGCAAGGTTAAGAAATCTTTTTGAAAATTAAACTCATACCCAGTAATATCAGATTCATTTGCGTTAACCCAAGTATTGACCCCATCATTAAAGGTAATGCCATTGATGGTTGCACTCTTTTGAATCGTGGGATAAATAGCATTATCAATTTGCTTAAGAAACGTTCCTATACTGATATACGATAAATCCTCACCATAGTATTCAATTGAAAGATCAAAGTTATTGGATTCATAAGGCTCAAGATCAGGATTACCATATGAACCACTAACATCAGTTCCATTGATATTTAATTCTAAAACTGGTGCTGATGCCCTAAAAGAAGGCCTGGAAAGTGATCTCGAGACGGCTGCTCTCACAATCGTATTTTCATTAAGAAAATACTTGTAGTTTAAGCTTGGGGCAACGAAGGTATGATCTTTGGATGCTTTGGTAATATTGCCGTCCTGATCAAAGGCCCTGGAAGACATTTCCATCTCTTCAACCCTAACTCCGGCAACCAATAAAGATTGTTCAAAGTTAATCGTAACCATACCGTACACCGCAAATATATCCTCATTTGTAGAATAATCTTCAAGTGTAATCTCAGCAGCATCTAATTCTAACTGATTAGTTTTTCCCTGAAGAGCAAATACCATCGCAGGGTTGGCCTGTGGACTGAAAGTCTGTCCTGGAAATGGCCAGGTAAGTTGCAATGGAGCAAAATCAGCCATAGTACTATCGTTAACATAGAAAGCCTTGTTAGTATCATTGTTGACTTCACGAGCTCTGTTTTTAATTCCAAATTTGAGCTCTGCATCATTGCCATTAATTGTAATATCTTTATAAAAATCTACTTTAAATGCTGTTTCTTGATCCTCTATAATCGAGTCCTCAAGCTCAAGCTCCTTAAATTTAAGATTGGCTGGGTTATATATCTCAGAATAAAACGAATTAAATCCTATAATCTGTGGATTTGAGAAATTAAATTCTCCCACCGGGTTATCAATACCAGTGAGATCAATGCATTCATCCTTTTTAGCCCTAATTTCACATCTAAAAGTTAGATCTGCATTATTAGTGTCATCTTGTTCTGCAAAAGATCTGCTTATTTGAACATCCACATTCCAGTTATTTATAAGTGTTGCGCCGCCAAAGCTGAATGAAGATATGGTTCTTACCTCCTCTCTTACCCTGGTTTCAGCATCATGACGTATTCTGGAAGAAAGCATGGAGGTACTAGTGGTAGTTCCAGTTTGAGAAATCTTTCCATACTCATCTTTCCATCTAAGCTCATCGTCTACGTATTCATTGTAGAAGGCATTAAAGAATAAGGATGTATCGTCACCAACGAGGAAATCAGCATCGTAAGTCAATCCAAATCGCTCTCTTGTAAGATCGTAATAACGCATTTCCCAGTCATCGTTTAATTCTTTAAGACCAGATCCATTGGTTTCCCAACCATAACCTGTTTCGTTATTAAAGGTCACGATTCGTTTCGAAGAATAAGTCATGCCGATAATATGCCCAAAAGAATCATTAACTTTTTCCCCGTAAGTAAGTGCAAATCTTGGGTTGTCTTTGCTTTTGGATTGCTCATTGTATTGAGTATCAAATTTAACTTTTACAAGCCTATCTTCTAAATCAGTGGCTCTCTTTGTTTTGAAATCAATTCTTCCACCTATGGAATCTGCATCCTGGTCTGGAGTTAAACTTTTACTTACTTCAATAGAGTCAAGTAGTTCGGATGGCAACCCATCAAGCATTACACTTCTATTCCCTTCTGGTGCTGGCATTAATGCGCCATTAACCGCTATTGCGTTTAAGTCAGAACTAAGCCCTCTAATTGATACATATCTGCCCTCTCCTTGGTCATTCTCAATAGATATTCCTGAAAGGCGTCTAATAGATTCTGCTGCAGTAGTGTCAGGGAATTCTCCAAGGGCATCGGAGTCAACTACCGATATAATTCTATCGCTCGCTCTCTGTTTATCTTGTGCAGAAATTAAACTGGCTCTAGTTCCAACAACCAAAACTTCTTCTACATCATACTGAGCTGAGACTACCAGTGGCTCATCACTGGAATTTTCGGATTGTGCGAAAATAATGAAAGGTAAAAAAAATAAAGGTACTATTTTTTTCATGAGATCTCCTTTGAGTTACAGCGCATAATTTAGAGTCTTAATGTGGCTATTACGTAATAAAAAGGTGACAAATTGTTACAAATCAGCAAACATACAATCTCATGTAAATTAAAATTTAATTACTTTTGATTTAAACTAGAAAGAATGATTTTTGATTTTAAGCACTTACAAAAAGTAAACAAAAGCTACTTCGCTCACGGGGCTAGAGCTATCAGGGTATCTCTCACGATGATTGTGGTTGGATTGATTGGAATTATTCATGCTGTATTCCCATTCATTTTTCTGAAAACGGTAAGCAACACCATAAAAAATCTTTCCCAAGAACTTAATCCATAAAAGGAAAAAGTTCTCCGTTTAAAATCTTTGCTTTGTTGAGATTAAAGTAAGCAAGTCGCTCAGGGCTACTGGGGTGCGTATCTAAAAAACCAGAGCGTTTCTTTCTTGTATCCTCTTGAGCCATTCTGATAATAACCATTTGAGCTTTATTTAGATCAAGTCCGGCTTTGATTAATATCGCAATGCCTATTAAATCAGCTTCATTTTCTTGCGCTCTTGAAAATGTCAGCCTTCCAATCGAGCCCCCAAGATCTGCAATTTGATTGATGTCGGAAGATTTACCTTCGGAACCATAGACTGCTAGACCTACTAAAGCACCTGCTAATTCACCAAGTATGATATTCCTAGAAGACTCTGCTATGTGATTTGCAATATGATGTCCAAGCTCGTGGGCGACCACGAAAGCAAGCTCTTCTGATGCATCGATACCATTGATTAAACCCGATAGGATAGTTATGTCATTTGTACCGCTTGCATAGGCATTAAATACCTCACTATCTTCCAACTTAAAATTCCATGAACATGAAGACTGCTCAGAATAAACTTCGCAAAACTCCTGTGCAGGAAATTTTAATGAATCAATGACTTTGTTAAAGATTGCTTGAATCTCTGCTGTGTTTTTCTTTTCTAGTTGTAAAAATTTTGTATTAGTAATTTCTGACTGGGCTATAGCTATCTCACTATAGGGTAATTCTGGCTGAGTATAAGTTACGCTGGCACATGCATTGAGCAGGTAAATGAATGCCAAAAAAAATAATCTAGGCGATTTTACGTTTTTTGTTTCTAAAGAAGAGTAATTCTTGGAACCAATTGCGCTTGTTCGTCTCATAAAAACTGGAGCCCTTTTCTACCACAATCACTCTACCACCATCCATGTCTATTCTCAAAGAGTCTGTTTGTAGAGTACTCCCATCTTTTAAATGAATAACAGCGTGCATTGACCCTTGGGTATCTTCGGGATGTAAGTCTGAAAAAATTTCAACCAATTCTTCTTTTTTCATGATTAAGGTTTACCGTGTATGACAACGGTGTCAATTATAAGGAAATAAATTAAAAAATCACCTAAATAAAAAATTAAATTAGCCTGTAAGCCTGAAATTTTTGAGATCCAAGACAAGTTGCAGCAGTTCTAAATTCTTGCTGTATTTCTTTGCCAAGCGTATTAGAGATAAATGCTTCCTTAAATGTTTTTAGATCGGTCTTATTAGCAAACCAATTGCTCCACTCAAAACTCACATTATTTGTTGGTTGTCTTAAATTAGAGCTAATAGCTTTGTTCTCAAGCAAACCAGAATCAATCAACCGGTTTACGGCGAGCATTAAATCTACATACCCCTTTTCTTCTTGAAATTCACATAGAGATCTTTCTACTAAATATGGAACATTAAGTTCGGGCAACAAGCTATTGATTAAAGAATAGTTAGTGGCTTTATTTAAAGTATCGATACATTGCTTTTTAATAAATTCATTGCTTAGCAACTTTTCATCGAGCGCTT
>Ga0208547_1002156_pt1 | contig 10621 bp, 20 predicted proteins | sample DEB08_DNA_5_FD_185501 | JGI IMG/M metagenome (GOLD analysis project Ga0208547, IMG submission 185501) | Aqueous microbial communities from the Delaware River and Bay under freshwater to marine salinity gradient to study organic matter... | ecosystem: Environmental > Aquatic > Marine > Coastal ... | reverse complement strand
ATAACTGCTTTGACTTCAGGCGTCATGCGAATTGAAAAATTGGGAATCATATCTCTCTCCTTTGCGAATCACTATACCACTACAATAGCAGGTCTGACAGATTTGTCAAGGGCTAATTCATACAGCCTGGCGCTAAACCTTCTGTTGTGCATGGGTCTTCGATAATACCGACTACCAGAATACACATAATAAGAACACCAAACATCAACCAACCAAATTGTTTTTCAGTCATTATATCGCCTCCACAAATTTTGCCCATGCGAGAGCAGTTGCCTCTTTTTCGGTATAACCAATTTCCATGAAATCAGCAATGACTTGTTCAATATAATCCATTATTTTTCCTCAACATTGAAACCGACAACATCATCATCTCTGAGAATGTCTTGAATAACACTGTCCAAACCTTCTTTGGTATGGCGTGTAGTTTCCCAAGCATCACCATTTTTCATATGGGCTGTAATAACAAACTTTTTCATCTCTATTTTCAAAGCAGTCAACATTGCGAATCACCTCTCTCATAAGAGCAACAAAGAGACCAATCGAACTAACTAGGTATTCTGTGTTTCCACCGCATGACGGGCGAGAGCATTTTTGCTATCTAGTATTCTCTCTGTCGGAAACCCATCTCTCTGTTACATTACTAATATAAGCATTAAGGGGGGCTTTGTCAACCCCCCTTTTCAATTAATTTGTCAATTTTTTTCTCAATTCTTTCAAGCACTTCTATGATACTCTTAGAATTAATTTCTGGTTCTGGACTATCGGAAGTCGCTAAACGCCGAATCACCTTGTCTTCTTCTTCCTTGATTCGGCGTAGCATATACGCTTCATGACCCTCATACTTGCTCATTTAAGCATACCTTGTAGAAATCCTGTCCACTCAGATGCTCTCAAATCCCAATTATAGAAATTGTCAGTCCAGTTCTTTTGGAATGCGAGTTTGCGTTGAATGTCATCAGAGAAGTTATGCTCAATAGCCGCATTCAACATATTAGCAAAGATGTTTGCATGATGCTGGATATCTTCACTCCACTGATACATGATAGCAAAGTTACCAGTTGTTTCTGGTAGTGCCGCATGATTTGGACATACAATCTGACAGCCAGCCGACATTGCTTCAATAGCAGAGATACAAGAAGTCTCAGGCCAGTTTGATGGATAAGCAAAGATATGCGAATTTTGCAATGCTTCACGAACAACATCATTTTCTTGGAAACCATGATATGTCATTTGTGGATGTTCTTTGATTTCTTCAAACAAAGACTCAAAAGGCTTGTCTCTATCTTTCCAACCATATGCCTCAAAAGAAGAGAACACATCAAAGTGAATTTTATCACCATGAATTTTAGCAAGTTCTTTGACAGCCGCAACAGCAATGTTTAATCCACGATGCGGTGTTGTGTGATAGATTAGTCGAACCTGTTCCTTACTCTTTTCCTTGAATGGAATAGGGTCGATAGCATTTTTAAGAATGAATGAATCTCTGTAAGGAACACCAAGACCCATGTTGTATGTTGCTAACTGGTAATTTGATACAAACACCATCTTAGCAAAACGCTTACGACTTTCTTCATCTTTTAGATGCTGAGACTCAGGGTCATCCCAAGTATCATGCAACCAAAGAATATTTTTCTTCTTAGGGTCAGTCCAGCGAACCCTTGACTTGATGATATAGAACTGCTCAAGCAAGTCATTATCAACTCGCTCATACAGTGCTTTGTTCATGAGTTCTGTGCCACCTTTAGCATCTGTGTATGTTCCATCTTCGGATGGCCCCATAGAAAACTCACCTTCATTGTCATCAATATCATTAACAACTTTTAGACTCATGTTTGATATCCTTTAATCGAATCCCAACGAAACGAACGCCATGCTTCTTTTTCTACATCCCAAACAGCAATTGAAGTATCTGGCTTCGTTTTGCTTTTTGTTTCATGCTCTTGAATATCTGTTTGTTCTGGTAGATATTCTCTATTTAGAGTGCATTTCATGGTTCTTTCTGTTCCATCAACTTTGGTAAAAACAACCGTAATAATACCACTATGTAAACCTGTCAAGATTTGTGTTCTTTGACGGATTTGCTCCTCATGCTCTTCACTCATAGCATCATTTCGTTCAGCCAAGTTCATATTATCCTCTCTTAAAATGTTTTTCAATCACATCTAACTGGTCTTCATATTTTGCGATATGCTCCAGTTCCATTTCGATTGCTTCCATAATATCGGAATGTTCACCGATACCCACAGACTGATTAAGATATACCTCTACATTCAGTTTGTGTTTTTCAATGTGTCCAAGTGCGTGTTTGATAGCCGCTTGGAGCATCATTTCTCTCATGTCTGCCATTTACTTCTCCATTTAGTTTTCTCATGAGATAAGCGACAACCTTACCCCAATAGTTATGACCCCATGAACCCTCTTTACAACGATTCATAGCCTCTATCGCATTATCTATGCGTCTTTCTGTTAATTCAATCGGATGCATCGGAACACCTTTCTATCATAAATGCTACATAATCTCTATCAATTTCTGTAGTAATCCATTTGCAATTCATTTCTTTTGCAACTATAGCAGTTGTGCCTGTTCCACCGAAAGGGTCATAGATTGTTTGCTCTGGTTTTACATTAGCAACTTTCAAACACTTTCTTACTAAGTCTCTAGGAAAGATTGCTGGATGTTTCTTTTCACCTTTTGTGATTGACGAATTTCTACTACCATGTCCAACAGTTTCATATGGTATGTGCCATGTATTTACTGTAGGCCTCCATGTTTTTCCACCATTTCGTTTAGCATTACTTTCTGCCCATTGTGGATTGTAAGGAACACTGCTACGCTCTTGTGAGATTGGTGTCTTACCATCCTTTGTCAGATGAAATACAAACTCCCAACCATTCGGTAGATACTTTTCACTTCTCGTTGCAGGCCCTTGTCCTTTTACAAAACCATCTATCTCTATACATTTATTCCAAATGAATGTGTTCTGTATTTTCCAAGACAGTCTAGAAACAACCTCATAAGGCATCAAAGGATTGTCTCTCGTAGGCTGAAGATTTAGAAATAGATGTCCTGTTGGTTTGAGAACACGAAACGCCTCTTCCCAAACATCAACCATCCATTCAGTATAGTTATCACGCTTATCAGCATATGAGTTATACTGAATATTGATGTTGTATGGTGGAGATGTGACGATAACATCAATGATATCATCGTCTTGTTTTTTCATCCACTCCAAACAATCCTCATTCAGAATCATTTTCTTCAGCCAGTTCCTCACGATAATCTTTTAATCCTTGAACCATACTATCAATATCGTCTTGAATGATTTCCCACATTTTTTCATACGCTTCTGAAGAATCAAAGTCATCAGGCTCTTCACCATCTTCTTCTTCATCCCACCAGAATTTCAAATCATGAACATGGTAGGTGTCTTCATCCCAATATTCTTCATCATATAGTTCACCATCAGCATACACACATGAACCAAAGAAGTTGGGCATCTCATCATCATAATGTGCTGACATAATTACATTAGGGTCAATCTTGTGAGCCTCTTGATGAATACGCAAGAATAATGCATCTGGATATCCCCATGCAGATTCAAACATAAGTCTGGTATCATCAGCATCGAACACATGACACCACTTAGGGCCTATGTTTTCGTGAAACCAACTATAGGTGTCCATCTCATTTTCTGATTCAGGCCACTCATCAAATAATTCGTATACAGGACGAAACGCTTCATAACCTTCACGCTCATCTGCTGGAATAGTAATTCTTTCACAAAGACCAGCAAACCATTCGGTTACAGCATCATTACCTTCTACAATTTCAATACCACTCGTTACATGATTTGCCATACTAAACTCCTTAATAAAAAATGGCAGAGGTACAAGGAATCGAACCTCAGTTTACAGTTTTGGAGACTGTCGTGTTTCCACTACACCATACCCCTATTGGCGACCTCGGCAAGACTCGAACTTGCAACTTACGGCTTAGAAGGCCGTTACTCTATCCAGTTGAGTTACGAGGCCAATATAGTTACTAACCAAGAGTGAACTAGTCCAAAGAGTTGCCAGTCATTCTTAGCAAGAAGAGCAACAACAACAATTCCGATAATCCACTTCATTTTATACTCCTATAATATGCTGACTAACCATAAGGCGAATAGTGACGCTCCTAAGAGCAAACCACAGACAAACCAAAGAAAACCACGCATTATAATCTCCATTAATATGTAGTCGGAAAAGAGACTTGAAACCCTCACACCATCATATTGGAACTTTCACTGTGAGCCAACCAACCTTAACTCTTTTCCAACCACAATACTAATATAATGCAAAAGGGGCTCTATGTCAAGCCCCTTTTTGTTTTTTTTATGATAAAAAATCATTTTCTTCCGTAGTGTATGGCCACATCGTGATTATATCCTCTAGTGTAGATTAATTTTTGCCTGCCCGTAAGTGAGTTGTCGCTGACGGCGTTCCAACTCAACAAGGTCAGTAGACTGAGCAAGCCAATCTTCTTCCCTCTGTCTTTGACTGTTGACAAAAGTGAATAACGAGAATAGTCTGGATAGCATTTACCGGCCCTCCGTCATTAACGCTTTTGCTTCTTCATGTCTACCCATCACTGTAAGGTGATGAGCGGCTCTTGCTCTACCGATTGCTTCAAATATTGTCATTGCTTTAGCAAACATCTTTGCCACTTGGAAATCTCCCTGTTCTTAAATAATACTCTTTAGCCCATCCAGCATTTTTGCCGAACTCTGTTTTCGCCCATATGTCGATTGTGCTGTCCATCCTTCTACGAGTAGCAACAGAATCAGCCCAACCTACTAGGCGACTTAATAGTCGTGCCATTGTAGTTTCTCCTAAATTGAATGTAAGTTGTTATGGGATAGGATGGTGCGCCGCACCATTTTTTCTTCTAACACCTGTATATATAAGAATGAAGATTTAGGACAGTTTGGCTGACCTAACGGAGTTTCATAAAAGTTGATACATCGTTTGCATTATAACAAATTCTATTGACAAACCAGTTATAAAATTTCGTGTATTTTTCTACCATAATTTTTTTATCAATATTTTCAACTTTTTTTAGTGTGGTGTTCAAATCTCTGATGTTACCAGTGATAACTGCATCATTATACTCAGCATCACCAAAGCGAACAACAGGAACTTCATGACACATTGATTCCATGCCAGTTCCAGAGTTGATGATATAGACTGCTTTTGCTTTTGGTATGATATTGTGAATGTTTGCTTTGTCAATCCACATAACCTTGTCTCTACCAGATGCAACCTTTCTCATAGGCTCCATGCTTTGAAGATTAACTGGATGTCCTTTGAACACAACTGCATGACCTGTTTCGTCTGACCAGTCACATAGTGCTTCTACCAAATCAATCATTTCAATCTTACTGTGCCATTTGATTGTCTCATCATGTGGTATTTGTAGTGGACAGAAAATAAACTCTTCGCCACAACTAAACGAATCTATATTTGGTTGCTCAAATTTACTTTCACCACGCTTTGCTCTGTCTTGAAAAGTCTTGAAGGTTTCACCGTTGTCGTCTTGAGCATCATAGTCTTGTCCAACAAATGATGCACCACCACCCCAGCCAAGTTTATCAATGGTGAACAACCAAGGAACAACTGTCTGCATATAGTATCGACAACTATCATTGCCTTGAAAGTTGTGTCGCTCTACATGAGGAATATAAGAGATGTCTGCATCATATTCATCTACAAGTGTGTTGTGAAAAGACCAGCGAGGTGCTTCTACAGTAACGACTGTATCACCCTTTTGTTGGTGATGCTGTTTCAAAGTATCTGCAAAGGTGTGCCAGTGTTTACGAATGTCTGGTTGATGCTTACTCTTAATCTCCAATCCAAACTTCTTAAATGGCAAATCTAAACGAGGTTTCAGTATCAATACTTTACTCATGCCCAACACCTTGTAGTTGCTGTAGGCAGACGATTGAACTTCTTTTTCATTTCGACATACCTTACATTGTTAAACTTTCTGTCACCCTTACCAGTCCAGATTGTTGTTCCATCTTTGAACTCCCAATCCATAAACTCAGCATCAAACTTTTCTAACTCCGCATCATTTACTCTAGCAAAAGATTCGGACAAAGCAATCTGGTCAAGAAACCATTCCCATGGCCCTCTTCCAATTCTTTCCACAACTGCTTCAGCAAGCGGTAATGCTCTGTCGTCCATATAGACAGCACCAGCGGCTACTCTTGTTCCTTCGTTTTCCCAACCAATTGTGCCTGGAATTGGTTCTCTTGGAAAAAACCCAGCCGCTTTCTCAGGCCATGCAAAGTCCTTCATAATCATACAGTCAACATCAACAGTCATGACTTTCTTTGCGTGTGGTAGAATAACTGGTAGAACAATAAATCTTAGACAGGCGTAATATGTGCGCTGTCCTCTTCCCATATTCTCAGGGTCACTGTAAGTGAATGTAGTGGTAACATCGGTATCTGTGTTTAGAATATTTGCGATGTTGTATGTTTCTTGAGTTGGCTCTGTGATATGAATATGAACATCCTTGTTCACATCATTACACGAATATACCAGAGATGGTGCGTGTTCTTTGAAGTATTTTTCATCACAAGCGGCAAACACCACTGGATGTGTTGGTACTTCTCCATATATACTCATCTCAAATCGCCTTTATGTATTAGTAGTTCAAATGTGTTCCAAAGTTTTTCAAATCTGACTTGATACATTGATTGCAAACCAATAAGATAATTATCAATTTCATCTTCAGTCATACCACTACGACTATCACGCATAGCCCACATCAAATTATCAATATCTTCTCTAATACTCCAGCATTCCATTATTTGTGATTCTAAAGTGAATCTATCAACTTTTTCTGCTTGCGATGATTTTAAGTCCATTCACATACTCCTCATAATCACCAATGTACATATAATGTCTTAGGACACCTTTACAAGAATTTATTAAGTTATAGTGATATTCTACATCTTCTTCAACATTATTATATACACCAGCGCCAATACCATTAACCATGTCTACACTGTTAATAAAGTCAATAGAATATTCTAGTGTATCCTTTATCTCTTCAACGAGAAGTCTGTCAAGAGATTCTTCATCTACTCTAATTGTTTTCATCGGCCTATAATCCCATAATTTACACCACGATTTACTTGGTAGTCTTCAAGTTTATATCCAGCGGCTTCTGCTTCCTCGTAAGTCTTGTGAAATAGTTCCACTAAGTCTTGTCTTGGATGCTCTTCTGGTGTTCCAGTAAACCAAGCAGGCTTCCAAGGTTGTGTGGGCATATGAGTGTAATGCAGATGATAGATAGGCTCTGCATCACCATCATGACTGTTCCAACGAGGGTCTAAGTCACCAACCAGATTGTTTTGAATGAACAACTGCATAAACTGATGGTGTGCGGTTTCATTTGACTTCCATGTATTCACAGGCGGCATTCCATCTTTGAACTTTGCATTATCAAAAAGAATCACACAAAACTCTTTACCACCAAAACGCTTACCATCCCTAGCAAGCATCCATTTGTCATCAGCAATGTCCATATCGAACAATTCACCAATGTCTCGTAGATTAATCATGTCACAATCTGTGTAGATTGCACGACCTTCAAAGTTGCAGTATTCTGGAATACCCCAACGATAGCCACTGAAAGGTGTTGACCAGCGTTTGTCTTCCCAGCCATACCAATATGATTCAGCATCAGTTGTTTGACGCATCCAAACAATATCAACTTCTCTATCTGTATTTTTTCTTATAGAATATTCATAAGCCATCTCAATCTTTGCGTCTTCACCATTTGCTGATGTGCCGATGAATAGTCTAATAGGATTAGAACTCATAACGAAACTCCTTTATTTCATCTGCAAATAACTGTGACACAATCTTCCGTGTCGTATCAGTATGCATTTCTTTATAATCTTTTACTTTTCTAATTCCTGATTTTAACTTAGTCTGACCCACTTTGTCAAGTGAAATGTGAAGTCCACGCATCTTTTTCAACCAAGTATACAAGTCTCCCATCTTTTCATATTTGAAGACTTTAACATTATTGATTGGTTGATATAGTTTCCAATCTTGTGGAAGCAAGTTACAAGTCTTCATGTAGACAGGAAAAGACATATCACCAAACTGATGAGGCTTGATGTGTTGATGCCAGTAGTAACTGCTTACAACTTTGTCGTATGGATTTCTTTCGATTGTAATGATGTCGTAGTTTGTGCCTTCTGGAAAATATCTAGACATGATATCTCTAAGAGGTATATGTCCATTTGTGTCTGGTTCGATATTTAATGCAGGCGTTCCATCTCTACTTGAACCAGTGCAGATATCGTTTTCACCTAAGTATGGTAACATCAACTTTTCAAATGTTGAGCCAGCAGTCTTTCGTGTCTTTACAAAAATAAAATTGTATTTGTGCGAGATAATCATTGTGTCACAATCACCGTTCCAGATTGAAACCAGTTACGACATAATGGAGCGACTTTTCTATCATGATTTTGCAACCATTCATTCAAAGCCTTCCATTCATGGTCAGCCCAAGTGGTGTAGAAAACTCTCTGTAATTTTGATGGGGATGCTTCTTGGAATATGTAACGCCAGCATGATAGTTCATCAAAGCGAATGATACAGCCAGGCTTAATGTAGTCGTTCAGATTTTCAAAGATTGTAACACAAGAAGAATAGATATCGCTATCAATGTGTAGATAAGATATACTCTCGTTTTCTGGTTTGGGTCGTTCATATCCATGCTCTGCTTTTTCTTTCAACCATTGTGGAATAGTTGTATCAAAGTAACCCTTGACAAGAGATACATTCTCTGTGACTTCTGGTAGTTCACCACCTCTATCAAACGCTTCTTTCTTTACCATCTTCTGACCCATATCCCAATCTTCTGGAAGCCCTTCAAAGGAATCAAATCCTACGAACTCTAAGTCAGGTCGCATGGTAGCAATGCAGTTGATAGTTTGTCCAGTGTGAACACCAAACTCTAGATTCCATCCTTTATCATTAATCATAGGTGCAAGCCAGTCTAGTTCTCTGAACCTAGCCTGCATAGTGTCTCTGTCGTCTGGATGGTATGAGAATTTTTTTAGTTTTTCAAAGTCTGAAATCTTCATTGTATATTCGCCCTTCAACTATGTGTTCCGCTTTGCGATACCACTTACCATTAATGTTATCATTATAATATTTAGTGTCTTCTAAAACATTGTTTAGAAACTGCTGTTTAACTTCCTCATAGTTTACATCACCTTTTGTCGTATGTAAAGACAAAATTACTCTTTGGAAGTTTTCTTTTCCCAATTCCTTGACTTCAGAGAGCAAGTCTGTAGAAGAGCCATAATACTTCTTCCAATCCGACTCTTTGCGAACTCTCTTTGTCTTTCCCTTTTCTTTGCGTAGTGTGTAGAAATACTTTCTGCCGATATAGCATCGGCCACTATCTTTCCGAATGATGACATAAACAAACCCTACATACTTTTGTATGTCCTCTGAAGTAAAAGGTTTTCCATTGAATGTCCAAGGATTATCGTAATCAATCTCTGTAATCATCAAAATCTAGTTCATCATACTCATCATCTACATCATGCACCCAATCTTCTTCATCAAGTTCGATGTCCATTTCAGAGCCACAGAACGCACAATAGACGGGCTCGTTTTTCTCCGAACCTTCTACTATAAGTTCATATGATACACCACAAGAGTCACACTCTAGTTCATATACCATTTCGTCTACTGGACTCATACTGGACACCTTTCCTGTTTTGATTGAATCTGATAGTATTTAGTATAAGATGAAACTAGGCCGCTGAAGCATAAGCATCAGTCCAGTCACCTGTCAAACCAGCAACTTCATATTCAGTGACACGATTTTCAAAGAAGTTAGTATGGTCAGCACCATTCAATACCCACTCAAGCCATGGAAGTGGATTTTCTTTCACCTTGAAATTCGTCTTCAAACCAAGTTGTAGTAGTCGTCTGTCAGTAATGTAGCGAATATATTGCTTCACTTCATCCTTTGACAAACCTTCGATATCACCCATCTCATATGCTAGGTCAATAAACTTATCCTCAAGTTCCACTGCATAGCGAGACATCTGATAGATATCTTTCTTGAACTCATCGTCAACGATACGAGGATGTTCTGAACAGAATGCACGAAAGAGTTTTGATACACCTTCGACATGAATTGATTCATCTCTGATTGACCATTCAACAACCTTACCCATACCTTTCATCTTACCGAAACGCTGGAAGTTAAGAAGCATCACAAATGATGCAAACAGAGCGACACCCTCATTGAAGACTGACTTTGCAAGTGCTAGTCCTAGTCCTCTTTGTGTTGTTGTATCACTGTCTGTCATGAAGTCAATCTTATCTGTCATCTCTTGATACTCAAGAAACGCATGATATTCACTATCTGGTAGTCCTAGTGTTTCATTGAGAAGTGCATACGCTCTTTGGTGAATGCCTTCTCTTGTAGCAAACGAACCAAGCATATTGCGAACTTCATTATTCTTGAACTTAGGAATGAACTGGTCATAATAGTTCTGTCCAACAGCAACATCAGATTGCGTGAATAGTCGTA